>Ga0105047_10001436_pt1 | contig 42674 bp, 36 predicted proteins | sample MAT04_FD_78384 | JGI IMG/M metagenome (GOLD analysis project Ga0105047, IMG submission 78384) | Freshwater microbial communities from Lake Fryxell liftoff mats and glacier meltwater in Antarctica - MAT-04 (megahit assembly) | ecosystem: Environmental > Aquatic > Freshwater > Ice > Liftoff... | reverse complement strand
CGCATCGTAGTTAGCGTTTTGCGCCTGCGCAGGGGAGGCGGACATCGCTGCGGCGACCGTCGCGGCAAGGATGAAGATTTTGGATTTGGATTTCATGTGGATCGTAGGATTTTGGTTTGTTGGATTGAGCGTGGCAGGAATTCCCTGCCTCGACTCAAAGGCGATTCCACAAAGTCCATGAGGCATCCTTATGACGGGACTGTTACAAAGCTGTGCCAAATTCTTCGGCCTGCGTTCCGACGTTCACTCCTTGCCGGCAGAACTCCGCCTGGTCGCAGGGTGTTGGCCTCGAAAAAATCCGCTCCTCAGTCCGTCTCCGCCAGGGCTTCGTCCTGCTGGGTGACGCGGACCAATTCTTCCACCGTCGTTTGGCCGGCGGCGACGCGCCGCCAGCCGTCGTCGCGGAGCGTCGTCATGCCGTCGAGGACGGCGCGCTGTTTCATCACGCTGCCGGTTTCCTTGCGGATGATCAGGCGGCGGAGGTTTTCATTCACGGGGCAGATTTCGTAGATGGCGACACGGCCGCGATAGCCGGTCTGGCGGCAGTGTTCGCAGCCGCGGCCCCGCTGGAAGCGCGTGCCGATGCCGGCCGGGGCGTTGATCTCGCGCAGATAGTCGGGCGGATAGGCGGTCAGTTCCTTGCAGTCCGGGCAGATGGTGCGGACCAGCCGCTGGGCGAGGAAACAGCGCACGACGGAGGCGAGCAGGAAGGGTTCAATGCCCATGTCGAGCAGGCGGGTGATGCCGCTCACGGCGTCGTTGGTGTGCAGGGTGGAGAAGACGAGGTGGCCGGTCATCGCGGCGCGGATGGAAATCTCGGCGGTTTCGAAGTCGCGGATTTCGCCGACCATGACGATGTTCGGATCCTGCCGGAGGATGGAACGGAGGCCGTGGGCGAAGGTCAGGCCGATGTCGGCTTTGACTTCGATCTGGCTAACCCCGGGGAGGCGGTATTCGACGGGGTCTTCGATGGTGATGATGCGCCGGCTGACGGCGTTGATCGAGCTGAGGAAGCAGTAGAGGCTCGTCGATTTGCCGGAGCCGGTGGGGCCGGTGACGAGGATGATGCCGTTGGGCTGCTGCAGGTGGGTCTGGATGAGGCGCAGGTGCGGGGCGCTCATGTCGAGGCGGTCAAGGCCGAAGGCGAGGGCTTCGGTGCGCGAGAGCAGGCGCAAGGAAATGCTTTCGCCGTTGACTGTCGGGATGGTCGAGACGCGGACGTCGATGTTGCCCTGCTGGGTGGTGAGATTGATCCGGCCGTCCTGCGGCAGGCGGCGCTCGGCGATGTCCATGTGGGCCATCACCTTGAGCCGTGAGATGATGGCGCTTTGCAGGACGCGCAACTGCCCGGGCACGGCGACTTCGTGGAGCATGCCATCGATGCGGTAGCGGATGCGCAGATCATTTTCCAGCGGCTCGACATGGATGTCGGTCGCCCGCTCGATGATGGCTTCGCGGATGATCTGGTTGACGAATTTGACGACGCTGGCTTCGGGATCGTCGCTGGTGATGTCCTGCGCGGCGTCGCGGTGTTCGCCGTCGTAGGTGCGGGTGGTCTGGAGCAGTTCCTCGAAGGTTTCCGCGCCGACACCATAGAGACTCTTGATCGCCCGCAGGAGCGGGCCGCGGGGCGCGAGCACCCACTCGATGGAGCGTCCGGGAAGCTGCTGCGCGGCGAGGCGGCGGGCGACGAGATTAAACACATCCCAGGTCGCCAGGCGCACGCTCTGTTCGGTCGCGGCGAGCGGGAGGATCTGGTGTTTGAAGACGAACCGGCTGGGCAGGATTTGCAGGACGGGCCGGGCGATTTGCTCCTGCTCGATGGCGACCAGCGGAGCGTGGAAAGCCTTCGCCAGTTCGGTGGCAAATTTGCTCTCGTCCACCTTGCCGGAGTTGAGCACTTCCGCCGTCCAGCTCCCGCCCGGCGGCGGCTGGATCGCGGTCAGTTCCGCCGCCACTTCCCCCGGCACTTCGGCCGCGAGGAGGACATCGAGCAGGACTTTGCGGGAGTTCATGCGGCGACCGCGCGCACCCTTACGGACGCGGCTGCACTCCCCGCACCCTGGCCGGAGCGGGTTTGACCGGGGCAGGCTTGACCGGGGCGCTCTTCACCGCCGCGCCGGGATGGCGGAAGGGCACCGGGTAGCCGACCAGCTCGGCCTTGGGCGGGTAGAGCGAGGATTCCGGGTTGGGCTCCATGTTCAGAAATTCCTCGGTGCGCTGGCGGATGAGATCGGATTCGGGCGGCGCCCAACTCACGACCGGGCGGATGAGGATGACCAGTTCGGTGCGGAGTTTTTCCTTGGTCGTGGTGCTGAAGAGATAGCCCAGCAGCGGGATGTCGCTGAGCAGCGGAATGCCGGTGCGGGAGCGATTGAAGCTCTGCTTGATCAGGCCGCCGAGGACCAGCGTGCCGCCATCGGCCACGGTCACGCTGGTCTTCACGTAGCGCGTGGCGATGTTTGGGATGTCGTTGTTGTCGATCCGCGTCGTGCCGGAGACTTCATCGACCTTCTGCAAAATATCGAGTGCCACCTCGCGATCCGAATTGATCAGCGGGACCACTTCGAGTTGGAGGGCGACGCGTTTGAACTGCACGCTCGAGTTGGTGACGATGCCGTTCGAGTTGTTCGTGCTATTGAGCGCGCTCTGGATGTTTGTCGGGACGGCGATTTCCTGGCCGGAGGCGATGATCGCCTTTTTGTTGTTGCGGGTGAAAACGCTCGGGCGCGAGACGACGCGGAAGCGGTTGCTGTTTTCCAGCGCGGTGACGACCGCGGTCATGGAATTGCCCGCGGTGACGAACCCGCTCAAGCCGCTGGCGCCGCCCGCCGCCACGGCGCGGACGGTGTCCTGGTTGAGCAGGTTCCCGAGATTGAGCAGCGGCTTGTTGTTGCCATCGAAGCCGATGAAGTCGGTCGCCCGGCGCCCGTTGCCGATGTTGGTCCCAGTGCCGTTGGGGTTGTTGTTGCCCGTCGTCGTGGCCGCGTTGCTGGGGTTGTTGTTGGTCCCGATCACCCCGTCGTTGCCCGTACCGGAGGTGGCCGCGCCGGTCCCGGTCCCGTCGTTGCCGGCGGTGTTGTTGTTCGTGCCCGTGTTGCCGTTGAGGATGATCGGGCTGATTCCGAGCCCGGCGCTGCGCAGGATGTAATCGACGCCAAACTGCTCCTTCTGGTTGAGGTTCAGCTCCCCAATAACCGTGTGGAGCATGACCTGCGGGATGCGTTGATCGAGCTTGTCGAGCAGCCGGAAAATCCGCGCCTTCGCATCCGCGCCGCCGAGCACGATGATGGCGTTGGCGTTCTTGTCCGCGATAATCTTGGTCGTGCCGACGATGCGCGCCTCGGGCGTCGTATCCACCGGCTGGGTGGAAAGCCCCTCGGTCACACTGAAGCTCGAACCGCCCGCGCCATTGCCGCCGGAGCTGTCCCCGCTGCCGGCGAAAAGATTGCCGGCGGCCCCGTTGCCATTGTTCGACGGAGGGGCGTCGTTCGCCTTGGGCGCGCCGCTCGCCTCCTCCTTCATTCCCGGCTCGCTGATCGCCTTGACCACGACTTCGAGCACATCGCCCACCGAGACATAGCGCAGCGGACGCGAGACCGGTTCGCCAAAGGACACGCTCGAATCGAATTCCCGAATCAGCTTCCGCACGAAGACCATATTGACCGGCCGCGTCACGACATGGATGCGATTGGTCCTGACATCGGCGGTCAGCTTGATTTTGCCGCTGATAATCGTGTCCTCCGAGAGCGCGCCGGCGCGAATTTCCACGGTGCCCGGCGCCGTCGCCTCCGCCACTGCTCCGGTCGGCAGCGGATTCCCCGCGGGCGTGGCGCGCGAGGCGTTCGTTGCGGAGCCCGGGGGTTTTTCAAAGATTCCCTTGAGCTTCTCCAGCACATCGTTTGCGTCCGCCCGCTCCAGCGCGATGAACTCGCTGACCACCTCCGCCGGCGGCACATCGACCGCCGCCAGAATCCGCAGCAAGCCGCGAATCGTCGCGCTGCTTTCCGTGATCAGCAGCGCCTGCGTGTGGGGGAGCGCGCTGATGAAACTGTAGTTGCCCGGCGCCTGCCCAACATAGGTGGTCAGCGTCTTCTGAATTTCCGTGGGATCGGCATAGCGCAGCTTGGCGAGGAAGGTGACGACCTGCTCGCCTTCGGGCAGCAGCAGATCATCGGAGATCACCGGGATGGCGGCGGAGCGCGGGCTCTTGCCGGAGACGACCTTGATGATATTCGACCGCTCGACGGGCACCAGGGTGATGCCGTTGATCAGAAGGTTCGTCTCGATGATGCGGATCGCTTCCGCCGCCGGGATCTCGCCCGCGACAACGATGTTCACCGTTCCCTGCACCTGATTGTCGATGACGATCCGCTTCCGCGTCAGGCGTTCGTAAAAACCGAGCACTTCCTTGACGTCGGTGTTCGGAAACTGCAACCGCGTCATTCCGCCAACCAGCGCCGGGACGCTTCCCGAATCGGGAGGCGTCGGATTTTGCCCCAGCGCCAGGCTGCTGACGACGAGACAAATGAGCAGTGGGGTGGACTTCACGGGCGTGGACTAACAACCGCCCGGTGGTGGGTCAATGACCGTCCGGTGCTGGTCGGAATTGTAACATGATTGCCACTTTCCGGGCGGGAGCACGCGCTAGTATCAAGGATCATGTCGTTCCGCCGTGACGCCTTTACGCTGCTGGAAATCTGCCTCGCGCTGCTCATCGGGCTCACCCTGGTGCTGCTCGCGGTGCCGAGCGTCGGCGGCTTGCTCGCGGAGCAACGGCTGAAGCAATCGTTCGAACGCTTTGACCGGCTGGTGGGGGAAGCGAAACGCCGGAGCGTGAACGAACAGCGGGTTTGGCGGATCGTTTGGGACCGCGAGGAAATCACCCTCGGCACTGCGGAGCGGGATGCGGCGCCGGGGGAGCGGTTGGTGCGGGCGAAGGACGAAACTTTCCGGATCGAACGCCCGGCCGCCTTGCAGAAAAATGCTCCGCCTGAATGGGTCTTCTGGCCCAATGGAACCTGCGAGCCGGCGCTGATTTCTTTCGCCGGTCCAGCCGGCACCTGGCAGGCGCGCTACGATCCGCTCACCACGCGGGGAGTCTTCCTCCATTCGGACACCCGATGAATCCGCGGCTCCATTCCCGTGGCGGTTTCGTCCTGCTGGAAGCCCTGCTCGCGGTCGCGATCTTCGCGCTGGGCGTGCTCGCGCTGGGCCGCTGCGTCAGCAATTGCGTCGCCGCCGAGCACTTGAAAATCGAGGATGCGCGGGCGCGCCGCGTCCTGGAGAATCGGATGGCGGAGATCGAAGGCGGGGTGGTGTCACCGATCGAGGCCCGGACGGAAGAACTGCCGGAACCGTTTCGCGGAATGAAGCTCAGCCAGTCGAGCGTGCCTTTGAAATGGAGAAACGAGCACGATCAGGAGATGGCCGGGATCGCCGTGGTCACGCTGGCCGCGAGTTGGCAGAGCGGCGGCGAGACGCACGTCCGCGAGCAGACTTTTTATGCCTCTCCCCCGAAGCCATAAGCGCCGGCGCGCCTTTACCCTGCTGGAGGTCATCGTCGCTACGATGATCGTCGCGCTGCTGGCCCTCACGCTCTACCGCTTCCTCGCGTCGCACCTGACCGTCATCCGTTTGGCCACCGACCTCAGCGACGAGCGCGAAGCTTTGCAAGCGGTGGTCCGGCTGGTGCAGACGCAGCTCCGCGATCTGCCGCCCCAGCAGGAGGGCGCCGTCTTGGGGCGACCTTTCAAATTTAACGGACTGGCGAGCGATGAAATGACCTGGCGTTGCGGCGCCGGCCCCGGCTTGCTGACCACCGTCGCGTCCGGGGATTTCCGTGTGACGCTCACCGTCCAACCGGTGTCGGAACGCTCTTCCGAGACGGAACTCGGGCTGCGCCGGCAGCCCGTGGAAATGAAGGACATCGAGGCCGGTGAACTGAATCGCGGCGGGTCCGGCGCAAAATACAACTGGCTGCCCCTTATCCGCCCGCTGGCCGCGCTGGAGGTGCGCTATTTCGATCCGGCGCAAAAGACGTGGGTGGAGGCCTGGACGGACCCGGGCCGCCGGCCAAATTTGGTGCGCGTGCGTTTGTGGAAACGCGCCGGCGAGCCGCCCATGGAAGCCGTGCTGCCGGTGCCGTCCGGCCATCTCCAGCCATGAAAACAACCGCCTTCCGGCCGCACGCCTCCGCTCTGCTGCTCGTCCTCTGGGCGCTGCTCCTGCTCTCCGCGACGGTCTTCGCCTGGGTGCAATGGATGCAGGAAAGCATCGCGGCCCACAGCGCGGAGAATCGCGAGATGGAAGCGCGTGCGATGGCGCACTCCGGTCTCGCCGTCGGGCTGCATCCGCTGGCCTCCGCGAAAACGCCGCTGCCCGGCGGGCGCATCGCCCCTGGGCAGGACTTCCGCGTGGAGATCACCGGCGAAGGAGGAAGGCTCAACCTCAATTGGTTGCTGCGCGGCGAGGAGCCGGGGAAGCTCACCATTCTCCGCCAATGGCTGGAGCGGCGCGGGCTGGACTACGAGCAGCGCGACCAGTTCATCGACGGCCTGCTCGACTATGCGGATGCCGACCACGTCCGGCGCCTCAATGGCCACGAGGAAGATGGCGAATATCATCCGGCGAACCGCGAACTGCGCAGCGTCGAGGAGCTGGCCCGCGTGCGCGGCGCCGCCCCGCTGACCGCGCAGCGTGGCTGGCAGGACCATCTCACCGTCCACAGCCTCGGGCCGATCGATTTGAACTCCGCGCCCATCGAAGTGCTCCAGTTGCTCCCCGGACTGGGCGAAACACGCCTCCGGCATTTCGTGGAATATCGCCGCGGCCCGGACCATCTCGACGGCACCCCGGACGACAATAGTTTCCCCGATCTCAGCGCCATCCAGCAGTTCCTGAAACTGACGGCCGGCCAGTTTCAGGAGCTGCGTCCGCTCATCAGCTACCAGGATCCGACGATGCACATTCGCAGCGCTGGCCGGAGCGGGAATGTCACGCGACTGGTCGAGGTGATCGCGCGCAAGGGTGCGGACAAACTCCAAATTTTCTCATGGAAAGAATAAAGAAAAACGACGACGGGATGACCTCCCTCCTGCCGCAGGCCGAGGGCTGGGGGATCTGGCGCGGAGGCCGCAGGGAGCACCTCGTCGCCACGCTCGGGGAAGCGGCGGCGCTGCTCCCGCCGCGGATTCCGGTGCATCTCGCCTTGCCCACCCAAGGCTTGATCATCGAGCGGCTGCGCCTGCCCGCGACGGAGCGCGCCGAGCTGGCCGGCATGGTGCGCCTGCAATGGGAGAAGACGCTGCCGTTTCCTCCCGAGGAAGTCTCGGGCGATTTCGCGATCATCACGCAAGAAGCGACGGAATCGACGGTTCTGGCAGTGGCGGTTCCACATGCCGCCTTGGATCAACTGTGCCAGCCGTTGCGCGATCGATCGATCGCGGCCACCCGGCTGAGTCCGTTTCTCGGGCACGTCGCCGCGGCCTGTCCTGCGGGCCAAACGGTGCTCGCCGTCTATGTGGAACTGGGACAACTGGTAATCGCGATGATCGAGAACCGACGGGCGGGCTGGGTCCATCTGCTGTCTTCCTGGGATGCGACGCGCTTCTCCTCCGAACTGCCGCAACTGCTCCTCGCCGCCAGCATGGACGGGGTGCCCGCGACCTTCACCCAGGTGCTGCTCGCGCCCGAAGCTGCCGCCTGCGAACCCGCATTGCGACAGTATTCCGGGGCCCAGGTCGGACCGCTGCCCGCTATCGCGCCCGCGGAGGTTGCGGCGATGGATCTCGTGCCGCCATCGTGGCGCGCGCAGACCGAGCAGCGCCGGCACTGGCAGCAAATGCGCCACCGCCTGGGCGTGGCCGCGGTGGTGTATCTGCTCGTGGCCGCGGGCGGATTTGCGCACCTGTTTTTCCTCCGGCGTGAATCCGCGCGGCTGCAAACGGAACTCGCGGCCCTCCGGCCGAAGCTGGAGCAGATCCAGGCGCGGCAGGCGCGTTCGCTGGCCCTCGCGGCGGCCATCGACCCGCGCCGCTACACCGTCGAGTTGCTCTATCTCATTGACCGCTGCAGCCCCGGCGACAGCGTGCGCTTGACGGAATTCGATCAGGCGCAGCCGCAATGGCGGATCGTCGGCGAAGCGCCCTCGGCCTCGCTCGCCGTCCAGTACGTCGCGCGGCTCAAGGAAGATCCGGAGCTGGGCGGCGGCCAGATCCACGCCGGACCGCCGCAACTGCTGACCGGTGATCGCGCGCAATTCAGCATCTTCGGCAAGCCATGAGCCGATCGTTATCTACTCGCGAAAAATGGCTGGCTGGCTTCGTGGCCGCCCTTGTCTTCCTCGGCGTCACCGTCTTCCTGATCGACGGCTACGTCCGCCAGCGCGCGCTGCTCCGCGCGGAACTCGCCAGCCGCGCCAAACAACTCCGCATCGCCCGGACCCTGACCGAAGACCTGGCCTTCTGGCAGCAGCGCGACGAGTGGCTGCGCGTGAATCAGCCACGGCTCACCGACAGCGATGCCGCCGGCGTGCAACTGCTCGACCGAGTGAAGGAGCTGGCCAAAAAACATGCCGTCCTGCTGGAAAATCCCGCCCTGCGTCCGGCAGAGCCGCAACCCGCTTACACCTCCGTGGCTGTGGAAGTGGAAACGAAAAGTGCGTGGCCTGCTTTGATCGCCTTTTTGCACGAACTGCAAACCCCGGAGCAGTTCATCGCGCTGGAAAACGCCAATCTGAAAATCGACGCTGCCGATCCGACGCAGATGCGGGGCCGGTTCAAGATCGCGCGCTGGTTCGCACCCCAATAGCCGCATGAAAACGTCTCGCACCTTCCTTCTCCTGCTCGTCACCGCCAGTGGGGCCGTCGGCGGGGACGATCCGGTCCCGACCGCGCTGCCCAAGGAGCGCTACGGAACAATGAGCGCCCGCTCGCCTTTTGCCCTCACCACCGCGGCGGCTCCGGTGCAGACGCAGGGATCGTTTGCCGCCAATTGGTTTGTCAGCGGGATCGCCCGCCTGAACGACGAGGACTTCGTGTCGATCAAGGCGCGCGATCTTTCCGCACAGTTCTCGCTTTTCGGCCGCGAAACCCATCCGCAAAACGGCGTGGCGCTGGCCAGTGTTAACTGGTCCGACGCCATCGGCAAAAGCACCGTCATCCTGCGCCGCGGCACGGAGACGGCGAAACTGGAATTCAACGAAGCGGAACTGCGCCAGCCCGCGACCACTGCGGCCCCGAAAGGCGCCCGCCCGACAGGAGCGGGAGCGGTTTCCGGGGAGAACCCGGCGCCGGGCCCCATAAATGCCAATGGAACGCCGGTGCCCGGGGCTAACCCGCCGGCCATCCGCCGCCGCGTCGTTCGGATCCCGGCCCCGTGATCGGGTGGGGGCAGGTCAAAGGATTCGCTTTGCAGATCCGTTCCCAAAATCGCCGCCGGGCGTCAGAGTCACTGTGACGGTTCGCCTTCCTCCGCCGGGTGAGTCGCCCAAGGACCGGGAACCCTTTTCTTTCGTGTCTTTTCGTGTGTTTCGTGGACCCCATCGCCGGATTTAGGCTTAGTGGATTACAAGATCAGCGGCGTCCGCAAACGCTGGAAGCGACGCCGGTCCCGGCTTCCGAAGTATTTGCCGAAAGAAATGGCAGGAGGCGGGCCGGAAGAACGCGGCCGCTTAGACCGCTGCCCTGCGCACCCGTTTGCGTCGAGCACCGGCGACGCCGATGGCGGCCAATCCGAGGATCGCGAGGGTCGTCGGTTCCGGCACGAGAACGGGGTTGAGCAAGGTGCCCGCGGTGTCGGACGTGCCCATATAGTAGTAGTTCTGCGGCAATTCGCCCACGAGCGCGCCGCCGACAAAAACATCCTCGGAATAGCTCAGGCTGCCGCCGACCAGCAGATCGTCTGTTTTCGGCGGAGACTGGAAGGAATTTCTAAATTGGGGGAGCACGGGCGCCGGTCCGAGTTGGTCAACGAAGGATTCGACGGGCTTCGCGGGCTGCAAAGAAGCCCGCGTGATGTTGAATCCTTCCATCGTGACGATCCGGAATGGCCGCTCGCTTCCGTAGATTTCGGACAAATGATCGAGGTCGATATCGACGGAGTTTGACCAGGTGCCGTCGGAGTTGTCCCAAGCTGCTTTCATCTCCTGGGCCGGAGGCTGTTCCGCCGCGTCGTCGCTGTCTCCAGTGGGATGGTTGAGGGTCAATTTCGCGGCGTAGGCAAGTCCGGTAGAGAGAAACATCCAGCGTGCGAGACGGCCAAAGCGCGGGAAGCAGAAGCTCTTGAGCCGGGTGGAGAGAGAACGGGCGAGGGGCATGGAGTGAATACAGGCTGGTGGCAATCGGCAAGCTCCCCCAGCTAAGCGCATGAGACCCGGCCGTGTGTGTCGATCAGATGAACTTCTTGTTACGTTTTGCCGCGTTGGTTCGCGTTCCAGGTGGGCTGGAGCTGACGAATGGGGAGAGTTCGGTTAATTCGTCGCCCAATTGCCAAAATTGTCTTCCTCGGTCTCAGGAAGGCGATCGGGGCCGGCGGAGTAGAGGTCGTATTCCTTGGGATTGTGTTTGCCTGGGATGACGTAGAAATATTCCCGGTCCCATGGATCGCGTGGCACCTGGTCGTCGAGTTGCCGCCAGTTGCGCGGCTTTGGCTCGGTATCGGGCTTCTGAACGAGCGCTTTCAAACCCTGCTCGGTGCTGGGGTAAAAGCCATTGGCCGCCTGATACATGAGCAGGTTGGTTTTGATCTGCTGGAGGTCGCCGCCCACTTTCACCCGCCGCGCTTCGTCGAGCTTGCCGCCGGTGAAGCGCAGGGCCATGCCGATGAGCAGGCCGATGATCAGGACGACGAGCATGATTTCCAAAAGGGTGAAGGCGGCGGTAAAGGAACGGGTGCGTTTCATGGAGTGTGAGGTGCGAGAGTGTAGTCGAGGTTCTGCCAGCGATGTTTGAGTTGCAGTTCCACGGCGCGCACGGCGGCGGCGGCGGCGTTGGCAGGCAGTTGCACGATGAGCCGGTTGAGGCCCGCGCGGAGGGCGGAGCCGGGGATGGTTTTCTGCGCGCGCAGCCAGCCGGTGTAGCGAAAGCGCATCCCGTTTTCGAGCGGGCGGACGAGGCCGAGGTAGCCGGGGTCGGCGAGGTCGGGCCACGCCACGCCGACCTGGCCGAGCGGGCGGTCGTTGACGAGCACTTCGAGCGGCGCGTCGCCATCGGCATTGAGGATTTCGAAGGTGACGAGCGCGAGCAGGGGAGCGGCTTTCAACTCGAATTCGTAAATCACGCTCGCCGCTTCGCCGGAGGAGAGCTTGACGGTGCCGGTGTCCAGCGTGGCTTTCACGCGACCAAAGAGCATGAGGTCATTCGGCGAAAGTTGCAGCGGCGCACTTTGCTCGAAGGCTTCGATGCGCTCGGAGGGCGGGGCGAAATCGAGCAGCCGCCGCATCTGTTGCGTGGTCAGTGAGGCGAGGAAGGCGCCGCGCAGATGGCGCCCGTCGCCGGCGACGGAAATTTCCACGACGGCGACGTCAGCGGTGGGAAAGGTGACGGTTTCCGAAGTCGGCAGGCCGAGCCCCTGGCCGAGTGGGCCGCGCTGGAAGCGCTCTTTGCCCGAGACGGATCGGCCGGTGATGCTGGGCGTCGCGCCCGGATGGTCCTCGAAGAAGAGCCGGAGTTGCCGTTCCTGGTCGAAGTCGGCGAGCGGTCGCAAGCGGAGGCGGAAGATCGTGGTTACCGCGCCGTTGGCGCCGGTCCTGGTTTCGGTATCGATGCCTTCCATCCAGATCGGCAGGGAGGTCTGCGGGCCCTGCACTGCCAACTGGCGAAAATCGAGCCACACGCTGAAGGGCGTGGTTTCCTCGCGCAGTTCCTGGGCGGCCAGCGGGTGCAGCAGCGCAAGGAGGCAGGCGACGATGAGGGCCGGGAGGGGCATAAGGATTCGCGACATCCGAAGGAATCAGCGGACTTGCACGCGCAGATTTTGGGTCAGGCCGAAGACCGCGCTCATGATGCCATAGACGACGAGGCCGACGACGGCGGCGATGACGATCATGACGAGGGGCGGAATGAGCGTGGAGACGATCTGGATTTGCTTGTCCAATTCGCGCTCATACACGGCGGCGATCATGTGCATGGTGTTGCTGAATTTCCCCGTCTGCTCGCCCACCGCCAGCATGTCGATGAAAAGCTCGGGGAGCAGCGCCTGCCCGGCCAGCGCGGTCGAGAGCGTGGCGCCATCGATCACTGCCTTGCGGGCTTCCTTGGTGCGCGCGGCCACGAAGGCATTGCCGGAGATTTCTTCGAGCAGCTCGAGGCCGCGCAGCATGGTGACGCCATTCTCCATCAGCGTGCCGAGGGTGCGGGCGAACTGGGCGTAGAACCGATAGCGCATGATGCGTCCGTAGAGCGGTAGCCGCCAGAGCATGGCATCCCAGATCAGACGGCCTTCGGGGCGCTTGGTGAACATCCGGTAGCCGGCGAAAATGACCAGTCCCGCGGGAACGGCCAGCAGGCCATATTGGATGATGCCCTCGTTGACCGTGACGAGCAGCCGCGTCGCGGGCGGCAGCGGCTGGCCGGTGCCTTTGAAGAAAGTCGTCAGCCGCGGAACCATCACGGTCATGAAGGTGACGATGAGTCCGAACCCGGCGACGACGAGCACCGCCGGATAGAGCAAAGCCTGCTGCACCCGATCGCGCAGGCTCTTGATGGCCGCGAGATGCGCGACGAGGCGTTGCAGGATCACCGGCAGCGCCCCGCTCGCTTCGCCAGCCGAGACGAGATTGACGTAGAGCGGGGAAAAGATCCGCGGAAAATCGCGCAGCGCCTGCGACAGGCTGCGCCCATCGACCAGCGCGCGATGCAGGGCCTGCGAAAGACTTTGCAGGCGCGGATGCTTGAGCCGCCGAACGAGCACCGCGAGCGCCTCATCGAGCGTCATCCCGGCGCCGAGCAGATGGGCGAGCTGTTCGGTGAAAAGATGCTGCTGCGCATACCCGAGCCGGGTGACGGGTTCTCCGCTCGCCGCCGGGTCCACTTTTCGCGCTGGCAGCTTCGCCCCTGCCGCCGCCACTCCCAACCCCAGCGTCTCAATGGAAATCGGCACGGCACCGTGTCTCTCCACCTGCAAAATAGCTCCTGCCCGATCCGCGCAGGTGACGAGGCCATTGACCAGTTCCCCTCGGGAATCTCTGGCGACATATCGGAATTCAGGCATGAAGAAGAATGGTCAGGTCGAATTCACGACGCATGGATGCTGTCGGTGGCGGAGTACGCAGCAACTTGCGGGAATTGGCAGAAAGACACGGCAGATGCTCGCCCGCCATCTGCCACGGCAGGTGGCATTCGTGTGAAAATCGGTAAACAATCAGGCGACAAAAATACTCCCCTCCGGCTTTCGGTCGTGGCTGTCGCCGAAATTTTACAGCCCCTCCATTTATCCGCGCGCCTCCGGAGCGTGCGAATATTTGTGGATCGCGTTACCGGTCCGAACGGCAACGAATCCCAAGCCGCGCTCCGGCTTGAACCGGGCCTCGGGATGAACGGTCCGCTTTCATCCGGGAATGACCGTTGGCAATCGCTCCGCTCCCGACTCACGCTCACTGCGTTTCCGGCCGAAACGTCCGATCCAGCGCGGCAATCGAGCTTCCAGATTCTCCGTAGATTGATTCGTCGAGCAACTGGCTGACGAGATTGATGTTCGCCGAAATCGCTTCGCTTTTGCCGCGCATCCCCGCGTTGTCCATCGCCAGATCGACTTGTGCTTCGATGCGCGTGAGGTCGCTGTCGATCTCCGCCAGCGTCTGCTCGCGGCGTTCGAGATTCGCCAGACGCTGTTCGAGAATGCGCAGCGTCGCTTGCTTGGATTCCCGCAACGAACGCGAGAGTCGATCGGCGCCCACTTCGCTTTGGAGAACGCCGACCTTCCTCCGCAATTCGTTCTGGCTGCCGTCCCCACCGAGTGCGTGAAGATTCTGCTGGGCGACGAGCACCTTGAGGTAAAGCCACTCAAGTTTGCGCAGCGCTTCACGATTCCCTTCGATGGTGAAATCCTCGGCCTGCGCGTCGCGTTCGAGCTGCAAGACCTTGGCGCATTTCTCCTCGATCCGTGCGAGCCGCCCGCGGGACGCTGGCGCGAGCTTGGCGATAAGGGCGAGGCGTTGCGATGCGGCCGCACTTTCGCTGAGCTGGAGCTGGTCGGCGTCCACGAGTTTGCGAAATCGTGCACTCGTCGTGAGCGTGTAGAGATAGCTCGCTTCCAGCGCCAGTCCGAGCAGCCAAAATCCGGGATGCCCAAAGCCGAGGATCAGAAACCCGGCGAGCAGGATGACATTGGCGGGCAGGCGACCTAGTCCGGCAATTTCCGGCGCGGCCAAAAACGCGGCTTTGAGGTATCGGAACACCGTGAACGGTTAGCGTGCGCCCTGGCTGCGCTGCCAGATGGCGAGCAGATTGTTGATCACTTCGGCTTTCGGCGTTTCGCTGATCGCGTCGATGTTGATTTGCAGTCCGAAGCGTTGATAGGCAACAAAGGGACTCTCGGCGAATTTGATCGGCACCGTGGGATTGCCGGGGCGGAACCCGTGTTTGAGCGACTCCCGCTGGATGGGTTCGGAAAGGAGGAAATCGAGAAATTTCCCGGCGGCAGTGTGCTGGCCGGAGCCGCTCCACGGAGCGTCGAGGATGTAGTAGGGATTGTCGTTCCAGGCGTTTTGTCGGGGGTAGGCGACGCGCAATTCACCCCAGCGGCCCTCGGCGCTCTTGAGGTAGTCGATGACCACGTTTTCATAGACACAAAGTGCGTCGTAGCTCGAGGGGCCACGCAGCACCATGTCGCGCATCATGTTGCCGGTGGAATTCGAGAGACCGGTGGTGGCACTTTCGATACCGTTCATCCACGTCTGAAATTCGGGGTTGAGGATGTCTTTGAGGGAGAGGCCGCGGGTTTTCTTTTGATAGTCGTAAGCCATGAGCACGAGCGTCATCAAACCACTGTTGGATTGGTTTGGGTGGGTGTGGCCAAACTTGAAAATGCCCCACTCCGGTTTTTTCGCGATGGCATCCCACCCCCCCGGCTCGCGAAGCGCCTCGCCGAGCGTGATGAAGCTGACTTCCTTGTATTTTGCGACGAACGCGTCGTGGCGCTCGGCCCACATGACAAAGACCATCGGGCTCAGCGCGAGCGCTTCCTTTCGGATGACTGGCGTCCTGCCATATTTGATCTGCCACTCTTGCACGAAGACATCTTCGTAGAGCGCGCTCGCGGGGCTCCAAACGTGGATTTTCTGATCACCCGCCAGGATCGCTTGCGCGGCTTCCAGCGAACCTTTCGGGATCAGATTGACCTTGATTCGCTGGCCCGCGGGCGTCGCCGCAAATTGCTCGACTGCCCACTGCAACCACCGCTGCTTCTCCGTTCCGTAAGCGATGCCGATCTCGACGGTGGTATTGGCCTCGCCTTTGTCCGCGGCCTTGGGGGAGTTGCCTGATGGCGCCGCCGCGGACTCCCCGAGCGGCTTCTTCAAAAATAGAAAATAGGCACCCGCCGCGCATCCTGCGATGAAAAGGAAGACGAAGAGTTTGCCGAAAATGGTAAGCCGCGGGCCGTCGTCGGACATGAGTTAGAAAAAGGTCGAAATGTCTTTGAAAACCTCGCGAATGTTCTCCGGCTTGCCTTCGTAGAATTTCGCCTGGGTGGCGTCGGCGATTTTCTTGAGCACGTCCTTCTGGGCCTCGGCGCCGTAGCCGATGGTGAAGATGCGGGTGGTGCGGGTTTCGTTGTCAAAGCGGATTTGATCGAGGAGCTGGGTGAGTTTGAGCCTGCTATGGGTGTCGGCGCCATCGGTGAGAACGATGATCGCGCTGATCTTGTCGGCGTTCTTCCGCACATTGTCCATCTGGTCCTGATGCGCCGTGGCGATGGCGTCGTAAAGGGCGGTGCCGCCATCGGCAATGAGCGAGCCCGCATCGCGCAGCGCTCGCTCGCGGACCTCGCGCAACGGAGTGGCGGGGGAGGATGGAAAGACGCTGTTGTTGAAGGGTAAAAGGCGAAAGGTGTCGCTGTCATTCAGCAGGCGGATGAGTTCCTGCGCCCCGAGTCGCGCGCTCTGAATCCTCCCGCCTTCGTTCATACTGCCCGAAACGTCCATCACGAGCGTGATGTTCGAATGCTTCTTGTTCTCGCGCCAGAGCCGCATCACGGCGTCCATCACGTCCACGCCGGGAACTTCCAGCGTGGTCTGTGGCTCGCGCGGATTCACGCCGTGCGCGGTGTCGATCGGCGCGGCCAGCGGGATTTCGGCGAGCGCCGGGCGGAAGCCGAACTCCAGCGCTCGCTCCTGCTGCGGGCGATCAAGGAGAAAAGCGAGGTATTGCTTCGCTGCCTCCCGCTGCTCCGGCGTCACCCACTCGCGCTCCACGATTCCCGCCGGATGGTCGCTCCAAAACGTTCCCTCCTTGGGATAAATCGCGACGATGGGAAATTGCAGCGGCTGCTTCAGCCCATACGACTCAATGACCATGTTTTCGTAGAGCACGGCGGCGCTCACGTACTGCGGTCCGTTGGCAAACATCTTCTTTCCGAAGAAGCCCGTGGAACTCCCGTAATGCACCACGGAGCGCTCGATATCCGCGAGAAAGCGCGCGGTCTCCGGCTTCGCCACGTCGGCCGCATTCAGGGCCGCCGTTTTGCCCGTCGCGGCATACACTTCCGCGAAAAGTGCGATGAGCCCGCTATTGCTGAATTCGGGATGGGTGTGACCGAACTTAAACCGGCCCCACTGCGGAAAACCACGAGCCGACCATCCCTCGGCGTCCGTCGCGAGAGTCAGGATGTCGGCCCAACCCACGGGCTTTTTTCCCCAGCCGATCGCCTCGGCCATCGGCTGCCACATCGCGATGACCACGGGGGACAAGACCAGATTGTCCGTCTGGGCGATTAAGTCCTTTCCGGTTTTCGCGCGCCATTTCGCATTGCCGAGTTTGATAAATGCCGATGAGGCCGGGCTGGCGAGGACCGCCTTGTCCGTCCCGCTGATCAGCCGATCCACGACCTCCCCCGACCCCATCGGGGTCGCCGTCACCTGGATGAATTTGCCTGACGCGATTTTCGGCTGCCGCCGATGAAACTCCGCTGTCACCGCCTTGACCCACTCCTCCTTTTCCGAGCCATAGTTGAAGAGCACCTCCACGCTCTCGCCCTTCGGACGATCCGGTTCCGGGTTCGGACTCGCGGAATCACTCCCCGATTTCCGGCACGCCCCGAGTGCCAGGCCAATGGACAAGATGCTGAACCAGCGCCAATAACGATGCGTCATTCGCAAGAGGCTGGAGCAGGCTCCGGGGTTCGCAAGTTTCCGCATGTGACAAACAGGTAACAACGCCTTCCCGCGATCGACTTGGCGAGCGAAAAATATCCCCTTTGCTGCCTCGCAGCGTGGCGTCCCATCGTTGGGCCGCGGTGCGGGCGTTCAGGCCATGAAGAAAGACCGTTCGGTTTCGGCGAAAGCCGGCGCCCGCGTTGGTGCGGGGAGTTCAGCCGCGGGAACGGTGGACTGGCGAACGGCGGCGCATCGTCACAGAAACGTCACACTCGGCGTTGCCGCCGGAGTTAGCCTCACCCATCTTTTCCTGTCGTGGATTCTTCGCCTGCTCCCACTCCCGATCTGTCCGCCCAGGCGAAGGATTGGATCCTGCTCGTGGATCATGCCGAGGCGGTGCAGGCTACCGAACCGACGGCTACGGCATTTGAGCGGTTTAGGGCGCACCAGCACGAGTTCATGGCGGTGCTGGATGGCGTTCGTCCGGCGGGTCTTTGCGCACGGCGAGAGGTCGGCATGCTTCTGGGTGGGCGCTATGGCTACGCACTCTTTGCCCGGAAGCCGGTGCGCGCACACATGTCCCCGGCCATGCTTTGCGTGTCGGTGGAGATGCCCGTGGATGCTGTCCTCGCTGCGGTCGCGGCGCGCGAGGCGGCGACCTTTTACGATGATGTGGTGCTGGTGGACGGCGCTGGCGCATTTCTGGGTCTGATCCCCGTGCATGCGCTGGTCCGCTTGCAGTCGGCGTTGCGGGATGAACAAATGCGTGAGCTGCAGGTCCAGCGGCAGGAGATTGCGGAGAAAAATGAGCAGATGGAGGCCGATTTGGCACTTGCCCGCGAGATGCAGCTTGCGCTCCTGCCTCAGCAGTTCCCGGCGTTTCCGCCCGCAGCTCGCGCGGGCGGCGGGCAACTCGATTTTAGCCATGTGTATCTGCCCACGACGGCGGTGAGCGGAGATTTTTTCAATGTGCTCCCGCTGGATGAACGGCGTGCGGCGGTCTTCATCTGCGACGTGATGGGACATGGCGTGCGTTCGGCCTTAATCACGGCCATGGTCCAGGTGCTGGTGCAGGACGCCTGCCCGAACGCACCGGACGCTGCGGCGCTGCTCGCGCGCGTGAACTGCGGCCTGATCGAGATTCTTCCGCATGATGCCGGCATCATGTTTGTGACCGCAGCCTGTGCCATTTTCGACGTAGAGCGTCGTACCGTGCAATATGCCAGCGCGGGCCATCCGCCGCCGCTGCGCCTGAGACGCGGCACGGGCACGGTGGAACTGCTCCCGATCCCGCGCGGGGATTTCAATCCGGCGCTCGCCATCTTTCCCGGCTCCACCTTTCACCTTTATGAGCAGCCTCTCGATGAAGGCGACATCGTTGTCTTCTATACCGACGGGATCTTCGAGGTGGATGACGTGGCGGGCGAACAACTGGGCATGGAGGGGCTGACTGCCTGTGTGAAGTCGTGCATCGGGACGCCGTTTGCGGAACTGGTCCCGGAGATCCTCGCGGCGGTGCAAGCGGGCGCGGCGCACGGCTTTGACGACGATGTTTGCCTGCTGGCGGCGGAACTAAGCCAGGCGCGGCAATCCTTGGCGGGCGAATAGGACCACAGGACGGTTGGCGACGGGGACGGCGCTGCGCCTCCCGGCCTTTTGTCCCTGCCTGCTTTTCACGCAAAATTCACGGCGCCGTTGCGCGCTTGTTGCATAGTTCGGCGAGTTTGACGGGCATGAAGTCCTCCATTCACGACGATCGACGTGAGACGTTCGGTTCGCGAATTCTCTCCCGTGGCTGCTCGCCCCAGGGCTATTCGCTGCGTCTCGCCCGACGAGCTGCGGATATTCGGGCCGCGCAGGCGCTCCGGTTCGCGGTCTTCAATCTCGAGCTGAATGAAGGACTCGATGAGTCATATCTGACCGGACTCGATGCGGACCGATTCGACTCAGCGTGCGATCACCTTCTCGTCGAAGTTGCCGGAAAACTCGTCGGCACTTACCGGCTGCAAAGCGGCGTCCTCGCGGAGGCGCACTTTGGATACTACAGCGCGTGCGAGTTTGACTTCGCACCATTCGCGCCGCTGCGCGAAGAGATCATCGAACTCGGCCGCGCTTGCGTTCATGCGGACCACCGCAACATCGCGGTTCTCGGTCTGCTCTGGCAGGGGATCGCGGCCTATGCGCGCGAGCGCCAGTGTCGATACCTGATGGGTTGCAGTTCACTCACTTCCCAGGACCCGCGCGAGGGCGCGGCGATCTACTCGCGGTTGATGCGGCAACATTTGGCCGCGCCGGAGCTGCTGACCCGGCCCTTGCCGGCATTTGAGTGTCCGCTGACGGAACTGGCGGAGCGGCCCCCGCGTGTTCCCAAGCTTCTCTCTGCATACCTTTCCATTGGGGCGAAGATCTGCGCGCCTCCGGCGATCGATCGCCAGTTCCGAACGATCGACTTCCTGACGTTGCTTGACCTCGATTCCTTGCCGCCAGCGGCAGCTCGGTTGATGGGGAAGACAGAATGAACGCATCGGTGGCCACTGCGCCGGCCGCCCCGCGCGAAAGTCGCGAAGGCGGCCGAATGGGCATTGCCGCCCTCGCCCGCGGGGTTGGGCGGGCGATGGGATTTGCGGCGATTGTTGCGGTCTCGAGCGGGGAGCTGGCATGGCTTGCCGCGCGCCACGCCACGCTCCCATCCCTCGCGCGCGCGGATTGGCTGCGGCGGATGTGCCGCCGGCTCGTGCGTCTGCTCAGTCTGCGCGTGCGCTACCGCGGCGACGCCGCTCCTTCTGGCGTGCTGGTTTTCAACCACGTCAGCTACCTCGACGTGGTGGTCCTCGCGGCGCGGCACCCGATGCTTTTTGTGGCAAAAAAGGAAGTCCGCTCCTGGCCAGTCATCGGCTGGCTCGCGGCTCAAGCAGGCACGATCTTTATTGATCGCTCCCGACGGGCCGATGTGGCGCGAGTCGGGTCTTTGATGAACGCGGCCGTCAGCCAGGGCGTGCGTGTTTGCATCTTTCCGGAAGGCACGAGCACCGACGGCTCGCGTGTCCTGCCGTTCCGCACATCGCTCCTGGAACCGATGGCGGCCAGCGGGTGCCTGGTCACAGCCGGGTGGGTTGGCTATGCGATCGAAGACGGGTGCGCCCAGCTCGAAGTTTGCTATTGGGGTGAGATGGACTTCGTCGCGCACTTCGGCCTCTTGCTGACGAAGCGGCGCATTTTTGCGACGGTCGCCTACGCTTCACTGGCAACGCCTCCCGCGAATCGGCGCCAGCTCGGCGAAGAGTTGCACTCACTCGTTTCAAATCTTTCCGCGGCGCGAGAGTGAGGAACTCCGAGGAGGTCGAGCGGGAACGGCAGTCGCTGCGCTCTCGACGCTGGCCCAGTGCGGCCTCTGCGGGCATCGAACCGACTTCGCGGCGGTGACCAGCATTTCACGAGTTTATGGCCGCCTATTTTCGGGAGCGCTGGCAACGATCTCGTCTTGATTGCCAACTCTAAATCCGGCAGCCTTGCCAGCCTGCTCAGCGGCTTGGGAATGGTCGTGGGCCTGCGCCGCGTTCGCCGTTGACTCTGATCATCACTTTTTATCCGAATGCCCCCTTCATCGCTGCCAACCGCCCTCTTTCCTGCTGCGGCGATTTGCCTATTTGCCCTTCTCCAGGCCGCGCCGGATGGCCCGGCCCAAGTCATGGCCCACCGGCCGGATACCGCGGGCTTCGCGGGGATCGCCAAGCCGTTTCTGCAAAATCACTGCGTCAGTTGCCACGGGCCGGAGAAGCAAAAAGGCCGGCTGCGGCTCGATACGCTGTCGAATAATTTTGCCGATCCGGCGGTGGCGGCGAAGTGGGCGGAAGTGGTCAAAGCCCTGAACGCGCACGAGATGCCGCCAGAGGGCGAACCGCAGCCCAAACCGGAGGTGTCGGGGAAGGTCGCTGACTGGCTCGCCGCGGAGCTGGGTCATGCCGAAATTTTGAAGCGGACGACGCGCGTGGTGCTGCGGCGGATGAATCGTGCGGAATACAACAACACCATCCGCGACCTGGTCGGCGTGGACTTTAATCCGGCGGATAAATTTCCCGAAGACCCACCGGCCGGCGGCTTCGACAACATCGGCCAGGCGCTCTCGATTTCGCCGATGCAGGTGGAACTTTACTACGCGGCGGCCCGGCAGATTCTCGACCGTGCGCTGGTCGAGGGCGCGCAGCCACCGGCGATCCAGTGGCGCTTCGAGCCGGAGGAAAATACCCTGGGTGGGGACCGCCTGCGGGTGAAGCGCGACGGCAATAACATCCTGCTCAACGACGGTCAAAACCCGACCGAGAACGGCTTCACGGTCATCCACCACGAGTCCTGGAACAAAGGGGTCGGCTTCCGCGATTTCAAGGTGCCGGCGGAGGGCGAGTATGTGATCCGCTGGCGCGCGGCGGGCCGGGTGCCGACGCGCGCGTCGGTGGTGGCCTCGGCGCGGGCGATTCTGGAGAAGCGGCGGGACGAGCAAACGGCGAAGAATCCCCAAGCGAAGGAGCATCATGAGCGTCAACTCGAGAATGATCTCCGGCATTTTGAGGCCTACCGCAGCTACGACTATGGTCCGCCGCGGGTGAAGCTGACGCAGGATCTTGGCGGCACACCGAGCGTCGTCGGCGAGCTGGATATCGACGCCCCCGAAACCGCGCCGAAGACCTACGAAGTGCGTGCTTATTTCACGAAGCAAAGCGCCGGGGTGCAGCTCGCCTACGCCTACAGCGTGCCGCGGTCGCTGGAGAATTTCTGGATGCAGGGCCGCGACGAGTTTGCCCGTCCCGAGTTACTCCTGGACTGGATCGAACTCGAGGGGCCGCTCCATCCGCAGTGGCCGCCTGCGAGCCATCGGCGCGTGCTCTTCGATTCGCCCAACAAGGAGAAGGACGAGAAGGCGTATGCGCGTGAGATCCTCACGCGTTTCATGACGCGCGCCTATCGGCGTCCGGCGCGACCCGAGGAGGTGGCGACGAAGCTGGTCTTGTTTGAAAAGCAGCGCGCGGAGAAGCCGTCGTTCGTCGAGGCGCTCAAGGTGCCGCTCGCCGCGGTGCTGGCCTCGCCGCATTTCCTCTACCTCGTGGAGCCCGAGGCGCCCTCCGCGCAGCTGCGCAAGCTCGACGCATTTGAACTGGCCTCGCGCCTCTCGTATTTCCTCTGGTCGTCGATGCCGGATGACGAACTCTTCCGGCTCGCGGCGAGTGGCGAATTACTGAAACCCGCGGTGCTCGGCATGCAAGCCTCGCGCATGATCGCCGATCCGAAGAGCGAGGCCTTCGTGAAAAACTTCGCGGGCCAATGGCTCGGCCTGCGCAAGGTCGGGACGAATCCGCCCGCCGCGAATCTTTACCCGGAATACGACCGCCACCTCGAAGTCTCCATGATCCGCGAGACGGAAGGGTTCTTCGCGGAAATCCTGCGCCGCGACCTCGACGCACGGCACCTCATCAAAAGCGATTTCGTCACGATCAATGAACGGCTCGCGCGCTTCTACGGCATCGCCGGAGTGAAGGGCGACGCCATCCGCCGCGTGCCCGCGCCGCCCGAGGCGCATCGCGGCGGGCTGGTCACGCAGGCGTCGATTCAGAGCATCACCTCGAACGGCACGCGCACCTCGCCGGTGGTGCGCGGGGTTTGGGTGCTGCGCACGTTGCTTGGAAGCGATCCGGGTTTGCCGGTGGCGAATGTCGGCGAGATCGCGTCGAAAGTGCCGGGCATCGACAAGGCGACGGTCCGGCAGCGGTTGGCGATTCATCGCGAGCAAGCCTCCTGCGCGCGGTGCCATGACAAGATCGATCCGCTCGGCCTCGCCCTGGAAAACTACAACGCTGCCGGTGAATGGCGCGACCGCGAAGGACACGGCCACGAAGGCCGGATCGGGGCAGACGACCCGATCATCGACGCCAGCGCGAAGATGCCGGACGGGACCGAGTTCAAAGGCGTCGAAGGGCTCCAGGCGCAGCTTTTGAAAAAGGAAGATCTCTTCCTCACCACGCTCGCTTCCCAGCTTTACACCTATGGACTCGGGCGCGAGTTGGGCTTCTCGGATCGGCCCACCGTGCGGGCTTCCGTCGAGGCGATGAAGCGCAACAAATATATGCTTCGCGCGCTGCTCCTGACCATCGTGCAGTCCGGTCTCTTCACCACCAAATAACCGCCATGAACCCGCTCTTCCCCACGCCTCTCTCCCGCCGCACCGTCCTGCGTGGTCTCGGCGCCTCGCTCGCCCTTCCTTTCCTGGAGGCGATGCTCCCGCGCACGGCCTTGGGCGCGCCTTCGACGTTCAAACCCTTGACCAAATCCGGCGCGAAACCGACGCCCCGCGTGATCTTCTGCTATGTCTCGAATGGCGTGAACATCCTCGACTGGGTGCCGGCTACGAAAGGCGCGGACTACGCCCTTTCGCCCACGCTGGAGACGCTCAAGGAGCATCGCGCGAACTTCTCCGTGCTCACCGGACTCGGCCATCCGCACGCCGCGGGCGGTCACTCCGGCGCGGACACCTGGCTGACCGGCGCCGACCTCCGCGCGGTGCCCGGCAAGGATTACACGAACACCATTTCCGCCGATCAGGTCATCGCGGAAAAGATCGGCGCGCAGACGCGATTTCCCTCGATCGAAATCGGCGACCTCTCCGGCACGGGCGGCGCGCTGCACAGCCACACGCTGGCCTTCGACCGTAACGGCACGCCACTCCCGACGGAGAATAACCCGCAGCGTCTCTTTGAGCGGCTTTTCGTCCCCGCCGATGCGGCCTCGCGGGAGGCGACGCTGAAGCGCTACGCCGAAAAGCGGAGCATCCTCGACGACGTGCTCGGCGAAGCCAAAGCACTCGAGAAAAAGCTCGGCCGCGCCGATCAGGCAAAGCTCGGCGAATACCTCGCCAGCGTCCGCGAGACGGAGCTGCGCGTGCAGCGGCAGGTCGATTGGGTGGACGTTCCGAAGCCGAAAGTCGATCCCACCGGCCTGCAACTCAACAGCCAGCCGGGCAACGGGCATGACCGCCCGATGTGGCTCGATGTGATGCTCGAAATCAGCTACCTCGCCTTCCTGACGGACGCCACGCGCGTCATCACTTTCGAGTGGGCGCGCGAGGCGGGCGGCTTCGGTCCCGGCGGGCAAAATCACCACGAGCTATCCCACCACGGCGGGGACCCCGGCATGTTGAAAAAACTCGCGGAGGTGGATCGCGGCTACCTCGAACGACTCAATCGTTTCCTGACCTTCCTCCAGTCCACCGAGGAAGGCGGGCGCTCGATGCTCGATCACACGATGGTCGTCTATGGCAGCGGCATGAACAGCGGCGAGCGCGGCGACCATTCGCCGAAAAATCTCCCGCTGCTCGTCGCTGGTGGTTCCGCGTGGGGACTCCGGCACGGCCAGCATCTCGCTCACGAAGAAAAGGCCCACCCACCGCTGGCCAACGTCCTCCTCACGGCCATCCAGAAGATGGGCGTCGAGACGGACAAGTTCCAGGACGCCACGGGCACACTCACCGGATTGACGTAGGCGGTCTCCGCGTTCGCGGAGCCACCGGGGGGCGAGACGGTGGATGGCACGCTACCGTTGCGTCGGTGCCTCGGAGAGCTCCTGCCGTAGCGGATTGGCGCTGCGCGACACGAAGTCGTTCGCGGTCCCCTCCGAACTTCAGGCAAAGAGCTCCATCACCGGCTTGGAACCTTCCCGGACGAGTTTCATCGGGCGGCCCAGCGGGGTGGTGAGTTCCTTTGTGTAGTTGATCCCCAAGGCGTGGCAGACGCTGGCGTGGATGTCGGGCACCTGCACCGGGCGGTCCTTCGGCTCCATGCCATCGGCGTCCGAGGAACCGATGACGCGCCCGCCCTTCACTCCGCCGCCGGCCAGGAGGCAACTGAACACCTTGGCGTGGTGATCGCGGCCCGCGTTCATATTGATCTTGGGCGTGCGGCCAAATTCGCTCAGCACCATGACGAGTGTTTTTTCCAACCGGCCCGAGGCGGCGAGATCCTCGATGAGCGAGGCCAGGGCTGAGTCCATGACCGCGCCGTGGTTGCGCATGGCGGGGAAGACATCCTGATGGTTGTCGAAACCGCCGCGATTGACCTGCACGAAACGTACGCCGCTTTCGATGAGCTTGCGGGCGAGAAGTGCGCCCCGGCCGAACTCCGTGGCGCCGTAGCGCTCGAGAGTCTGCGGGCTTTCCTTGTCCAGATCGAAGGACGAGAGCGCGGGGCTCTTCATGAGGTTGACGGCATCCTTGAGCGCGACCTCGGCTTCCTTGAGATCGCGGGCGGCGATCTTTTGCGAAGCGCGGGCGTTCATGCGGGCGAGCACCTCCAGTCGGCGCTCGCCCTGGACCTGGCTGATGCCGTCGGGGAAGGCGAGATACGGGTCGCGTTCGCCGGGCAGGCCAACGTAATAAGCCTCGCAGCGCTGCCCGAGGTAACCGGCGCGCGGGGCCATGCCGCCGATGCTGATGTAGGAGGGGAGTTCGCTGGTCCGGTTGCTCTCGTTCACGATCAATGAACCCAGGCCGGGATGGACGATGGCGGGATTCTGCGGAAAGCTGGTCTGGAGTTCGTAGGTCGCGCGGCCGTGGTCGCCATTGGTCCCGGCGATGGAGCGGATCAGGGCGCAATGGTGCATCTGCTTCGCGAGCAGGGGGAAGATCTCGCCGATCTGGATGCCGTCTGCGCTGGTCTTGATCGCGCCGAATTCCCCGGCGACTTCACGACCGGGTTTCGGGTCCCAGGTATCGAGATGGCTCATGCCGCCTTCGTTCCAGAAGAGGATGACGGACTCCGCTTTCGGCGCATGGGCGGAACCGATCTCGGCGAGGAGGCGATTGATCGGCATGCCGAGCAGCGCGGCGGTGCCGGCGAATTGGGTGAGGAAACGGCGGCGGGAAACGTGGAAGTCGTGGCAGGAGTGCATGGGTGGTGTTGGGTGAATTTGTTTTGGGGAGAAGCGTGGGCGGCAGTGGAACCGGGGTCAGGGCAGGTAGCGGAACTCGTGGCAGTTGAAGAGCGCCCAGCGCAGGTCGGCGAGGCCCTCCACCGGGGTGGCCGCGGCGGCGATGACTTCCCGACCCTCGGCCATTTCTTCCGCCGTGGGACGGCGGGTGAGGATTTCCCGGTAGGCGTAATCGATGGCCGGATCGGGCCTGGCCTTCGGATCGGCGACGAGCTTGTGGATGGGCTCCAGCGGCCCGACGCGCGAAGCTTCGTGAATGGCTTTGCCGTTCAGCATGAGCAGCTCCTGGCGCAGTGAGGGCGCTTCATCGCGGAACTCCCCGAGCCCCTCGCGCGAGGGCTGGCCGAAGACGCGGACGAAGTGCGCCGGCGGTGCCGGCGTCGCCATGCGGAATGTGGAGTCGAACTTCGGATTGTCGTCCAGCATCTCGGTGATCGTCTCCAGGCGAAAGCGTTCGGCGAGGCCGGACTGGAGCGCCCGGTTGCGCGCCTGGCGCGCGGCTTCCTCGGCGGCATCCGCCTGCATTTTCATCATCACCGCGTCGTTGCGCGCCTCGGCGAGCAGGCGTTCGGGTGAAGCAGCGCCTTCTCCGGGGGCCATGGCGACTTCCTTGCTATCCTGCCGGAGCAGGGCATTGAAATCCAGCTTCTCGCCCTTCTCGAGATCGTACGGCGCGGAGCCCATCACGGGCTTCATGGCCATCATCGTGGGGTCCGTGCCCTTCTCCGATTCCTCCGCGGCGGCCGCGGTGGCGACCGGGGCGAGCGGCACCCGCACCTGGCGGGTGACCTCCCGGCGATTGGCCCCCTCGGGCCATTTGTGATCCATCACATGGCCGGCGACGGTCACGCTATCGAAGAGGACTTCGCCCAGCATGCGGCGTGGGCGGGTGGCGGTGAATGACTCCTCGGCACGGGCGGTTTCCGCCGGGTTGGCGCCGGCGGGCAGATGGCCGCGCTGGTAGGTGTCGGTGAGCACGATCAATTTCACGAGCGACCGGAGGTCATATCCGTTGGCGACAAATTCCTGCGCAAGGAACTGAAGGGTTTGCGGATGGCGCATGTCATTGTACGACGAAAAATTGTCGAGCGGTTCGACGAATCCGCGCCCGACGAGTTCGGCCCACGCGCGGTTCACAAAAGCGCGGGCGAAGTAAGGATTGCGCGGGTCGGTGACGAGCGCGGCGAGCTGCGTCCGGAGCTGGCTCTGGCGGTAGATGCTCTTGGCCAGGTCGGCGGCGTCGTGCTGGCGTCCGGCGGCTCGCGCCTCGGCGAGCACATCCGCGCCCGGAAGCGCGGCATTGAGGGCCGCCTTCGGGTCGGCGGCATCCACGAGATCGTCGAGCGCCTTTTTGGAGATGGTCTTCGACGGGGCGGCGGGTTTCCGGCGTTCTTCGAGGCGGCTGATGTACTGGGGCTTCGTGGTGAAGCTCACCATTTCAAATGGGAACTTCGGCGTGACCCCCTCGCGCTTCGGCGGCTGCTCGCTTTCGGGCGGCCATTTCACCATCATCTCGTCGCCTTCGGTGGCGTAGATCTGGCGCGATCTTTTCCCGATCTCCAGGCGCTTGGCGTGGCCGAAGAACGCCGCCAATTCGTAGAAATCCTTCTGCTTCCAGTCGTCGAAGGGATGATCGTGGCACTCGGCGCAACCGATGCGGATGCCGAGGAAAACCTGTGCGGTGGCCCCGGCGAGCGCCATCGGGTTCACATTGTCGGAGAGCACGAAACCCGCGGCGGGCGACTGGTCCGGGCGGCCATTGGTGAAGATGAGCTCGCGCACCATTTCATCGTAGGGCTTGTTCTCAGCGAGGCTGCGATGGACGTAGGCGAGCAATTGCGAACCGCCCTCGGCGCGCGAACGAATCCGCAGCATGTCCGCGAAGAAGACCGTCCAGCGCTCCGCGAAGCGCGGATGGGCGAGCAGCCGGTCCACGAGCATTTCGCGCCGGGTGGCCGCGGGCTGTTTCTCGAAAACCGCGATCTCGTCCATGGTCGGGATGCGACCGATCAGGTCCACGGAAACGCGGCGGAGGAATGCGGCGTCGTCCACGGTGGGCGCCAAGCGCGGCCTGGCGCCTTTGACGGCGGCATTTTCCTGCGTGAGAAGCTTGTCCGCCATCCCGGCCGCGTCGCGCAGCGAGCCTGGGGCGCGGGTCGGGAGCAGCTTGAGGTCCGCGAGGCCAGGCACCGTCCTCTTCCGCGGTTGGAGCACCACGCCATCCGGCCAATTAGCCCCGGTCCTCACCCACTCGATGAGCCAATTCCGATGCGGGCCGGAAAGCGGTTCCCCCTCCTGGGGCATGAGATCCTCGTGGCCGCGCTCCAGCTTGATGCGGCGGATGAGTTCACTCTTTTCGAGGTCACCCGGGACGACCACCCGGCCGTTGTCGCCGCCCTTGAGGAACCCCGCCTTTGTATCCAGCCGCAGGCCGCCCTTGGACTTCTCCGCATTGTGGCAGCGGATGCATTGATTCTCGAGAACGGGCTGCACCTGCTGGCGGAAATCGAACTCCGCCGCCGTGGCGATGGCAGCGGTGGAAAGGAGGATGAAGAGGGGGTGGGGGAGGGCAGCCATAGGAGAGGGCACGGAAACACTGTAGAAGACCTGCCCAGGCCGGCGAGATTAGAGCGTTTAACAATGGCGGGTCGAAGCAGAAGCAGTTCACCATTTACTCAGCTTTGGGCATCTCGCGGGGTGAGCGATTGCGGCCGATTACCGCGCGAGCAGCCACGCGAAGAATAGTTCAAAGACCAAACCGTAGAGAATCTTCGCGCCGAGGAACACGAGCAGCCACTGCCACCAGCGCCGGCGCACGAGAGCGGTAAACGGAGCGATGATCGCGATCAGGATACAATCGATCCACAAACTTTTGGCAAAGTGCCAGGCATCTGTGAACCCAACGAAGGATGTGGAACTCAGCGGAAACGCTTCGCCCTGCGCCGGATCTCCGTTGTGCCATTTGTTCCGCCAGGACAGGCGCGGATCGAGCCACTGCTGGTGCGATTTCAAGGGGGCGAAAACGCTTTTGTCATAATGGAACTGAAGCTTGTCCATCACCGCGTTGAGGCCCGCGGCGAGCATCAGCATTGGCAGGGTGAAGAGCGCGACAGAGCGTGTCATGCGCACTTGCGTGAGGGCAAAGAGCAGTGGTGGACCATCGCGCGCATTTCATCCCGCTTTCTCAAATACTTCTAGGTATTTCCAGCGCGTGCCTGCTCACGGCCTCATGGCTGGCGGCCATTCATTCTTTCCCTGCCACCCGTGACGAATCGATGAGATCACCAACTCCTTCGCACCTGCCTCATTTCCAAGTCTCGTTCTCTGCATACCCGATTTGGACATACACAAACGGCGGCGCGTCGTTCTGCCGTTCGTAAATTTCGTCCAAGCCACGACCGGCTGGCACCGCGAGATGATCCGGCGCGGCGGTTGCGTCGCTGACCTCTCCGTCCCGGCTGCCTCCGATGAATTCCAGGGAAAATGTTGGTTCAGGCATGGCGCGAATTTGGACATCTGCACCGCCGCAATTGTTCACATCAGCTTCCGTCAACGTTTTCCCTGTCCGACTTCTCGATCCTGACGAACGGCGACCGGTGTTTGTGAGGCATTCTTGGGTCGCCGTGGAAAAACTTGTTGGTTGTCTCATCAGCTTGGTCAATCGTTCCAGCCACCATGAAAAAATTCCTTTTTCTCAACGTCGTCGCTCTTGCCGTCTTCACGCTTCCAACCTCGGTGCGAGCGGAGGAGGTGAAACTCAGCGGAGTGGGTGCATGTGCGAAATGCGTGCTGAGCATCGCGCCCAAATGTCAGAATGCCATCACCGTGACCGGGAAAGATGGGAAGACGGAAGTGATCCTCATGGAGCACAACGCCGTATCGAAGGATTTCCACGATGTCATCTGTCAGAATGAGGTAAAGATCACGGCGGAGGGCACGCTTGCGGAGCTGAACGGCAAGAAGGTGCTGACGCCGAAAAAAATCGACGAAGCGAAGTGATCGTGGGCCGGCGCTGAAGGCGGCGTGCGCCAAATGGAGTAACGGCGACCGGCTCCCTTGACGGTCAATCCTGCGTTTTGATTTCCGGGTCGGCCTCCAAATCGGTCGTCGGCTCCGGAGATGCGGTTTCGTCGGTGGGATCGATCACTTCGCCGGTCGCCTTACCCACATAACCACCGATGATCGAGCCCCCAGCCAACGCCACGGCGACGCCGACAGGTCCGGCCACGACAGCGGCGGCGGCAAGACCTGCGGCACCCATGGCCGCCGCTCCGATTCCCGTCGCGACAGGGTGCGACCCGGCTTCACCGGTCAAAGGGTCTGGATTGGTATCGGGTTGGGGATTTTCTGGATTCGTGCTCATGCTGGTGAATCGAAATCCGTTCGGGGAGTGGCCGCTTTTTCTACCGCGGGATTTGCTCCCTGCCGCAGGCCGGGGCCACCCCTGGAAAATCCTCGACGAAAAATAGGAAATCGCCCTATTGCCCGGCATGACCAACGCGACTCCTCCCGTCGATCAGTCGTAAATTATCCCCCCATGAAAAAACGCCTCGTTCCCCGCGCCATCTCCGCGTTCCAAGCCTTGCTGCTGTCCACACTCTCGGTATTCGCGCAGGACCCAGCCACCAAACCCGAGCTGTTGTCGCTCTGGGATGGCCAGGCTCCGGTAGGTGACGGCACGTTTCAGAGCGAAAATCCTCAAATCACCCTGTATCGCGCGGACCGTCCCAATGGCGCTGCGGTTGTGATCTGTCCCGGTGGCGGTTACGGAGGGTTGGTGATGGGGGCGGAAGGATCGGGCATCGCGCAATGGCTCAATCAGCATGGAATCGCTGGTGTCGTGCTCAAGTATCGGCTCCCGCGAGGCAACTCGATGGTCCCCCTGTTCGATGCCCAGCGTGCCGTTCGGATGGTTCGGTTTCGCGCTGAAGAGTGGGGTATCGATCGGGCCCGGATCGGCATCATCGGGTTTTCGGCGGGCGGCCATCTGGCTGCCAGCACGGGCACCCAGTCAGATCGGGGCAACGAGAAGTCCGGGGATGCGATTGAACGGATCAGTTCCCGTCCCGACTTTATGATCCTGGTTTATCCGGTGATCAGCATGGGGGAGAAGGGACATCCAGGCTCACGAAAGAACCTCATGGGACCTGCTCCCGCGCCGGAAGTCGTCGAACGCTTTTCCAATGAGAAACAGGTGACCGCGCAAACCCCGCCGACCTTCCTGGCTCACGCGCTGGATGACAAGGTCGTGATCCCAGAGCACAGCAGGATGTTTTTCGCCGCCCTGCAGACCAATAAAGTGCCGGCGAAGTATTTGGAACTGCCCCAGGGTGGGCACGGTCTAAACGGTTACAAAGGTCCGATGTGGGATGCGTGGCAGAATCAGTCATTGGAGTGGCTGGCCGGGCAGAAGTTCATCCCCAAGGAAGATGTCGTGCGTTCGAAATGACGCCCAGCGGTCGTTTGGAACGAGGCGTCGTGACGTGGTGATATTCTCCGGGAGGATGAGAGGGGAACAGGACAGAAAGACATTCGCCTGCGGGCCTTGGAGCAGGGGGCCGCTAAAGCGCATTCCAGAGCGGCCCCCGCTTGCAAAAATACTGCTCGTCCTCTCCGCTTTGATTTTGTTCGCCGGCTGTGCCACCGACCGCCGATCCAGGCACGTTTCGGACCGGAAATGGTATCACGGCGACATGGATAACGAAGATCGGGCCTTCTATTCCAATGCGCTTTTTGGGGGGCGATAAGCCCTCACTCCGTTCCGCCACGGTCCCCAGGCCGGTTCGGCTGGACGATTCGGGTGCGGCCCGCGACGGTGGGCGGAGATGTTCGAATATCCGGCGCCAACGCTCGCGGAAAATCTTCGCCACGCGCAGACGAGCGAGGACGTGGATCGGGCGGCGCAGGAAGCGTTGCGCTGCTTCGACGCGCTGAACGCCAAGACTATCGAAAAGTCCGCGGTGACTCTCGCCTGCCGCGAAGGCTGCTCGCTGTGCTGCTGGCTCCGCGTGGATGTCTTCGCGCACGAAGTTTTTCTTCTCGCCCGCTACCTGGGCTCCCATTTTTCAGCGGAGGAAATCTCCGAACTGATGACGCGGCTGGAGGCGCACTCCGAAAGAGTGCTCCCGCTCACTCCTTTCGAGCACGCCACGCAGAACGTCCCCTGTCCGCTGCTGCGCGAGGGCCGGTGCAGTGTGTACGCCGCCCGGCCCCATTCCTGCCGGCGGCATCATTCGCTGGATCTGGCCGCTTGCCAGTTCACGTTCGATCATCCGACGGATCTCGAAACTCCGGCAGCGCACGACCGGAACCTGTTCCGCACCTTGACGGAAGCGATGCAGCAAGGAGTCGAAGTTTACGCCCAGCTCGGGTTCGATCCCACGATTTACGAACTTGGCACCGCCTTGGAAGAAGCGCTGACTGACCCGGAATGCTGGCGGAGATGGTGGCACGGCGAGCGGGCCTTTCTCCGCGCCTCGGTGACACCTGCCGGGTGAGGGAAACCGAGGGCGACCTCCTCCGACGTTCGAGCGCAGCGCCCCGCCCGTCGTCGCGCTGTCGTGCGCCACGCCGGGTGCGGACCTCCACCGGAGCGCGGAGAGTTACTGTCCGGTGGCGGCGGGCGCGGCGACTTTCACGCCGCTCATCGGATAGTTCGACACGGCTTCCCACGCGAGTTGCTGGAGTAGCCGATTCAACTCCCCGGCTTGCGGTAGATTGCGGAGTCCGGCAGGCACCGGCAGGCCGGCGGGGTTGCGACCGTAGATGGCGGCGAAGTGGCAGTAGGTGACCAACTCGGCGAGCGTCGGTTGCGCGTGCCCGGGATCGTCGCGAAACAAATCCGTCTGCTTCGTCAGCCCCGGTGCGGTGCCTTCCGCAATCCGCGTGCGCAGGGCGCAGACCGCGTCGCTGACCGGCACGATGAAGACGGCTTCGTGGCCGATGGTGCCGTTGAGGGTGCGGACCTGCGCTTCGAGAGTATCCAGCCATCGGACCCGCTGCCCGGCGCGCATCGCGCGGAGACTTGCGGCTGTCGAGGGGTTGCGTTCCTCGTTGCGAAACTGCCGATCGAGCACGCCGTCATTCGCCGGCCACGAGGCTTGCACGAGGACCCGCAGCTTCGGGTTCTTTTCCAGACCGAGTTTGGTGAAATTGTCGATGCCTTCATCGGGCAGCCGGCTGTTGGGAGAGAGGGTGAGCACGTCCACGCTGCCGGCCAGCAATGCGGCTTTTGCGCGGTTTTGGTCGTCGGGCAGATTCCAGTGCTGAAGGACGCGCGAACCGCCGATTATCTGCTGGCCGGGAGCCGCCGACGGGAGGCCCGCCGCCTCGGTCATCGGCGGGAGCAGCTTGGCGGTGAAGATCATGAAACTGTGCGCGCACACGAAGACGCGCTGTCCGGCCGGAACTTCGGTTTCGGCGCGAAGCGGAGCGCCCCCGGCGAGGAGGAGAGAGAGCAGGAATGAGCGGAGGAATTTCATGGCGTGATCGATGCGCTCCAATCGACGCGTACAGGGTCTCGAAAGCCAAACCTTTTTCCGCATTCGAGCTTCGCGAATTCTTACTGGAGCGTTTTGATGAAGAGGATCAGCGAGTCGATTTGCGCGTCGTTCAGCACGCCGGAATAGACCGGCATCCCGGCTTCGATTTTCTCGTAGCCTTTGAGGATTTTTGCCGCAGGCGTAAGGATCGACTCGCGCAAATAATCGTCCGTCGCCTCGACACTCTCGCCTTTGAAAATGTCGCGCTTTTTACCGTAAAGCCCTTTCCAGCCGGGGCCGATCTTGGGCTGGGCGATGCCGTCGTCGGTGGCGTGACAGGCCATGCAGCCCATCAGTTGGTAGAGCCGTTTGCCTTCCTCCACGCTCGCGGGTGCGGTGGCCGGGGCGAGTGATGGTTTCGGGGTGAGATCGACTTCGATCTGCTCGAAGCCCTCGGCGACCGGATCGAACTTCGCGAGTTCGGAGGGCGTGAAGTAGGTGTTGCCCTCGAACTTCACGCCGTCGCTCGTGGTCAGCCCCCAGCCGAGGCGCATCTGCTGCACCGGCTTCATATCCGGCACGCCGATGAAGATGCTGCGCCCGTCCTTGGCGAGGTACGCGCTGCTCGGCGTGAGCCAGTCCTGCCCCGGCGTGCCGTCGGCCTTGAGATGCGGCGAGCCGTATTGAAACGTGCGGCGGTAGTGCCAGCTCTCCGCCGTGTAGCTCGCGCGGTCGCTGGCGCTCCGGGGATCGAGCGGCACGTCGAACCTCACGAGCACGCCTTTGTCCATCGGCACGACTTCGCGCGGCAGCGTGACGGGTGCACCGGTGTAGCGCACGCGGGCCAGTCCGCTCAGCGCCTTCGAGGTCGTGCCCCAGCCGACGATTTGGAAGCCGGTCACGTAGAGCGATCCGTCCGCGGGATTCACCGCGGCATTGAGCGCCGGCACGTCGAAGTCGCGGACGACGCTGACCACCGCGGCTTGCGGCTTCGCTCCACGTTCATTGAGCAGCACGCGGAAAAGCTCGGGCCGGTTAAACCCGACGTGGATGAGCGCGTCGTTGAGCGGGCCCATTTTCGCACCGTTCAGCCAGACCTGCGAAATCGCCGAGGCATTCACCATGTGCGGAATCCACGTCAGCGGCTTGGCGATCGGCGCGGGATACTTTTCCCTGGGCAGCAGTTCGCTGAGGAAGCCGTGATATTCCGGCTGCCGCAAAAGGTAGAGCGGCGTGGTCGGCGTGTAGTGGCCTTCCTGGTCGCTGGCGGTCACAAGTCCCGTGCGCGGATTCACGCCCGCATACGGCTGGCGAAAACCGTAGCCGAGCACCGAGTAGCTCTGCCCGTCCGCCGCCACGCGCAGCACGCTGCCGTTGAGTTTGCTGATCGTCGAAGCCTGCTGGCCGCCCTTCGCGATGACGAAGGAACCGCCCGGCGCGAGCTTGAGCGAATTGGGAAACTCGCGCGTCTCGGCCGATTGCGGGAAGACGTTCGAGAAAAGCTCATGCACGTCCGCCTCGCCGTTGCCGTCGGTATCGTGCAGCCGCCAGATGCCGTTGCGGTCGAAGACAAAAATCTGCCCGTCACGAATGACGAGACTCATCGGCTCGTGCAGGCCAGAGGCGAAGCGTTTCCAGCGGACGGTGCCGAGCTTTTCTCCAAGGCCGCGAATGAGCCATACATCGCCATCGAACGTCGAAGCCGCGGCCGTTCCATCCTTGAAAAATGCGATGTCACACAGCCGCACATTGCGCCGCCATGGATTGACGAAAGGTGGCGGGATGTCGTCCACGACATAGGCATCCTGCGCGGCTGAAAGCGCGGCCTTGGTTTCGATCTCCTGCGGCCAGCGAAGCGAGGCAGGCTGGCTGGCAGTTGGGGTGATCTTGGCGATCGCTCCGTCACCGAAGGCGACCGCGAGATCCAGCGGCACGGCATGCGGAGGCACCCGCATGGCCAGCACTTCCGTCTCCCCGGTTAGAACAGTAACCGGCGCGCTGTCTCCGCTGCTCTGCCAGGCGAAGGGGACATGCGTGTCGTCGGCGTTTTTGTGCGCCAGCACGAGGACAAACGCCTGGGTGGTCGGTGCGATGCGGATGTTGCGGCGGACGAATGCGGTTTTCCCGCTCATCTCCGAAGTGAATCGTTCCTCTACCGTCACGCCCGAGACGGTGTATTCGAGCACCACGCCTTGCTCCGTGAGCCGCACCGCCTTGAACTGACCCACTTCCGCCGGCAGGGGACCTCGACCCGGCTCCTCTGCGCTCGGCTGCGGTTCGCGGGGATCTTCAAGCGACACGCGTTGTCCCGTCTGCCAGCCCGGATACATGCCGTTCGTTAGCAAAAGACTCCCGTCAGGCTTTGGTAATTTGGTTTGGCCGACGAGCGTTTTGAGATTGCCGCTCTCTTGATACGACAACGGCCCGAGGGCTTCCGGGGTCACTGCTTTGCCCCGCCAGATCGCCGCCACGCCCAGCAGTTCGGTGTCGAAGCACACCCAGTAGTCGTTTCCGAGATTCAGTACGATGCCGCGCGGCGTCACATTCATGGGGACGGAGCGGGGTTGAGTCTCGCGCCGATCGAGCGTTGACGAGAAGAACGGGAAATCCGGCTCGATCCACGGCGCCCAGCGCGAGTCGGCGGCCCGAAGCGGCATCGTGGCGAAGAGGCCGCAGGTAGCATGGACGGCGAGGGTTTTCAGATTCATCGGCAGATTGTGGGCGGGGGGAATGCGGGGCAAAAGAAGTTCAGCGTCTTCGCGGAGGTCGCTCAATCAGGAACTCGGATCGCGAAGTACTTCCGTCTGTTTTGTCCGGCGGCCATCGGCTTAGGCTGCGGAAATGAAATGCCCCCGCTATCTTCTCGTGGCCTTGCTCTCTTCTTTGCTCCTCCGCGCGCGTGCTGCTGATCCGGTTTTGATTTCCGCCGACCCCGCAGCCAGGCGCTACGAATTCACCGCCCGCGCCAGCCAGATCGATCCGCGGGCGCTGTCTCATCCCGAGATCGAGTTTGTTTTTGAAAAGGACGGCAAGCCAGCGGACACCGAGCGCGCCTCGGTGGATACGCGCGTCGCGCCGCAGGGAAAGTTGGTCATCTGGCTGATGGGCTACAGCGCGCCGCTCTTCGAGCGCGTGAACAGCTACGGGCTGCACGCGATCCAGGTGCATTACGCCAACGGCTGGTTCGGAAAATTCGGCAAGGAACCCGCACCGGCGGACGACAAATTCCTCGGCAAAATCCGGCTCGAAGCGGCCACCGGCGAGGACTTCAGCGACCAGGTCGTCATCCCGAAACCCGACGGCGTCATGGAGCGCGCTTTCCAGTTTGTGAAATGGCTGGCGAAGGAAAACCCGCAAGGGCGTTGGGAGTATTTCATCGCGCCGGATGGCAAGGGGCTGCGCTGGGACAAGGTCATCATCTCGGGCGCTTCGCACGGTGCGACCACGGCGGCGCGCTTTGCCAAGCAGGTGAAGGTGGATCGGGTGGTGATGTTTTGCGGGCCGCGCGACCAGTATGAGATGTGGCAGGGCCTGCCCTCGGCGACGCCGGCGAATCGTTATTTCGGATTCAGTCATGTGCTCGATGGAGGCTGGTCGGGCGACCACTACTGCCGCTCGTGGGCATTGCTCGGGCTGCATCAATTCGGCCCGCTCGTGGAGGTGGACAAGGTCGCGACCCCGTACGGTAACTCGCGCCGCCTCATCACGGCTGCGGATGTGAAGGGAGATGCCAAACGCGCCCACAGTTCCGTCACGCCCGGCGGGGCGGCGGTGAAGGATGCCGCCGGCCAGTTCATTCACGAGGCGGTGTGGCGCTACCTTTTCACGCATCCCGTGGAAGCGGTCGGTCAGCCCGTCCCTTCGGACCCCGACTGCCTCAAGGATTTGCGCAAGAAGTAGCTCACGAAGCGAGCACACGCCCCCGGTTGCTTGTGCGGGGATCGCCATTATCGTCACGGCCATCCTGTGACCATCAGCACCGGCCATTCATCCCCGCGGGTCGCGTCGCGCCGCGTGTTTTTTCTCAATGCGAACGAGACGATGAAGCCGTATCGCGTCGCGCCGCTGGGGCTCGCCTTTGTCGCCAGTGCGGTGCGGGCGGCGGGGCACGACGTGCGGTTTCTGGATTATCCCGAGTCGGCGGCGCAGCGCGCGGCGTTTCGGAAGATGATCGCGGAATGGCCGGCGGACTATCTCGCGGTCGGCATCCGGAATCTCGACAACAGCGACTTTCACGCGTTCGAGAGCTACCTGCGCGGACCGGCGGCGCTCGTGGCCGAGGCGCGACTCGCGCGCCCGGAACTGCGCGTCATCCTCGGCGGACCCGCGGCGACGGTGGACCCCGAACTCGTTCGGAGGCTGGTAAACCCTGACTACATCTTGCTCGGCGAGGGGGAGGAGAGTTTGCCGCAGATTATCGCGCGGCTCGAAACGGGCGAAGACTTGCCGGCCATCATCGGCGCGAACGACCGTGCGACGACGCCGTTCCGCGTGGTGGATGCGGGCCGTCTGGCTGCGCCGCGGCTCTACGAGTGGGTGGAAAATCTGCGGCCGTATCTGCGCGGCGACGCCGGCTACCCGCTCCAGACCAAACGCGGCTGCCCGCTGAAATGCACCTACTGCACCTATGGCCGCATCGAAGGGACGCGCTACCGTTTCCTCGATCCGCAGGCCATTGCCGATGAAGTGGAAGGCGCGATGGAGCGTGGCGTGCGCGACTTCGAGTTTGTGGATAGCACCTTCAATCTGCCGCCGCGTCACGCGCTGGAAATCCTCAGTGCGATCTCGGGTCGGGGGCTTGCCGCCAATTACGTCGGCACCGGCCTGAACCCGTCGAAACTGCCCGACGAATTGCTCGAACGCATGCGGGCCGTCGGCTTTCGCAGCGTGATCCTGACCGCGGAGAGCGCGTCCGATACGATGCTCGCCAGCTACCAAAAGAACTACAAACGCACCCGGCTCTACGAAGCGGCGGACCTGCTGGAAAAGCACGACATCACCGGGCTGTGGGTCTTCCTGATCGGCGGACCGAACGAGACGGCCGAGACGGTCGAGGAAACGCTGTCGTTCATCGAGGAGCGTGTCCACTCGCCGCACGCCGTCTATATCACCAGCGGCATCCGGGTGTATCCCGGCAGCCCGATCGCCGATGACGCGGATGCCGGGCTCTTCGTGAAGGAAGATCTGCGCCGCCGCTCCGAATTGCCCGATCTCGATTTCTTCTATTCGCACGCCACGCCGCCGGATTGGCTGGAGGCGCGGCTGCGCGCCTTCCAGCGTCAGCATCCGCACGTCATGCTCTCCTGCGAAGGCCACAGCGCGGTCACGCAGGTCGCGCTGCGCGTGATGAGCCATCTCCCGTTCCGCAAGCCCTACTGGCAATACATCCCGGCGCTCAACCGCGTCCGCCGGTTCTTCCTCCCCAACAACTAAGCATGCTCTCCCGCCTCTTCCTCGCTCTCGCCCTTGCCTTCTCTCCACTGGTGCGGGCCGATGAAATCTGGACCGGCACGTCGGAGGTGAAGTTCCGCGGTTATTCCACGCTGCACGATTTCGACGGCACGGTGAAGCGGGTGCCGCTCAAGGTGACGGTTTCGCCCGGCGCAAATGGACGCACCGTCAGCGCGACCTCGAATGTCGAGGTGAAGGATTTGCACACCGCGAACGAAAAGCGTGACGCGAACATGTGGACGATGTTCCAGCAGGCGAAGTTCCGTTTCCTCAAAGTCGAAGTGGCCGGCGCGGACGAAGCAAAGCTGCACCCGCCCGATGGCAAACCCGGCTCCATGCCCGTGGCGCTCACGATCGCGGGCCGGCGGGGCACGGTGAGCGCGGTGGTGACGAAGGTCGTCGAGTCACCCACGCAAGGTTCGTTCGACCTGGCTTTCCCGGTGTCGCTGAAGGCGTTCAACCTCGACCCACCGAAGTCGCTCGGCGGATTGGTCAAGGTCAAGGACACCGTGGATGTGACCGTGCATGTCGTGCTCAAAAAAGAAGGCGCGAAATGAAGACAGAGGTGCTCATTCTCGGCGGTGGTCCGGCGGGTGCGATGTCCGCGCTGCTCTTCGCCAAGGCTGGGCATTCCGTGACCCTTTGCGAATCCCACGCCGTGCTGCCGGAGCGCGTCTGCGGCATGTATCTGTGCCCGGCCGGCGTCGCTTTGCTGGAGCGACTCGGGCTCCACGGTCGGGTCGCCGGGGACGCGCGGAAATTGCGCGGCATGGTCATGGTCGCGCCCAATTTTCGCCGGCTGGAAACCTATTTCCCGCAAGGCGACGGATTTCCCGATCACGGCCTCGCGCTGCTCCGTCCGCAACTCGACAACGCGCTGCTCGATCTCGCGCGGGAAGCGGGCGTGGTCGTCCGCATGGGCGCGCGTCCGACCGCCGTCGAGCGCACTTCCGGCGGATGGAGCGCTACACTGCCGGGCGGCGAAATGTTGCAGGCGCGGCTGCTCGTTGGTGCCGATGGCCGCAAGTCCTTCACCGCGCGGCTGCTCGGGCTGACCTTGCCCGTCCGCCGTTCCCGCACCGCGATCCACATCGATCGCCCCGCACTTCACCCGACTACGCCATTCGGCCAGATGCACGTTTTCGACGACGGCGCTTACGTCGGGATCAACGCGGTTTCCGCGGACACGGTGAACCTGTCGTTTGTCTGCGATCCAGAGGCGCTGCGGGGGTGTCCGGTTGTCGATTTCATCAATGACCACCTCGCGCGCAGCCCGCACTTGAGCGCCCTCGTCGAGCCGCTGCCCCTCGACGCCAAACCGGTCGCCACCTTCCCGACGAATGCCCGCGTGCGTCGCGCGGCCACCGCAGATGCCGCCCTGGTGGGCGACGCTTCCGGTTACATTGATCCGCTGACGGGCGAGGGGATCTTCGGCGCGCTCTGGACCGCGGAGGAATTGGTGCGCTGCACTTCTGCCGGCTGGAACGATCTTCCCGCGGCGCTCGACCTCTACGCCCGCCATCGCGCCCGCCGGCAGTTCGCCAAGTCCGCGCTCTGCGAGCTGTTCCAGCATGTCATCCTCCGTCCGTGGCTGGCCAACTCCGTGCTCGGCCTGCTCGGACGGCGGCAGTCGGTGGCCGATTCTTTCATCGGCATCGTCGGCAACAGCTACTCGCCGGCGCGCGGTCTCGCGCTCATTGCGCTGCACGCGCTTCCATTTTGAAATCCATGGCCGCCTATCTCAATCACGTCGCCTGCGCGGTTCCGCCGTACGAGCGCCAGAGCGTGTTTCTCGAATCGTTGCCGCGCTGGGTCGGCCCGCCGGAAGTCGCTGAAAAGCTCCGCCAGATCACGGTCGGCGCGCAGATTGACGAGCGCTATACCGTCCTGCCCGAGCCCTTCGGCCCGACGGGCTTTTACCAGCCGGGCGCTTTTCCCAGCACGGGGGAGCGGATGAAAGTCTATCAGCGTGAAGCGCCCAAGCTCGCTGCTGCGGCGGTTGAAAAGCTGCGCCAGAAGGCCGGTTCACTGAGCGACGTGACGCACCTCATCGTCACGAGTTGCACCGGCTTTTACGCGCCCGGCCTCGACATCGACATCCTCCGCGACCAGGGGCTCTCGCCGAATGTGCAGCGCACGCTCATCGGTTTCATGGGCTGCCACGCGGCGCTCATCGGCCTGCGCAATGCGCGGCACATCGTCGAGTCCGACGCCGAGGCCGTCGTGCTGATGGTGAACCTCGAATTGTGCAGCCTGCACCTCCAGCAAACCGAGCGCATGGACCGGCTCGTTTCCTTCCTCCTTTTCGCCGACGGCTGCGCCGCGTCGCTCATCACCTCGCGTCCGCAGGGTCTGCGGATCGACGCCTGCACCAGCCACCTCAGCCTCGCCGACGCCGAGCGCATGGCCTGGCACATCGAGGATCAGGGTTTCGCCATGACGCTCGATTCGCGTCTGCCCGCGCGCATCCGCCAGTGGTTTCGCGAAAGCGCGGAACTCTCCACGCCGGAACACGACCCGGCGAAGATGTTGTGGGCGATCCATCCGGGCGGAAGATTGATTCTCACCAGCGTGCAGGATGCCTGCGGCTTGAGCGACGAGCAGATGATACTCTCGCGCGAAGTGCTGCGCCGCTATGGCAACATGTCGTCGGCGAGCATCATGTTCATCCTGCGCGATCTCCTGGAGCAGCAAGCCGCCGCCACCGAGGCGACACCCGGACGCGCCCTCGCTTTCGGCCCGGGCCTGACCGTGGAGATGATGGACTTCACCATGCAGCCGGCCCGCGTGAATTTTCGCCCGACTCTGCCCGACGCGGCCCTGGTGACGCAGTAAGGGAAGTCTGCCGAACCTCAAAACCGTGTCATCCTGAGGCACTCACAAAACGGAATTTCGCCGGCGGCGGCCATGAACATCCGCAAATACGTGTGTCATCCTGAGCGGAGTTCCGTCGCGGGCGCAGGCGGGACGGAACGCAGTCGAAGGATCCCGGCGCTGTGCCAAGTCGCCCGTAGTCACGCGGGATTGCCTTCGGCTGTCTGCGGCTCTTCGACTGCGCAGCGCGCCGCCGACCACAACGCCACCACCACCGCGCTGCTCCACTCAGAATGACACGCCGTTTTTTCGAATTCCGGTCCCTTTCCCGAAGCGGTGGCCGGTCTTGGTAACGCTCGCCGAAACGACCTTCGGCGTTTCCGAGTCGATGTTGATTCTTCCTGCATGAGCCGCCGGTCCGAACCCGAACAGTTCCCATCCACCGGCGGCCTCGCGCGCTACTTCGTCGAGCATCGCGAAGTCGGATGGATGGCGCTGATCGCCGTGCTGATCTGGGGTGTGGTGTCGTACCGGCTGCTCCCGCAACAGGAAGACCCGGTGCTGCCGGCCCGCATCGCGCGGGTGGTCTGCGTGCTGCCGGGCGCGACCGCGCTGAAGGTCGAGGAGTTGGTGACCAGGCGGCT
>Ga0105047_10001435_pt1 | contig 42686 bp, 33 predicted proteins | sample MAT04_FD_78384 | JGI IMG/M metagenome (GOLD analysis project Ga0105047, IMG submission 78384) | Freshwater microbial communities from Lake Fryxell liftoff mats and glacier meltwater in Antarctica - MAT-04 (megahit assembly) | ecosystem: Environmental > Aquatic > Freshwater > Ice > Liftoff... | reverse complement strand
CAATATCTGATTCTTCTGCGACATAGCGCACCAGTGAGGCAGACATATGGGTATTGAGATTGTCGCTGATAAAATTCCATTTCCTCGTCAGGGGGGTCTGAATCTACCCGGTTTTTGATATGCTCCAAAAAAAACCTTTTCGGTGCGGGTCTTTCTGGCGGTACACGCTACCCGTTCTCCATGCGCCACATCAAAATTGCAGATAAAAGACAATGTGCCATGGCGGATATATTCAAATTCGCGCATCTCGACCTTACCCGCCGACATCGACAGCCCAGGATGTTTGCGCTCTAATGCCTGAACGCCGGTCATTTCGTCCAAACTTTTCGTGCGTTGGCCTTGTTTTGCCAGTTCAGGTGTTTGTTTGTAAATGTCGTTAATGGCAGCAACCTTGTCATCAAATCCTTCTTTGTAGGCAGGTGTCAGCCAATAACGGCTCAAATGGGGCTTAATATCAGCTTCTTTTTAAAAGCCTCGCCGCATGTCGGCCCGAGATCCTTTCTACGATCTTTCTTTTCATCACTTCGTCTGCGATTTCTCGCGCTGTCCATTGACTTATGGGTCTTCCTGATTTTTCAGGCTTCTCACAAGCCAACGCTTCAATTTTGCAGCATTGATCGGCTGTTATTCGGGCTGGCGCTCCAGGGCGTACTCCATCTTGCAGACGTTCTTCGATACTCCAATCAGCGTAAGAGATCGTTTGGGCTTTCGCCCAGCGATTTCGCCAGAGCTGTACCGTGATAATGTTTACCTTTAGGTCCGCTGCAATGGCACTGTTGGTTTGCCCTTGCCCTGCTGCCAAAATGATCCGCCCACGTAATGCGATTTGCTGGCCGATATGATGCCGCCGGACTAATTGTTCCAAACCTGCTTGAAATGGTCGATATCGAACAGGATGACGCCGAAAGCCGTGTGAGATCGTAAAGATTGCCAGATTTCAAGAACCAGGGTCTCTTCAAGGAATCGTCGATTAAATAGACCGGTCAAGTGATCGTGATTAGACAGTTTGCGAAGTTGTGCTTCACCCAATGATAATTCGTCCGTTTGGCGATCAATTTGAACGAGATCACGCCGGCTGATGTTATTGGAGAGAATGCTGAGAACAGAAGTAAAGAAAAAAAGGAAAGGAAACTCGGCCAGTTTAGCGAAGCGGTGGCTGGGCTGACAAACGGAAGGATGGCCAATGCGATCAACTGTGCCCCGGCCAGAATAATCGTAATCAGGGGGGAAAGCAGCAGGCCACACAATAAGACCGAGAGTGTCGTATACGCCAGTGGGACAAAGTCGCCTTGAAGAACCTTGGGGTCAAGCATTAGCGAGCCCCACGGCCCTACGATGGCACAGGCGATCGTCAGTCCGGCAGCTATGCTGTAATAGCCGGAACAGTTAAAGATATAAGCCAGGGCCATGAGAACATTTAATCCAAGAATCAACAGGATATATCCATTGCTGCGCGTGCTGGCGAGTGGATTCGTGATCAGCAAAATAAAGAGAGCGGTTCCCGTTAGAAAAAGGAGGGATATCAAGAGCCACGCTAACAGATGCACGCGGCGACCGATGGCGGTTGAGTTCAAAGTCAAGGGTTTAATAGCCAATGCCACAAAGGGAGTAACCTCCGTGGCCGAATACGAGGCTTAGAATCGCCGTTGGCACCAAAAAGTTGTGGCATGGAAGTATTTACAACACCTTATAAATCTTCGTTAAGAGACGAATTTTGACCATCCCTTTCCATCATCTTCAAAAATAGTTCCGTTGCCTTTGGATCAAAATATGTACCCGATAATGATTGGATATATTCCAGCGCTTTTTCTTCACTCCATGCTTTGCGGTACGGGCGGTCGGAACGGAGCGCGTCCCAAACGTCCACCACCGCGAAGAGACGCGCTGCCATTGGGATTTGTTCACCCTTCAGACCGCGCGGATACCCTGTGCCGTCCCATTTTTCATGATGACAGTAGGGAATATCCAGCGCCGGCCTTAAAAATTCGACCGGCGAAAGCAAATCAAAAGCATATAGGGGATGCCGGCGCATGATGACCCATTCTTCATCCGTAAGTGGGCCGGGTTTAAGCAGAATACCATCCGGAACGCCCATCTTTCCGATATCATGCAGCAAGGCTCCGCGGCGCACGCAGGCGATTTCTTCATCGCTCAAACCCTGCGCACGCGCCAACTGCAGGGTAAGTTCAGTGACGCGTTGGGAATGGCCTTCGGTCTCATGGTCACGCAAGTCCACCGCCCGCGACCAGCCTTCGATGGTTGTGTCATAGGCCTGTAAGAGTTCAACATTGGAGCGTTGCAGGTCTTGAAATAAGGTGGCGCTGGAAATGGCTATCGCCGCCTGGCTGGCCAGCATTTCCATGAAATCCAGCCAATCCGCGTCGGGAGTGAGGGGAGAACGATTGAATATCTCTAGCAATCCAATGATTTTGCCTTTGGTGATGAGCGGAACGCCGTAATAGCTTACAAACTCTTCACCGGTCAATAAATCATTGCGCGCAAATTCTGATTCTACGGTCCGAAGGTCCGGAATGATAAGCGTGCGGCCCTCAAGAGCGACACGCCCTGCGGCCCCCTCCCCGAGGCGCAGTTGTGATTTTTTAATCGCGCCCGAGTGGAACCCTTTCCCGGCGGAGTATTCAAGCATCAAAGTGGATGAATTGAACAACAGAACGTCGGCGGCACTTACTTTAAGTAATCTGATCACATCCTCCAGCAACATGTTAAGGGTCGAGTTCAGATCATTGCTGGTATTGATGGACACATCAATCGCATGTAACGCGGCAAAATGCTGAGCGTCGCGTTGGGTTCTTTCGTGTAACCGCGAGCGTTGAATGGCATTGCCAGCGATCTCACTCAAAGTGGTCAATAGACTGACTTCCCTGGGGGTAATTTCGCGGGGTAAGGCAACATTCACGTTGAACGTACCGATCACGCTATCCCTGCTGCGAATCGGGATGGTTGCGCCACCTATTCCGGGCGGGATGCACCTGCGTACATTTTCGGGTAACTTTAAATCCAGGTTAATTTCCCTGGAAATGTATGGTAACCCTGTCGCAAAAACAAGCCCGTTGATTCCCTCTCCGGGTTTTTCAGGAGGGGTGGCGAGTTCAGCCCACCCACGTGTTACCACCGTATGCATTTCATCTTTCATCGGGTCGTACAGCCAGATCGCTCCTTGGGTGGCGCTCATCACCTCCAAAGTTTTGTCCAGCCAGAGGGGGAGCATCTCATCCAGTGTATCTGCCAGGCGCAGTGCTCCACTCACGGTGATGATTGCTTCCATTTCACGTTCGCGCTGTATCCGTTCGGTGATGTTGTGAAAGTTTAATACAATCCCCCTTACACTTTGATTAGCGAGCAAGTTACCGCCCTGCCCTTCCAGAATGCGCCACGTTCCATCGGCGTGTCTGGCACGTATTTCCATAATACCCGCAGAAACATCCGAATTTTCAAGACGATACGCCACTGCCTGCATCACATGCGGTATATCTTCTGGATGAAAAAACTCATAAATACTTTTGCTGGTTACCTCTGCGACCGTGTAACCTAACACTTGCTTTATAGCCGGGTTAACGTAGCGCAGGGTTCCATCCTGATTCAGAACGGCGATGAGGTCAGAGGCGTTTTCAACGAGAGCGCGGAAGTTTTCTTCGCTCTCGTGCAGCGCCTGCTCCGCCCGCTTACGCTCGGTGAGGTCGGTGACCACAATGGATAAACCCTCCATTTCCATTTGACGGACGGAAAGCTGCACTGAAATGTGCCCACCCATGGTTGTTTGCAGGTGAAATTCTTCCCTTACTGCCCCTTTTTTTGTTGCGGTCAACAGCATCGCAAACGCGCTTTGTTCGTCTGGTGCAACCAAGTTTTGAAACAAAGAACCAATCAATTTCTCAGGCGCTGTCTTAACCATTTCACTAAAGCAAGGATTGCAGAAAAAGATCGTCCCATCCAGTATTAAACTCACCGCGCCTTCATTCATCGCCTCGACCATCGCATAATACGGATCGTCGGCGCCTTCCAGAGGGACGATGCGGGTATTTTCTGCTTCGGTGACGACAAAGGCGTCCACTTCGCCGCCACGAATGGCGCGCAAAGTTTCCTCTGCTTCTTCAAGACGATTGCGCACTTCTGCGTTCTCGATCTCGAGTTGCTGCCGGGGAAGTGAACTTTTTTTCATAGGTCTCTACATTGAAGCTGCATTTATTTAGTTTAGTAACCTTTTTTTTTCTGCTTTTGTTCATACATTACCTTGTCTGCCTGGTTCAACATCTCCTCCAACGAAAATGGATTATCAGATGGCAGACTCAGAATCCCAATACTCATTGACAATTTGAATGGATATTGTTGCAGGGTGTTAAATTCTAAAATATTCTTCTCCCAATGGTCCATTATTAATTGATAGTGGTCGTATTCGTTTATCGTTATGAGGACAGCAAATTCGTCTCCGCCGAGACGTGCCAGGATATCGGATTCCCGAAACGTTTTTCGTAGAATGAAAGCAGTTTGAATTAAAGCCTTGTCGCCTTCCAGGTGCCCCAAAGTATCGTTGATTTGTTTTAAGCCATCCAGGTCGACATAAGCCAGGAGGATGGTTTTATCTATCCGGCGCATCAATTTAATATGATGCTCGGCCAGGAGTAAAAAACCGCGCCGGTTGTTGAGCCCCGTGAGCTCATCCGTGATCGAGAGTTCGTGCAGCTTTTGCTCAGTTTGTTGGCGGATTTTTAATTCGCTTTGAAGCGATTCAAATAGGCGAGAATTCTCAATGGCGATCGCGGCAGACGCTGCCAGGGATTCGACAATGGTTAAATCAGCCATTGTAAATCGTCCCTCCTGACTGTCCAACACCTGAAGCACGCCGATCACATTCTTCTTTGAGCGAAGCGGTACAGCTAAAATCGAAAGATATACTTCCCCAGTCAGGTGAGCAATTTCTCCAAAGTGACGCGGATCCAGGGTTGCATTCGGAATAATGAGTGACTCGCCATGTTGTGCCACCCAACCAGAAATCCCCTGTCCCGGAAGCAAATGCCTGTTCTGAATAATTTTCCCGGATGGTCCCGATGCCTGGCGGCAGACCAATTCCCCTGATCTGAAGTCAGTTAGCCAGAATGATCCTATCACCTGCATTTGTTGGTATAACTCCGCCAGCACATGCGCAAGGATCTGATCCAGATCTAGCGAAGAAGTGATTACCTTGTTCGCATGGTCGAGCAGGGTTAATTCACGATTGCGTTGCTGCAACGCCTGCTCGGTGCGTTTTCGTTCGCTGAGGTCAGTCACAATCATAGAGATAGCAATCAAGTTTTCCGTTTCCAATTTATATAAGGAAAGCTGCACCGGAATACTTGTCGAAGTGGTTTTCTGAAGGTAGAACTCAACCTGAGCGTTTGTCTGGCTTGATGTCTTCAACAAAGTTATAAACGCATTTTGCTCGTCTTGCTTAATTAATATTTGAAACGAAGAGCCAATCAATTTACCGGATGGCGTCTGGATCAGCTCAGCAAAATATGGATTGCAGTAGAAGATTGTCCCATCCGGGGTCAAAGTGACTGCACCCTCGTTCATATATTCGACCATCGCACGATATAGATAATCCGTCCCATATAACGGGATGGTTTGTACACTTTTTGTTTTGGTGACGACAAAAGCGTCCACTTCGCCGTTGCGTATGGCGCTTAAAGTTTCCTCTGCTTCTTCAAGACGACTGCGCAGTTCTGCGTTCTCGATCTCGAGTTGCTGCCGGGTCTGGATTGCTTTTTTCATGATTAACCTTTCTGCCAGATGCGCATTGGGGCTGCCTATTGCACACCGCGCTTTCTACTTCTTGTGCAAGTCCAGTCCGACCAGAACGCGCTCCATGTTCGACAAGTCGCCGATGATTTTCCGGATGGGCTCAGGCAATTTCTTGACCAGCGTGGGAATGGCCAGAATCTGGTCTCCACTTGCCAGCTGCGGATCTTTCAGGAGGTCAATGATTTCTATTTGATATCGGCCCGCCAGGTGTTCCTCACAAATCTTCTTCAGATTGGCAAATGCGGTCAGACTCTTGGGCGTTTGACCCGCAACGTAAAGGCGCAGCTCATATTGGACGGCTTTGGCAGATTTTTCTTCCGGCGGTCCAGTTTCCGGAGACAGCGACTGTTTTGTTTTCATTTTGCTCTCCTTCATCTGGTAACTAATCAGTCTGGCGGCTGCTTGCCATGCTGCCGCGTTCTTCCGCCTGAAGCGCATCCCGGGTGCGTGCCTGGCTGATTGCCATTTCCACCCTGTCTTGTTCCGCTTTCAGTTCGGCTTGCAAAGCCGCTATTTGGGCTTCGGTTGCCTGGCGCTTGCGTTCGAGTTCGTTCTGTTTGAAGGCAATCTCCTGGCGCTGCACCAATCGCGCTGCCTTGTCTTGTTCTTCTTGCACGTGGCGCGCCGAACCCGTGAGCACGCCTTTCGGACCCACATATACGTTTACGAGTTCAGCGCCATGGTCGGTCAAACGGAACTCGCGCACTTGATTCGAGTGCGCCATGCCGCGCGATTTGATTAAGTACAAGGCGCGATTGCGCTCACCGTTTCCCTCAATATCGCGCAATAGCAGCCACGTATCGATCAGGGATGAAATTCCAACCTCAGTAGCTTCCAATACCGCACCTCCCGCAGTCAGACTTGAAAAGAGCGCAGTGATTTGATCCGACTTGAGAATATCGACCAAGCGAAGAAACATAGATTTGGCTCCCTTTTCGTCTGCTACTGACAAAAAAGTCGTCACAGGGTCAATGATGACACTGGTAGGTTTGAATATATTAATCTCCTCATACAAGTTTGACAGGTGTAATTCTGTCCCATAAAGCGTAGGACGCGTCGCATGGAACCGTAAATTCCCTTTGTTGACCCATTGCTCAAGGTCAATACCGATTGACCTCATATTGCGAACAATCTGGCTTTGCGATTCTTCAAAAGCAAAATAGAGCACACGCTCCCCACGCTGACAGGCAGCATTCACATAGTGGGCGGAAATACTCGATTTACCGCTGCCGGCAGTGCCCGAAATGAGAACACTGCTGCCTCGATAATACCCTTGACCGCCCATCATTTTGTCGAGTTCTGGAATGCCCGTTGAGACGCGTTCGGTTGAAACAATCTGATCTAACATCAGAGACGTTATTGGCAGCAATGAAATTCCATTTTCAGTAATTAAATATGGGTACTCATTGGTGCCGTGTATTGACCCTCGATATTTGACCACACGTAACCGCCGTGTGGTTATTTGATCATTTACGCGTTGATCGAGGAAGATCACACAATCGGAGACATATTCTTCGAGTCCCTGGCGGGTTAATGTATCATCTCCCCGCTCACCAGTGATGATGGCGGTAACCCCTTTATCTTTCAGCCAGCGGAACAGGCGGTTTAGTTCAGCGCGCAAGATTAGCGTATTGGAAAATCCGGAGAATAGCGTTTCAATCGTATCCAATACAACCCGCTTGGCATGGATCGTATCAATGGCGTGCCCCAGACGAATAAAAAGGCCTTCTAGATCATATTCGCCCGACTCTTCGATTTCGCTGCGCTCGACATAAACATAGTCGACAACGATTTTCTTTTGTTTCACCAGTTCGTTCAGGTCGAACCCGAGCGATGCAATGTTCTGCGACAGTTCTTGAGCAGTCTCTTCGAATGACATAAAAACACCGGGTTCGTTATACTGCGTAGCCCCGCGCACCAGAAACTCCATCGCCAGCAGCGTCTTGCCACAGCCCGCGCTGCCGCACACAAGAGTCGGTCTGCCGGTGGGTAATCCGCCCCCGGTAATATCATCCAGACCTTGTATTCCGGTCAGAGATTTGGGCAGTTGAATCCTTGTTTTAGCCATATTCCATATCTCCTCAATTGTTATTTCGATTGTGGGTTGGGCAGCGAGGCGACTTATTCGAATAGACAACCCCGTCTGCGTTTAGTCAGTGGAATTTTGGCTCCTCTTGTTCAATTTTTCGGCTCGCTTCGAACATAATATCATAATTATATCTAGCCACCGCAATTTGAAAAGGAGAAAAAGGTTGATCGGCAGACAAACTCCGATTAGTGTTTTCTTCGACAGAAAATTCGACTAAGGTGAGCCATCATGCCGATCAACCAACTCTATGTCAAATTCTTCGGAAGCGAAGGTATATTTTCTGAACACAAGGTCCTGGATAAACAGAGACTTGTTTTCTAGCGTAGACAGACTGTTTTGCGGCCCCCACACCACCGCCCCGGATTCGTCGCCCTCGGGCGCAAAATTCCAGGTGTTGGCATAATCGAACGGGATGCCGCGCTGCAGCACCCCCCGCTGGTTGTTCTGGATTGCCAGGTGCCATGAGTCCCCGTAAAAATGATATTTTTCGATGGGTTGGGGCCGCTCGCCAGGTGCAGGTTGCCGATAATGCCGCTTTCATATTCCAGTATCACCGAGCCGAAGCCTTCCCCGGAGCGGTGCGTGGTGACAGCCGCCACCTTGCCGCCCGCCGCCATCATCAGCGATAGCGGGTGGCAGCCGTTGCCCAACCAGTTGGTAAACGTGCGCCGCGCAAGAATTTCCTCACCGTTTTCTGGGATGGAGATCGGGTACATCGTCAGGATGCTCTTCAGATGGCCGTAATGAGCCGAACCGATCAGCTCGTATGCTTTTTGGGCGGCAGTCATAAAGACTTTCTTGAACCCTACCACCACGTGGTCTTTACGCTGTGCCAGCATGCGCTCCACCTCTGCCACGCGCATGGCGGGCGGTTTCTCCAGGAAGAGATGCAGCCCATGCGCCAGGGCTTCGCATACCCGATCGGGATGCTGCTGCGGCGAAACCGAAATGATCACCGCGTCCAGATCTTCTTTTTCGTACATCTCTTGGGTGTTCAAATAACCCAGACAGCGGTACTGCTGTGTGGTGTGCGTTCCAGCCGTTCGGGGGTGCGGCTGCACATTGCCACGATCTGAATGGGCAAATGGTGCACAGCCGGCAGCAGGTTGCGGTACATATGCGACCCTACCCCCACGATGCCCACCCGGATTTTGGTCGGATAATCTCGCTGGTAGATCGCTGGTTAGCTCCTTGTGACGATCTCAATCTCTTTGTGCAGTTCAGACGAGCGGTAAGCCGCCTCGAGAATCTGGGTGATCAAAGCGCCCTGTTCTGGGGTGATATTCGGTTCGCGCCCATTCTGAATGGCGGCGACAAAATCTCCGAGGATGGTTTTAGGTTCAACCTGCTCATACGCGCACACATCCAGGCTGCCCGTCAGGTCCACCCAGCGGTTGTGCGGGAACTCACAATAACCCACTTTGGTAATCTGCACCCCATCCCGCGTTGAACAAAACGCACCGGTGCGGGTACCAAAAACCTCATACTCGATTTTTTCCTGGAAATCCGGGAGATTGGCTTCATAACTGCATTCCAGGTTGATCAACCCGCCGTTTGCCAGGCGCAGCGAAACAAAGGCATAATCATCCACCTCAAAACCAGTTAATTTTGAGGAAACCTGGGCGTTAATCGCGGTTAATTGCGGGTGTCCCAGAATATACAGGGCCATATCCAGCATGTGCGAGCCGCGCCCGATCAAGATTCCGCCGCCGGCTTTTGCCTTGGAAACACGCCAGGATGTGCCGGTGTCGAACATAAAGCCGGTCCAACGCGCCATCCAGCGCACGTTCAGGGTATAGACTTCTCCCAGTGCTGCTTTTTCTACGAGGTCCCGCAGCAGCTTGACGTGGGCGCTCTGACGGCGGTTGTAGTGACAGCTCAGCGTCAGGCCCAATTCGCGGGCCGTCCGCACCAACTCCAGGGCGTGCTCAGAGGTGATGCCCAGCGGCTTTTCACAGAAAACATGCTTGCCCGCGCCCAGCGCGGCCATGGTCATGGCGTGGTGCAGGTAAGCGGGGTCGCGATGAACACCGCATCGACACCCGCGCAAGCCAGCAGGTCGTGATAGTCACCAAAGACCTGCCCGACGCCGTTTTGACCGGCAATCGTTTAGGCTGCCGCCACATTAATATCACAAAGGGCCACTCCTTCGGCGCCCGTGACCGTCTTCAGTGTGTTGAAATACGTGGCGCCGTACCCCTGAATGCCGATGATCCCAATCCCAACTCGTTTGGTCGTCATGCTGCCCTCTCCTGGTGCTCGATCTTTCAACCCAGCCACTTTTTTAAGAAAAAAATGGTTTTCTCCGCCGCTGTGTCCGGGTCTGGCAGCGGGAGTAACTCCGCTGAAATATAACCGGCATAGTGCATCTGTTTCAGGGTGTCGAAGATCCCCTGAAATTGGATATGCCCGCTTCCCGGATATTTACGGTCTGAATCGGCGATATGTACGTGCCAGAGCCGGTTGCCGGTCTCGCGCAAACCGGCTTCGATTGATTCATCTTCAATGTTCATGTGAAAAAGGTCGAGCATCAAGCCCACGTTATCACAATCGACCGCTCGCACAAACTGCATCCCGTCTTTCGCAGAAAACAAGAAGTCCGTTTCGTAGCGGTTAATCGGTTCCAGGGTGATACGCACCCCCCGGGTCGCGGCATATTCTGCCACGGTGCGTATGCGCTCGACCGCGATGTTCAGCGGATTGGATGACGCGCCCAACCATTCCAGCCGCCCGCGCAAGCGCCCAATATTGACCATGGCGCCCAGGGAGGCGGCCAGGTCGATCACCGCCCGGGTGCGCACTAAGGTGCGCTGAAACAGTTCGAGGTTCGCGGTCACCAGGCATAACCCATCCGCGCCAAACAGTTCGCCGGTCACCACCTGAGAAACTTCGAGGCCGGCGCCATCGAGCGTGTTTTTTACGGCAGGCCAATCCAGGCAGGCCGGATCGCGCACCATCAGTTCGATGCCGGCGTAGCCCAGGCGCGCGGCTTTTGCTATTTTTTCCTCAAAGGAGCCGCTCAATAACGCCAGCGGTCCATAGGCTACGTCTGGCCCACAGATTACGAGCCCGGCTTTCATTGTGCTACCTCTTCATTTCAACCGCAGCGCGCGCTGCGCTGACAATATGCTCAACCGACATGCCGTACCGCTCCAGAATCTTATCGTAAGGCCCGGTTTCCGCGAAACAATCGGGCAGGCCAACCCGCCTGACCGGAACGGGATAGCGCTCCGCAACCACCTCACACACGGCGGCTCCCAGGCCGCCCAGGATAGTATGCTCTTCCACGGTCACCAGGGCGCCGGTTTCACGCGCTGCCAATTCAATGGCATCCTGATCGATGGGTTTGATGGTGTGCATCTCGACCACCCGGGCATCCAGGCCGTGTTTTTCCAGGATGGCGGCAGCTTCCAGGGAACGGCTCAGCATCAGGCCGCAGGCGATGAGCGTGACGTCTTTTCCGGGCCGTACCACCACCGCTTTGCCGATTTGCGGCGCATAATGCTCATCAAACAGGGTCGGCACCTCGTTGCGGTTCATACGGAAATAGACCGGCCCACACCATTCCGCCACTTGCGGCAGCAGCCGGGCCACCGCCACCGCGTCGGATGGGACGACGATGGTCATGTTGGGCAGGCTGCGCATAATGGCAATATCGCTGATCGAATGGTGAGTGGGGCCGTCAAAGGAATCGGAGATACCGGCGTATGCGCCCATCAGCTTGACATTGGCCCGCCCATAACATAAATGGGTGCGTACCATCTCCAGGGCGCGCGTGGCAAATAAAAAGGCAAAGGTATTCGCGAAAGGGATCTTCCCGCTGTAGGCCAACCCCGCCGCCACATCCACCAGCGCTTGTTCCGCGATCCCGACATTATAAAAGCGCTCGGGATATTTCTCCTGGAACATATAGCTGAAATCCGAGTTGGAGACATCCGCGCTGAGCGCCACCACTTCGGGGTAACGTTCGCCAAGCTGCACCAGCGCTTCGCCGTAGGCCTTACGCATGCTGACTAATTCTGCCATAATTTCAAACCCTCCTCCAATTCATTCAGCGCCTGGTCGTATTGCTTTTGGTTGGGAGCCATGCCGTGCCAGCGATGATCGTATTCCATAAAAGAAACCCCTTTGCCTTTGGTGGTGCGCGCAATGATGATGCTGGGGCGGGCATGCACTTCATCGGCCCGGTCCAGGGCATTGAGGATTTCGCCCACGTTATGCCCATCCACTTCCTGCACGTGCCAGCCAAAAGCCTGCCATTTATCGGCAATCGGTTCGGTAGGCATCACATCGGCGGTGGCCCCGGTCTGCTGGATGCCGTTGTAGTCCAGGATGACGGTTAAGTTGCCCAGGCGATACTTGGCGGCGGTCATGGCGCCTTCCCAAATCACCCCGGCATTGGTCTCGCCATCGCCAATGATCACGTAGATGCGGCTTTTGCTGGCCTGGGCCGATGGCGCGCTGGCGGACGAGGGTTTGCCCGTGCCCAGGCGCGCTGCCAGGGCCATGCCCGCCCCGACCGCAATACCGTGCCCCAGCGGGCCAGCCGGCATTTCGATGCCCGGCAATTTCAGCCGGTCGGGATGCCCCTGCAAGCGGCTGTTGAAGGTGCGAAAGGTCATCAGTTCTTCCACCGGGAAATATCCGCGGTTGGCCATGGCGGTGTAGAGCATGGCGCAGGCATGGCCCTTGGAGAACAACAAACGATCGCGTTCGGGCCACTCCGGTTTCTGCGGGTCGATTTTCATATGGTGGAAGAAGAGACACGTCAGAATCTCCGAAGCGGAGAAGGCCCCACCCAGGTGCCCGGTCTGTACGCTGAAAATCATCTTCAGCACCTGGATGCGGAAGGATTGGGCTTTCGCCGACAGATCGCGGATCAAGGCTTCAGAATGGTAATGCATCGCATATACTCCAGTAACCTAAGATTGAGTCTTTTGAATTTCTGGTGACCATAACATTCCGCTAAAACTCATTGCTTCTGTTTCAGCGATCAATCCCAAAGAAATATCGTGCCGCCCGCCCTCGTAGTCTTTCCAGCAGGGGGGTAGTTCTGGGACAACACGGTCAACTTTCACAAAAACTAACAACTTCATTGGGAATACTCCTTTCAAGATGCAATCCCTTCGCCAAAATAAGCTGACATAAATGGGCGAAGGTATTGTAATATTAGGAATAATCAGGCCCAGGACAAACGATTTGCGCATGCGCAGGCTGCGTGCGATCATATTGGGCTTATACCCAAGTTTTTCAACTGACCGCATGACCCGCTCGCGGATCTCGGTCGAAGTTGAATCTTTCCCATTTAATACGCGAGATACCGTGGCTATAGAAACCTGTGCATCTTCGGCAATTAGCTTCATCTGAGATGGCATGTGAAATCTCTGTAAACGATTACTGCAGAAAATGAATTTCGACAAAAAACCCAGACATTTAGCACTAAAGCCGAGTGAATTGTAAATTATTAATCCAAAATCCTGCCTAAAATCGCCTGCACTTCCGTTTATCAGGCCGGATTAAATAATTTAGCCATTTGTAATCGTTTACATTTTATAGAATTGAATCGGCAATGTCCAGGGGCAATCCCGAGACAGCTTCAAGCAACCGCTCCCGCCGGGTTCAGCCACATGCGGCGCGTGCGCTCCAGCAGTTCGCATTGTGGGTCCAGATCCATGGCGGCGGAGAGATATTTTTTTTCCTTCCACAAAATTGCCGCGCTTCATTTCACCCTCAGCAATCAGGCATGCTTCCAGCGCCTTGCCGCGCGGGTCCGGGTTGAGCGCCATAGCCTTCTTTAGCAGATCCAGACCCGTGGCGACTTTGCCCAGCACCACCAGCACTGCGCCGCGCGTGCCGCCTACGGCTGGTTCCCAGGGAAAGTTTTTGTACGCCAGCTCTGAATATTCGTTGGCCTGCTCCAGCAAAGCCGGGTCTCCCAGCATCAGGTTGGCAAACGCAATGTTGTTCAGTACCATAAATTTTACGCTTTCAGGGGGTTGCTCGGCACAGTCCAATGCCTGCAAAAAGGCGGCGCGGGCTTTGCCGTACTCGCGCAGGTTCGAATACGCGTATCCCAGCGCGTTGATCATCATCGGCTGCCGCGGATACAGGGCCAACCCCTGTTCTGCCCACTCCATGGCTGCCGGTTGGTCGCCGCGGTCCACGGCATCTACAGTTTGCAGCGTATAATAGATTGCGAAGCGTTCTTGCAGCTTTTGCGGAGTGATTTTGAAGCTGTTTAACATCGCCCAGCCGTCTGTTCCGGTGGAAACTCCGCCGGTGTTAATTTTTCGGGGGTACAGGTTGGTGAGCAGTAACAGCGTATTGGCCCAAATACCAACCCAAATGGCCTGCATGGCCAGCGAGCCCGGCCTCAGGGCCGGGATTGCCAGGGTTGCCAGCCCCAGCAGGCCGATCAGCACGGCGTGCAGGCCCGGGCCGGCCAGGTGTAATAAAAAATAGCGCAGGCGCATCCGGCTCATTTCAGGCCCGGCGACGAAGGTCAGGCCGAGCAGTGGAAACGGTTTAATATACCAGCGCATGCCCCCGAAGCGCCTGGTGTAGATCAAATTTCCAGCCCCCAGTTGGATCGCAAAAACGTGCAGCCCCAACAGTTTGCCGGCCACGGCATGCGCCAATTCGTGCAAAATGATCAGCGGAAACATCAAGAGCAGCCCCGCGAATGCTTGAAAACAAATCTGGCTCACCCAGGCCAGGGGCGGGATCAGCGCATAAAGAATGCCAATCGCCGGCAGCATCAGAAATAGGGCGAGCAGATTAAACGCATCTTTTTTGGTTTTACATTCAAAGCAAAGGCTGCTGCGCACCTTGCCCTGGCGGTCCACTTTAAGCAGAAAAGCCTCTTTTACCGTGGATTTCACATGGCATTGATCGCAGCGATAGGTTTGAACCGGACTCGTTTCTTCCATGCTTTGCGTTCCTCAGGGTGTGCGGATTGGCTGGAAACCGCGGCCCATGCCGTGGCATAATTGTAGCAGAATTGGCGGCTCTGGCATACGCCGGGTCTGCGCCGGAGCGCAGTCCAACCTGAGCAGCGCGCTTTGTTGTTTGGTACAATTACAGCATGTCCAACCTCCCGCTCGACCAGGTGCTGCAGGGCGACTGCCTGGAACTGCTGCACACCCTGCCCGCCGCCTCCGTGGACCTGGTCTTTGCCGACCCGCCCTACAACTTGCAACTCCACCAGCAACTGCTGCGCCCCAACAACACGCGTGTGGCCGGGGTGGCGGATGCCTGGGACCAGTTTGACGACTTTGCCGCCTACGATGCCTTCACCCGTGCCTGGTTGGCGGCCTGCCGCCGGGTGCTCAAGCCTGACGGTACACTTTGGGTGATCGGTTCGTATCACAACATTTACCGCGTGGGCGCCATTTTGCAGGACCTGGGCTACTGGATTCTGAACGATCTGGCCTGGATCAAAACTAACCCCATGCCCAACTTCCGCGGGGTGCGCTTTACCAATGCCCACGAAACGCTCATCTGGGCGCAAAAAGAGCGCGGTCAGCCCTACACCTTTAACCACCCGGCCATGAAGGCGCTCAATGATGGTCTGCAAATGCGCTCTGATTGGTTGCTGCCCATCTGCACCGGCCGGCAGCGGCTCAAAATCAACGGTCTCAAGGCCCACTCCACCCAAAAGCCCGCGGCGCTGCTCTACCGGGTGCTGCTGGCCACCACCCACCCCGGCGATGTGGTGCTGGACCCCTTCTTTGGCACCGGCACCACCGGCGCCGCGGCCCACCAACTGCGCCGCCATTGGCTGGGCATTGAGCGCGACCCAGCCTATGTAGAGCTGGCCCGCCAGCGCATCGCCGCGCTGCCCCAGGCAGATGCCGATCTCAGCCTGTTCGAAACCCCCAACCCGCGCCGCGAGCCGCGTATTCCCTTTGGCACGCTGCTCGAACAGGGCCTGCTCCAACCCGGCGATGTGCTCCATTTCGGGGCAGCCGGCCTTCAAACTGCCCGGGTTTTAGCCGATGGGGGCATCGAGTATAATGGAAAGCGCGGGTCGATCCACCAGATGGCCCGTTTTGCCGCGCAAGACCCCGCCGCCCCGCTCAACGGTTGGCAGGTCTGGTTTTATACCGACCCACTCACCGCCGAGCGCCTGCCGCTGGACCGCCTGCGCCAGCAGATGCGCGCTCTTTATCAACCCCATCCTTCCGAGGAGATTGTATGAACCCCACTTCCGCTTCCACTTCATTTGCTCAGGCTCGTTGGAGCCTGGCCGATTTATTCCCGGCGATTAACAGTCCCGAACTCGAAGCCGCCTTCACCCGGCTGGAAGCACTCGTGACCGAATTTGAAAAAGTTCGCCCCGAGCTGACGGCCGAAATCCCGGCTGAGCGCTTCTTCGAGATCATCCGGCTGGATGAAGAGGCCACCGAACTGGCCCACAAGTTGAGCGCCTTCGCCAATCTGTGCTTCGCTCAAGATACCCAGGACCAGGCTGCGCAGTCTTTAATGGCGCGGGTCGACCAGTTTATGGCCGATCTGGGCAACCGCGCCCTGTTCTTCAGCCTGTGGTGGAAAGACCTGCCGGATGCCGCCGCCCAGCGCCTGCAGGCTGCCGCGGGCGACTACCGCTACTGGCTGGAGGAGATGCTGCATTTCAAACCGCACACGCTCACCGAAGCCGAAGAAAAGATTCTCAACATCAAAAATGTCACCGGTTCGTCCGCGCTGGGCAACCTGTACGATTCGATCACCAACCGCTATGTCTTTAAACTGACCATCGATGGCGCGGAGAAAGAACTCACCCGCGGCGAACTGATGGTGTATGCCCGCCACCATAACCCGGCCTACCGCGCGGCGGCCTACCAGGAACTCTACCGCGTGTACGGCAACGATGCCCCCATCCTGGGCCAGATCTACCAGACCCTGGTGCGCGACTGGCGCAACGAGCAGGTCACCCTGCGCAAGTTCTCCACGCCCATTTCCGCGCGCAACCTGGCTAACGATATTCCCGATGCGGTGGTCGACACCCTGCTAAACGTGGCGCAGCGCAACGCGCCTGTGTTCCAGCGCTTCTTCCGCCTCAAGGCCAGCCGCATGGGGCTGGAAAAGTTGCGCCGCTATGATATTTATGCGCCGGTGGCGAAATCGGATAAGCAGTACCCCTTTGATGAAGCCGTACTGCGCGTGCTCGATTCCTTCTACCAGTTCGCCCCGCGCGTTTCGGAACTGGCCCGCCAGGTGTTTGCCGCCGATCATGTCGACAGTGAAGTGCGCAAAGGCAAACGCGGCGGTGCGTTCTGCGCCAGCACCACCCCGGAACTGATCCCCTGGGTGCTGCTCAATTACCAGGGTCACGCCGAAGATGTGGCTACCATGGCGCATGAATTGGGCCATGCCATTCACTCCATGCTGTCCAACCAGCACAGCGTGTATACCTTCCATTCCTCACTGCCGCTGGCCGAAACGGCCTCCACCTTTGGCGAGATGATGCTGGTGGACCGCCTGCTCTCCGAAGAGACCGACCCCGCCGTGCGCCGCGATCTGCTCTTCCGCCAGGTGGATGATGCCTACGCCACCATTTTGCGCCAGGCCTTCTTTGCCCTCTACGAGCGCCAGGCGCACCAGTTGACCATCGAAGGCGCTTCGGTGGATGAACTGGCCGCCGCCTATATGGAGAATCTAAAAACCCAGTTTGGCGATGCGGTGGAACTTAGCGACGAGTTCCGCTGGGAGTGGGTTTCCATTCCGCATATCTATCAGGTGCCGTTCTACGTATACGCCTACAGTTTTGGCCAACTGTTGGTGCTTTCGCTCTACCAGCAGTTCAAAAAAGAGGGTGAAGCGTTCAAACCGCGCTATCTCAAGCTGCTCTCCACCGGCGGCTCCGAAGCCCCGGTCAAAATTCTGGCCGATGCCGGCATCGATATCTACCAGGAATCGTTCTGGCAGGGCGGTTTTGACGTGGTCGCCGACCTGGTCGCGCAGCTTGAAGCACTGTAACCCACCGGAGTTGTGATGTATTTTGCCATCGAAGGTGTCATTGGGGTGGGCAAAACTACCCTGGCGCGGCTGCTCCAGCCGGCCTTTGAAGCCGTGCTTAATCTGGAAGTCTTTGAAGAGAACCCGTTCCTCTCCAGCTTTTATGGCGATCGGGCGCGCTATGCCTTTCAGACCCAGATGTTTTTCCTGCTCAGCCGCTATCACCAGCAGCGCCGCACCGTGCCCCACAACCTGGCCGAGGGCAAGCCGGTGATCAGCGACTATACCTTTGAAAAAGACGCCCTGTTTGCCCGCATCAACCTGGCAGGCGACGAGTTGGAAATGTATTACCGTTTGCATGAGGCCCTGGCCGAAAAGATTCCCACCGCCGACCTGCTGGTTTATCTGCGCGCCACCACCGACACCTTGATGCAGCGCATTGCCCTGCGCGACCGCCCCTACGAACGCAGCATGCAGCGCGACTATATCGCCCAGCTTAACCAGGCCTACGACGCCTTTTACCTCGAGCCTGCCGCCGTGGGCGGGCGCCGCGCCCCGGTGCTGGTGATTGAAACCGACGAGCTGGATTTTGTGCGCAGCCCGGAAGACCGGCGCTGGGTGGAAGACCGCATCCGCCAGGAACTGCGCGTGGCGCCCTACCAGCCCAAGCTGATCAACGATTAAGCGGAGAATGCCCCCGGTTCCTCTTTTTCCCTCACCCTGCTGGCGGGGAGGGGCCAGGGGTGGGGTTCTTTGTTCACCCCTCTTATCGCCAGACCGGGGGATTTTCGTCACCAAAAAATACCCGGGCATTCTGCATAATTAGTAGATTGGGCATACAATAGACTCATATGCGCATCACCCGTGAAACCCTTCTGAAGATCGCTCGCGACACCGCTGCCCAGCGCGTGCGCACCAGCCGGCGGATTGTTTGCATTTATCTGACCGGTTCTGTGCTGGCCGATGAGCCCCTCATCGGCGGTACCGCCGATATCGACCTGGTGTGCGTGCACGACAGCGAGCCGCCCATGCGGCGCGAGGTGGTGCGCCTGGTCGATGAGGTGCATCTCGATATTGGCCATTACCCGCAGTCCGATTTTGGCCAGCCGCGCCATCTGCGCCAGGACCCCTGGCTGGGGCCGTATATCACCAGCCACCCCCTGCTGCTGCACGATATGGCGCACTGGTTTGATTTTGCCCAGGCCGCCATCACCGCCCAGTTCAATACCCCCGAAAATGTGCTGGCGCGCGCCCATGCCTTTTCCGATACGGCCCGCCAGACCTGGCTCAACCTGCGCCTGTCGGGCGAGGTGACCCCCGAACAGGTATGGGGCTATCTGCGCGCCCTGGAAAATTCCGGCAATGCCATTGCCGCGCTCAGCGGGGCCCCGCTCACCGAGCGGCGCTTCTGGTTGGGCCTGCCCGCCCGCGCCGAGGCGGTGGGCCGCCCCGGCCTGGCTACCGGTCTGCTGGATCTGCTGCTGCCGGAGGCACTGCCTGCCGGTGATTGGCAGTCCTGGCAGCCGCACTGGCAAAATGCCATGGCTGCCGCAACGCAGAGCCCGCTTTGCCCGGCCCGCCTGCACCCCGCCCGCCTGCCCTACTACCTGCGTTCCGCTGCCGCCCTGTTCGAGCCATCACCCGCGGCGGCCGCCTGGCTGGCGCTGCGCACCTGGACGCAGGCCGCCGCCCTCTTCCCCGCAGACAGCGCCGGCCTGGCTCCCTGGCGCAGCGTGCTGGCCTCGCTGGGCCTGGATGCCGCCGGTTTTTCCGCCCGCCTCGATGCCTTCGACGCCTATCTCGACAGCTTGGAAGAAACCCTGGACACCTGGGGTAAAGAAAACGGGATCTAAAAGCTAGCTAGATCCTCTTAAAAATCATGGCGGCGGGTGGCGTGCATCACACCACCCGCCGCGTGTTAGCCACCAGCCATAGCGCCGTCACCAGCAGCGCCAGCCCCACCCCGTCAAACAGGATAAAGCGCCCCACCGTTTCCACCAGCGCCGGATGCCCGCCGGGCAGCCCCAGCAGCAGCAGCGTTTCGCCAAAGAAGCCCAGCGCCTGCATCGCCACCGCCTCCAGCAGCGAAACCCGCTGCCGCCGCGGATGGCTGAGCGCCACGGCGTAGGGCACGTTCCACATCAGGAACAAAAGCCCCATCCCGCGCAGCATGCCAATGCCCGCGGCGCCGCTCAGTTCAAACCCGGCGGTGTAGGTCTCCGGCTGCACGATAAAGACCACGGCGCACTGGATATTGAAAAAAAACACCACGCCGATCAACAGGCGCGCCAGCCAGAGACGTTTCATAGGCTTATCCTTTCTACGATTGTGCCGCGATTATAGCACGCTGTGGGCCGCCTTTTTTTCGCGCTCTATCGGTATAATTAACCCATGATCCGCGAAATTCAGGCGCGCACCCTGCTGACCCATGTGCGCGGCAGCGACGATATTTTTGGGATGAGCTACAATTTTAACCTCTACCGTGGCTGCCCGCACCAGTGCATTTACTGTGACTCGCGCTCAGAATGCTATGGGATTGAGAATTTCAATGACACCCTGGTCAAGGTCAACGCGGTGGAGCTGCTGGCGCAGGAACTGCCGCGCAAGCGTACGCTCGGGCCGATTGGCACCGGTTCGATGAGCGATCCGTATAACCCGCTCGAGCGCCGCTACGAACTCACCCGCCGCGCGCTGGCGGTGATTGCCCGCTGCGCTTTTCCAGTGCGCATCATCACCAAGAGCGATCTGGTGCTGCGCGATGCGGACCTGCTGGCACAGATTCACCGCGTGCAGGCCGTGGTGTGTTTCTCCATCACTACCACCGATGACGCGCTGGCGCGTCAGGTGGAACCGGGCGCGCCGCCGCCTTCCGCCCGCTTGACGGCCATGCGCGCCCTCGCCGTGCGCGGCATCCCGGTGGGCACTACGTTGATGCCGGTACTGCCCTTTCTGGAAGACAACGAAGCCAATCTTTTGGCGATCCTTGAACAAACTGCCGCCCACGGCGGCACCTTTGTCATTCCATGGTTCGGCATGTCGCTGCGTGACCGCCAGCGCGCCTGGTTTTACCGTGAGCTGGACCGGCGCTTTCCCGGTGTGCGCGAGAAATATGAGCGCCGTTATGGCGAAAGCTACAGTTGCCCGGTGCCCCAGGCCCACCGCCTGGGCCGGTTCTGCGCCCAGGCCTGTGCCCGCCTGGGGCTGGCGGACCGCATGCCGCCTTTCGTCCCTGCGGTGCAGCAGCCAAGCCTGTTCTGACGCATTTGATAAAAGCTCTCCCTCTCCGCTGGCGGGGGCCCGAAGGGGCATGTGGTAGGGGAGGGGTTGTGTGAAGGGTTATTCTGCTTTTCCAGGCAATTGGCCCCCCATTTTTGGGCGCCCTTACACCTGCGCGTTATCGATGTGGCTGCGCGCGCCGGTGATCATCTGGCGCACATCGGCCAGTTCGCTGCGGTATTCGGCCGCCGGGTATTTGCGCCGAGGCGCAGAAAGCGCCCCCAGCTTGCGCCGCGCGGTTTCCAGCAAGGCGCGGGCCGCGGCCAGTTCGCCGTTGAAGGTGTTGACCCCCTGCTGCTGGCGGGTGACGCCCTGGTATTCTTCGGCGGTCACCAGCATATCTTCGGTCCAGGCCCGGTCCTGTTCGGCCGCCAGTTGGTCGGCCTCCAGCCCACGGCAGAACAGTTCGGCCTCCATGCGCAGTTGGCTGCCCCGGGCGGCCAGCGCAGCGCGGCGCTCCAACCCGTTCTGCGTTTGCGCCTGTCCCAGCCAGATGCGCATCTCGTTTAAGATTCCCACGGCCCGTTCGTCAAATTCCAGGTAGGGGTGCTCGATCAGCCGGTCCAACCGGTCGGCGCACGGGTTCAGCGCCTGCACCAGTTGCGTGGTTTCGGTTTGGGCGCGCGCCAGGCGGAATTGATACTCCTTGCTCAGCTTCGCCGCCGCCTTTTGCAGTTGCGCCGCCGCGTTCAGCACCGCCCCAAAATCTTCGTCACCGCGCCCGGTGCGTTCCACCAGTTGGCGATGCAGTTCCAGCAGGGCCGTGGCCTCCGGCGCCCATTCAGTATCTTCCAACTGCGCCAGGGGTTGGATTTCGCCAAACGCTTCATCTTCCAGGCAGGCCGCGGCGCGCTCCTGCTGCGCCCGCACCTGTTCTATTACCTCCATCGCGCGGCGGGTAGCGCGTTCCAGCTCATTCCAGGCGCTTTCCAATTGGGGCAGGGCCGCGGCCAGGCGCAGCAGGTCGCTTTGCAGGTTGGGGTTGGCCGCGGCGATGGTTTTCCAGTTTTCGGCCAGGCGCGCCAGGTGATCATCCATGTGGCTCACGCGCGCCTTCTCCTGATAACTGGCATGGCGCAGTTTGAGCCGCGCAGAAAGGTGCTCGCCGCGTTTTTGCAGCCCCTCCACCGCCTCGGGGGCCAGTTGCGCCGCCAGGCGCTGCTGATGTTCCAACCCGCGCTCAAAATGGCTCATGGTTTTGTGAATCTCATCCAATGCCGTCTGACCGGCGCGTTCCAACTCGGCCGGGTCTTCCAGAGCGGCTGCCCGGCTCTGCTCCTGCAGTTTGGTTTGCAGGGCTCGCACCTGTTCCTGCGCTGCGTCCAGCACCAGCGGCGCCGGGAACTGGCGCATCCACTGGCGCAGTTCGACCAGCGCCGCGCTGGTTTGCTGCTGCGCGCCGTTGAGGTGGGTGCGCAGGCCGCTGAGCTTCTTCAACGTGTCTTCCATTTCTTTCAGACGCGGGCCAATATCGGCCAGCCTGGCTTCAATCCCGCTATATTCGCCGCGCCCCAGTGCCTCTTCCTGCTGCGCCAGCAGTTGGCGGGCCGCCAGGGTGCGTTCGCGCAGCAGCGGGGCCGGGCGGCGCCCTTCTTCGGCGGCCAGGGCCTGCTCAAAAGCCGCCAACCGCTCGCGCTGCTGGCTCAGCCGGGGCTGCAGCCGCCCATGACTGGCTTCGTGCGCGCGCAGTGCCAGGCGGATCTGCTGTACTTCCTGTTCACTTTTCAGGCGTACGGGATGAATTTCAGCTACCTGGGCCGGGGTTGGGTCCTGTTCGCCCAGTTGCGCCGCGTATTGGGCCAGTTTTTCGGCCAGTTCGTCCAGCTTTTGCCGTTCAGGGTTCAACGCCGCGTTCAGGCGGTGCTCCGCCAGCCCGGAATGCAGAGTCTTGATGTGATTTCGCAGCTCTTCCAGCGCGCTGCGCTCGGTTTTTCCCAGCCCGGCGATTTCGCCCAGGCGCTGCTGAGCCTGGGTCAGGTCATGCTCTGCGCGCCGGGTTTGCAACGCCAGCCAGCCCAGCTCCAGCCACTCCAACAGGCGCAGGCCAATCTCTCCATACAGCGGAATCAGCAAAAACAGCCGCCACAGCGGCTCCGCCGTGCATTCGGGCCGGCGGCGCTCCAGTTCGGCCTCTACCTGGCGGCTGCGTTCCCAGCCCTGCCGGATGCTTTTCACGGCTTCCGCCAGCCGGCTGGCATAGGGTTCGCCCGGGTTGGCGGGTTGGTGCCGTACCAACCCGCTGAATTCGCGCCCCAACCGGCGCACGCGCGGCAGCAGCCCGGCCCGCCGCTGCATTTGCAGGGCGCGGCTGCGCCGCAGCCAGACCAGTCCCATCCCACTGGCAGCCGCCAGCAGTACGCCAATCAAGAGCAGTTTTAACAGCAGGGTGGTGTCCATCATAAAAAGTGATCCCTGATGATTATAGTATAAATCCAATGAAAATGGAATATATGTTCTAATAAGAACTTGCCCTCATTTTTCCAATGCACACGCCGCTGGCCGTGAGATCCTCGGCTGTGATGGAAGACCCGCCAGAGGCCAGTCGAGCCAGGCTTTATGCTGCCCACCTCAATGTAACTGGCCCGGCTGCGCTTGGGGAGGCTGCGCTCGACTGCTGACGGTCGTACTTTAACGCTTCCACGGCAGCGGGTGAGGGTGGCATGGCCGTTCTGGTCCAGCCCATGCTGGATGCCGAATGTGCCGGGGTATGCTTCACCCTCGACCCGGTCCGGCTGCTGCCCGATTTATTGCTGGTAGTTTCGGCCTTGGGTTTGGGAGCGGGTGTAGTAAGCGGTTGTGTCCCTAGCGATACCGCCCGCCTGCGCCGCAGTGATCTGGGCATCGAGGATAGTATCGTCGCGGACAAGCACAGCGCAGTGCGCCCCGCGCTGACCGGCGCAGGGGGCGCGCCCGTGCCTGTGCCAACGGCGTTGTCAATGCCATTTTCATGCTCGAATTGGGCGTTGGCAACCACCACACAATGGTAAACTATCTCCATCAGCAGTGAATCCCATAAGCTGCCCGCGCCGAGGCGGACCACACAAAACGATCTTTTTTCTCCGTGCCCTGGTAAATCACATAAGGAACCCAACCCATGCAAAAACATCGAGATCTGACCCTGCAGCGCCTGACGCAATTTGCTTCAGACAAAGGACTGCGCGGAAAACTGTATCCGGAACACGCCCCGGTCCAACTGGCCGTATTTCACGCGCCAGATCGTATTTCCTTCGCGGAGGCCGAGCAGGGCAGTTATCAACCTCTGCGCCTGATGGAACAGTTCGGCCCGGCCTGGTCGACGCACTGGGTGCGGGTCGACATCGAAATCCCCGCGCACTGGGCGGGGCGTGAAGTCCACTTCCTGTGGGACTCGAACTCTGAGGGCTGCGTCTGGCAAGACGGGCAGCCGCAGCAAGGCCTGACCGGTTCATCTAGCGGCTGGGATAGTACCGCCGTGCGCAAGGAATACTGCCTGACCCAGGCCGCCGCCGGCGGCGAGCGGGTGCAGTTGTATGTAGAAGTGGCCTGCAACGGACTGTTTGGCGCGACACCCTCCTTTGTGCCCACCCAGCTTGGCCTGCTGATCCAGGCGGAAATTGCCGCCTTCGACCGCGCAGCCTGGGACCTGCTCTGGAACTTCCGCATCATCGCCGATATGGCGGCGCAGCTCCCCGCCACCAGCTCGCGCGGGGCCAAAGCGCTTTTTACCGCCAACGAAATGGTCAACACCATCCGCCTGGAGGACCGCGCCACCTGGCCGGCTGCCAACGCCATTGCCGCCCAATTCCTGTCCGCGCACAACGGCGACGGCCAGTTCAATCTTTCTGCCATCGGGCATGCCCACATCGACACCGCCTGGCTCTGGCCGCTGGCCGAAACGCGCCGCAAGTGCATCCGCACCTTTTCATCGGCGCTGCGCTATATGGACGAGTATCCCGATTACAAATTTGCCTGCTCGCAGGCCCAGCAGTACGAGTGGATCAAGGACACCCAGCCCGAGCTGTACGCGCGCATCCGGCAAAAAGTGAAAGAGGGGCGCTTTATCCCCGCCGGCGGCTCGTGGGTCGAACCCGACTGCAATATCCCCTCCGGTGAGGCCCTGGTGCGCCAGTTTGTGTTTGGCCAGCGCTTCTTCCAGCAAGAATTTGGCATCACCTGCACCGAATTCTGGGAACCGGATGTGTTTGGCTACTCCGCCGCGCTGCCCCAGATTCTGCGCGGGGTGGGTATGCCGCATTTCCTGACGATCAAGCTCTCCTGGAGCCAGTTCAACAAAATTTCCAGCCACACCTTCTGGTGGGAGGGCCTGGACGGCAGCCGAGTGCTGACCCATTTCCCGCCTGCCGACAATTACAACGCCGAGGCCAATGTCAAAGACGTGCTTTACAGCATGACCAATTATAAAGACCTCGAACGCTCCAACGAAGGCTATATGCTGTTTGGCTATGGTGACGGCGGCGGCGGCCCCAGCCTGCCCATGCTCGAACAGCTCCAGCGCCTGCGCGATGTGGATGGCCTGCCGCGCACCCAGATCCGCCCGCCCGCCGAGTTCTTCCAGCGCCTCGAGGCCGATGCCAAGGACCTGACCACCTGGGTGGGCGAGCTGTACCTCGAACTGCACCGCGGCACCTACACCACTCAGGCCCACAACAAGCGCTACAATCGCCGCAGCGAGCTGCTGCTGCGTGACGTGGAATTCCTTTCCGCGGCCGCTTGCGCCGTGCAGGGCGCGGCCTACCCTGGCGCAACCGTCAACGGCTTATGGAAGCGCGTCCTAACCAACCAGTTCCACGATATCATCCCCGGATCGTCCATCAAGATGGTATACGACGACTCGACCGCCGACTACGAGCAACTGCTCGCCACCGCCGGCGAGCTGCGTGAGAAGGCGCTGCAGGAGTTCTCTGGTTCAGAAGGCGGCAGCCGCGTTTTTGTGGCCAACACCCTCGATCACCCGCGCACCGAGGTGGTCGAACTGCCGCGGGGAGTTGCGGGAGCGCAGACTGCCGCCAACGGCAAGGGGCTGGCGGTAGTCTGCGCTCCCGCGCTGGGTTACGCCGTCACCACTGCCGGCTCCGCTGCCGCCCAGGTGTCGGTTCGCCAGGCGGCAGGCCAGTTTATTTTGGAGAATGCCTTTTTGCGGGCCGTGCTTGCCAGTGATGGCAGCCTGCTCAGCTTGGTCGAGAAGGGCAGCGCTTCGCTGCCCTCGCAGGGGGGCATCGGGCGTGACGCGATTGCGCCGAATTCCGCCGCCAACCATTTCGTGCTGTTTGACGACAACCCCACCAATTGGGATGCCTGGGATGTGGATGTTTTCCACCTCGAAAAACGCGATGAAGTTGGCCCCGCCACCTCCGCCCGGGTGATCGAAGCCGGGCCCCTGCGCGCCGCGCTCGAATTTGAATACACCCTCAGCCCGCTCAGCAGCCTGCGCCAGGTGGTTTCGCTCACCGCCCTGGCAGACCGCCTGGAATTTGACACCGAGGTGGATTGGCACGAAGCGCACCGCTTCCTCAAGGTGGAATTCCCGGTCAACGTGCACGCACTGCAAGCCACCTACGAAATTCAGTTCGGGCATTTACCGCGCCCCACCCACTTCAACACCAGTTGGGATATGGCCCGTTTCGAGGTCTGCATGCATAAATGGGCCGACCTGTCTGAGCCGGATTTTGGCGTGACCCTGTTCAATGACTGTAAATACGGCGGCAGCACCCAGGGCAATATCATGCGCCTCTCGCTGCTGCGCTCGCCCAAGCTGCCGGACCCCACCGCCGACATGGGCCGCCACACCTTCCGTTACGGGCTAATGCCCCACCGCGGGTCTTTCCAGCAGGCCGGCGTCATCCGCGCGGGTTATGATTTCAACGTGCCTCTGCTGCTGCGTTCAACCCAGGCCCAACCCGCGCAGGTCTCCTTCTTTCAGATCGACCAGCCCGGCGTGGTGATAGACACCGTCAAGCAGGCCGAGGATTCCGAGGCGATCATTGTGCGCCTGTACGAATCCTTCGGCTGCCGGCAAAGCGCCGTGCTCAGCAGTTCGCTGCCGGTCGTCTCTGCCGCGCGCTGCAACCTGCTTGAAGAACAGGATGAGCCCGTGGCCTGGCAAAACGGCGGGCTGGCGTTTGAGTTGACGCCCTTCCAGATCGTCACCTTTAAGTTGAAACTGGGCTGATCCCTCCCCCGCATTGAGGTTGGGGGCTGCTCAGATCTTGTGAGTGCATAACCTCAAGCCTGTTTTAAAAATATTAAGGGCTGTCCCTTTTTTGGGGACAGCCCTTGCACTTTATAGCGCTCGTCAGATCAGTTCCAGGCCCACCAGCATCTCGCTGCCCTCGATGTCGAGGCGCACGATGCGTCCCTCGCGGCTGAGCACAATCTCACCATCGGCGCGCGGAATTTCGATCGACACCCAATCGCCTTTGTGCAGTTCAGGGCGCTGGTCCACGCGCAGCAGCAGGCCCACGGCACTGGCGTCGATCACTTTGCCCGCCATCGCCACCGGCTGGGTGATGCGCACCGGTCGTTCCCAGTCCACACGGTTGGCGCGGCGTTGTTCAGTAAATGGGTTGGTTATCTTTCTTTCCATAGGCCGGCTCCACCTTTATAGAGGTTCAGACATCCTGCTGATTTCATCATAGCACGAACCGCGCACCGGATTCAAGTTAGAAAACGCGCCGGAGGGTAGGCTAACCGTGTTTATCCAATTTTCACGCGCACATCCAGCGCCACCGCGCCCTGCCCGGCGGGCAGCACACGCAGCGGATTAATTTCAATCTCGGTGATGCTCGGACAGTCCAGCGCTAACTGCGCCAGGCTTACCAGCGCAGCGCGCACCGCGGCGCGGTCGGCGGGCGGCAGGCTGCGAAAGCCGTTCAGCTTGCGCCCGGCCCAGGTCTGCTCCAGCATCGCCTCCAGTTCGCCGGGGGTCAGGGGGGCCAGGCCAAAGGCCACATCCTTGAGCCCCTCCACCTCCACTCCGCCCGAGCCGAACATCACCAGCGGGCCAAACTGCGGGTCGCGCACCACGCCCACAATCACCTCCTGCCCGGCGGGCAGCATGCGCTGGATATGCGCGCCTTCCAGGCGCGCCTCGGGGCGCGCGGCGCGGGCCCGCACGGTCACCGCTGCAAACCCGGCGCGCACTGCCGCGGCATCCGACAGGCCCAGCAGCACCCCGCCTACATCCGATTTGTGCAAAATATCCGGCGAAGCCACCTTCAGCACCACCGGGTAGCCGGCCCGCTCGGCCAGTTCGGCGGCGGCGGCGGCGCTGGCGGCCAACTGCGGCCGCGCCGTGGCGATGCCGTAGGCTGCCAGCAGATCGTTGGCGGCTTCCTGGGACAGAAATTCGCCCGGCGCGGCCCCCGCCAATGCCCGGAGCGCGGCGTTGGGGTCGGCGCCGGCGGAGTATAGGGGTTCTTCCGCCAGGCGGATTAACAGTTCGGCGCGCCGTGAAAGCACGCCCAGCGCCGCGGCGGCTTCTTCGGGGAAGCGGTATTCGGCTACCTGCACCGCCCGGCAGAACTCCACCGCCTCCTGAATCAGCTTATCGCCCATCCAGACCACAATCACCGGCTTGTCGGCCACCAGAATCAGCGGCAGAATGGCCTTGGCCACCGCCCCCGCGCTGGAGGCCGGCGGCGGCGGAGAAATGACGATCACGCTGTCTACCGCGGGGGCTGCCAGCAGCAGGCGCAGGCACTCGGCATACTGCTCCGGCATGGCCGAGGCCAGCATATCCACCGGGTTGTGCAGGCTGGCGGCGGGCGGCAGGGCGGCCCGCAGCCCGGCCAGGGTATTTTCGCCCAGGTCGGCCAGGCGCAGCCCGTTTTGCTCCAGTGCATCCGAACACGCCACCCCCGGCCCGCCGGCGTTGGTCAGCACCCCCACCCGCCGGCCCGCCGGCAGTGGGCACCAGGCCAGCGCCTTGGCCCACTGGAACATTTCTTGAATGGTGCCGGCGCGGATCACCCCGGCGCGCGTAAAGGCCGCGTCGAAGGCCGCCTCGGCCCCGGCCAGGGCCCCGGTGTGTGAGGCCGCGGCGCGCTGCCCACTGGCAAAGCGCCCCACCTTTAAGGCAAGCAGCGGTTTCTGGCGGCTCACGCGCCGCGCTTCTTCCATAAAGCGCCGCCCGTCGCTAATGCCTTCCAGGTAGAGCGTGATCACGCGCGTGTGCGGGTCGGCTGCCACCGGCGCCAGCAGGTCGGTCTCGTTCACATCCGTCTGGTTGCCCAGGCTGGCCAGATGTGACAGCCCGAAGCCCTGCCCGCGCACCCAGTCGATCACGGCGGCGCAGATGGCGCCGGAATGGGAGATGAAGGCCACCTCCCCGGCCGGAGGGGCCGGGGGCTGCAAAAAGGTGGTATCCAGCGGCAGGTGGGTATCGATCAGGCCGATGCAGTTGGGGCCCACAAAACGAATGCCGTGCTGGCGGGCGATTTCCAGACAGCGCTGTTCCAGCGCCGCGCCCTCCGGCCCGGTTTCGCGGAAACCGCCGCTGGCGATGATTGCCGCGTGGATGCCGCGCGCGCCGCACTCTGCCAGCACGGCGGGCACCAGCGGCGGCGGCACCAGCAGCACCGCCAGGTCCACCGGGTCTGGCACCTGGGCCAGGCTGGCATAAATCGGCCGTCCCAGCAGCTGGTCACCCTTGGGGTTGACGAAATGGATCGCGCCGCTGTAGCCGCTCACCACCAGGTTGCGCGCCAGGCCGTAGCCCAGTTTGCTAGGGTCGCGTGAGACCCCCACCAGGGCAATGCCCCGCGGGGAAAAGAAAGGAGCCAGGGAAGGGTCTATCATGAAGATGCCTTTCGCGGTCAGAGGATGGGCTGCTCACTTGATTATATAACCAATGCGGTCCGTTCGCCCGATCGACCGCTGAAGGCGCTGCCCAGCCGCTCGGCGAATTCACCGACGTTCGAGTCTTGCAGCGCCAGCTCAAAGATCTGGGCGAACACATGATTGTAGAAGCAGACGAAAGCTCTACCGGCCGGCCGGCTTTATGCTGCTTGACCCCGATGGGAACACGATTCTGGTGGATCAACACGTTTACGGGATGGTGCGCTTGGAGTTTTTGTTTGAAACGTGAACTCTAGCCGCGCAGGGTCCGGTCCAGGAAATCCAGCACTTTCTCTACATTTTGCGGCGTTTCGAAGGCCGGGTCGGCATGCCCGGCATTGAGCAACAACTCAAGGTAGACCTGTTCCGCGCCAATCACCGTGCGCAGTCTGGCGGCCAATGACACAGACTGCTGGTGAGGCACGATCTCATCTTTTGTGCCATGTTGGATGAAAAACGGTGGGACCAAACCAATCCACCACCGCCTGTACCTGGCTGCTCTGGCCGGGATTTCCCAAACTCAGATCGTCCAGTTCGGTCACACCGGCCGAAACCCCCGCCATCAGCGATAAATATCCGCCGGCCGAGCCGCCCCAGGTGGTGATTCGGTCAGGGTCCAGCCGCAATCTTTCGGCATTGGCGCGCAGCCAGCGAATGGCAGCTTTAAGATCCTGCACCAGGCAGGAAACCTGGCTTCGCCGCTCATGCGATAGTTGATGGATACCCCTGCATAGCCGCGCTGCAGCCCAGTCAGCATGGGAATAAGCTGAAGATCGCGTTTGTCGCCACCCATGAAAGCCCCGCCGTGAATGGCGATGATCACTGGAAAAGGAGCATTACCCTGCGCGGGCCAGTAAACATCCAGTTTTTGGGCCGGGGAAAGGTTAGCGTAAGCCAGGTCGAACATTCTCTGTTCGATAAAATCCGTTTTGGCGTCCGGGATGGAATGTGAGAAGGCATAATGCGAGCCTGGCTGAAAATGGTCGGTCATAGGATTGCACCTTTCATCGAAGGTTAGTGAGGCTGGGCTGCCGGGTGATGGGCCGCATCGCGGGCTGTCACGCTCTGAGCGGCAGTAAATGTTGCAACATGATTATAGAATAGGATCGCTTTTTATTCTCTGACAGAATAAATCTACCTGGTTCGTATGGGGCTGCGTTATTTGTAAAAGAGATCTGGTCTCATTCTGCTTTTAGAGTTTTCCTGTATAATGCGGAAAAGCAGTAATTTCACCGACAGCCCTATCGCTTATGGTCGACGCTGTATTAAAAGATTTTCGCCGCGTGTCCGCCGCGACTACCGCTTCGGCCACTCGCGGCGCTTCTACGCCCCCGCAGAGGGGCAGGGGTGCTCCGTGTTCGCGGTGACTCCGTGGTTAGATCATATAAGGAAAGGACAATGAAACCCTTTTTCAATGTACTGGCGCTAGTGTTGGTGCTCCTCAGTTCCGCCTGTGCCCTGCCCACCTTCACCACCGATTCTTCCCAACCCTCCCAACCCTCCCAGCCCACCCCGCAGTCGCCGGTGAGCGCGCCCAGCCCCACCCCGGCGGCAGTTCCGGCTGTGCCCGTTCCCACGCAGCCCAAAGTGCTGGTCTTCGTGCCCGGAATACGCACTTCAGACCAAAGCCCGGCGAACCCGGCCTACCCGGCCCCGGTCACTCTCGCGGCCCCCGCTGCCACCCCCGCCCCCACGGCCACCAAACCCGGCGATATTGCCCGGATTGCGCCCTACCAGCCGCATACCGGCGAAAAATTGCCCCCCGACCAGTGGAAAAAATGGCCGGTGCTGCCCGTGGTCAGCCAGCGCGCGCTTGAAATCTACCAGCGCGGCCTGGCGCGCGGCAACGACCCCAAACGTTTTTCCAAAATTGGAGACTGCCAGGTCATCCGCCAGTACTTCCTGGGGTATTTAGACGATGGCGATCAATCGGTGCGCCTGGGTGATAATTACGGCAAACTTAATACCACCCTGGAAAACTTCCGCGGCAGTTATACGCGGGTGAGCAATGCGGTGCGCACCGGGTTCAATGTGGCTTCGGTGCTTTCGGCGCTCAATGCAGACCCCAAAGCCTGCAAGGCCGGCGAAACCCCGCTAGATTGTGAGTTTCGCACCTGGAATCCGTCGATTGTGATCATCAGCATGGAGACCTGGACCGCGGACCGCCCCACGGCGGCTTACGAAGGTTACCTGCGCCAGATTGTCGATTTTGTGATATCGCGTGAGGTAGTTCCCATTCTGGCCACCAAGGCCGACAACCTGGAAGGTGATCATTCCATAAATGGCATGATCGCGCGCGTGGCGTCTGAGTATGACCTGCCATTGTGGAACTTCTGGGCCGCCGCCGACCCGCTGCCCAATCACGGTCTGATGGAAGATGGGTTTCATCTCACCAATGGCCCCAGTTTTCTGACCGGGGAAAATCTCAAGACGGCCTGGAATGTGCGCAACCTCACCGCGCTGCAGTCGCTGGAGAAGGTCTGGCGCGAGGCCTCAGCAAAAAAATAAGCTGTTTCTGTCCTGGAGTGATAAAAGTCAATGTGTTTTTACCACAAAGAACGCAAAACTTCTTCGGGTGGCCGAAACGGCGAGCGCCAGAAAGTACCTTTGAGAGAATCAGGGAACGAACATAATTGTGCCAGCAGCCAATTGATCCCAAAGAGGCGAAATGAGAATAAAAAAGCATGCCGGGCAGGCAATTATTGAGTACGGCCTTATTGTGGTATTGGTTGCCATCCTGCTGATCATTGTCCTACAAATCATGGGGGTTTCGCTCCAGTCTATTTTTTGCCGCGTAGCCGGCGGATTGGGCGTAAAGAACTGTGCGACTCTTTGCCAGGATGATTTTAACGACCTGGCCAGCGAAAAAGTGAGGAACGGCACATGGACGTTAACTAATGGCCAGTTGTGTAATTTCAATGGCGGGATTGTATACAATAAATGTTCCATGGCCAGTAACATGACTGCCACCGACTACACGGTAACACTCCAGGGAGCCATGTTGTCTGCCGGGAATGGTTACGGTATTTTCTTCCGCACCACCGATCCGGGTCCCGGCGCGAACGGCTATGCGTTTCAATATGACCCCGGATTTCGAGGGTTTGTGATCCGCAAATGGGTCAATGGCAGTGAAATCAATCCTCCGCTTGCATTCCAACAGGTAACCGGCTTTGACTGGTATGGCCGCCCGCATGACCTGTCGGTCAAAGTGGTTGGCAACACCTTCACCGGCTTCCTGGACGGACAACCAGTGATTACCGGGACGGATCCTGACAATAGCTATCCCAGCGGAGGCGCCGGCATTCGCACCTGGTATAGTTCCAACCTGTGCGTCGATCAATTCAGGATCACGCCTTGAGGAAACGAGCCCCGCTTTGAGGTTTGAACCATGTTGAATCCACTGCCTTCACGCCGCGCGATTGCGCTGGACCTGGTCGTTTTGCTGGCGCTGGCCGCCTTTTTGGGGTTGTGGGGCGGCGCGCCCTTTTATCACCCCGATACGCTGATCGATAAGGCCCTGCGCACCCTGGCACAGGGCGGCAACCCCAAATTTTTCAACTACCCGGCGCTGCTGCTGTACCTGGACGGCTTTCTTTACCAGGACTGGCTCAAGGCGCTGCTGCCGGGCGCCCCGGCCCCGCTGGACGGCTACCTGGCGGCAGTGCGCGCCGGCACAGCCTGGGAGCGCGGGTTGTTTGTGCCCGGCCAGCTGGTGACGCTGGCCTTTTCGCTGCTGGGGGTGGCAGCCACCTACCTGGCGGCCCTGCACCTGCTGCGCAGCCGCGGCGCGGCCTGCTCGGCCGGGCTGATTTTAGCGACCTGCCTGCTGTGGGCCACGGATGCGCATTACATCACGGTGGATACGCCCCTGACGGGGTTGGGCATGGCCGTGGTGGCGCTGACGTTATGGGTCACCGGCGCGGGCGGCTCGAACGGGTCAACCCTGCCGCGCTGGCCGGTGCTGCTGGGCCTGGGCGCGCTGGCCGGCCTGACCGCCGCCGCCAAGTATAACGGCGCGCTGGTGCTGCTGGCGCCGGCCGCAGCGACACTGCTGGCTACCACCCAGCGCTGGCGGTGGCTGCTGGGCATGCTGGTGCTGGGGGCAGCCGCGCTGGCGGCCTTTTTTGCCGCCAACCCCTATATCTTCCTGCTTTCGCCGCAGTTCTTCAAAGATTTTTCGTATGAGCTGGAGCATGCCCGCGTGGGCCATGCCGGTTTCACCGCCGACCCCGCCGGCCTGTATCATTTGCTCACCACCCTGCCGCTGGCGCTGGGCTGGCCGCTGATGGCGCTGGCGGCGCTGGGCCTGGCCTGGCTGCTGCGCATGCGGTCCGTGGCGCTGGCCCACAAAGTTGGGCTGCTGGCCTACCCGCTGGCGGCATTTGTGATGATCGGCGGTTCGCGCCTGGCCTTTCAGCGCTACATGCTGCCCTTTTTGCCGTTTCTGGCGTTGCTGGCGGCCGCTGCCCTGTTTGCCCTGGCGGCAGAGGCGCGCCGGCGCCTGCCGCGCCTGCCTGGGTGGGCCCTGGCGGCGACCTGGCTGGGGCTGCTGGCGCTGCTGGTGGGGCCCAACCTGCGCAATGTGCTGCAATCCGACTGGCTGCTGACCCAAACGGATACCCGCGCCGATTTTGTCAAAATTTTGCAAAGTTCCGGCCTGGGCGCGGCCCCCGGCACGGGGTTTGCCGGGATGTACACCAACCTGTATTTCAATTACCGCTACAAAGGCGACCAGGCCGCGTTGAACCGCGCCACCCTGTGGGTGTTCGACAGCTTCTCGCATGACCGCTGGCTGTACGACCGCAGCACGCGCCTGAACGCAGCGCGCCAGGCGCTGAGCGGCGGCTACGCCGTGATTCAGCTTTCGCCCTACACCCGTCCCAAGGCCGAGGTGCCGCTCTCGGTGCAGTCGATCTATTCGCCCTACCTGCCGGACCTGTACGACCGCGCCCGACCCGGCCCGTACCTGGAGATCTATTTGCGCGAGAATATGGCAGACGCCGTAATGGCGGCCTGCGCCCAGCAACAGGCGCCCTGCACGCGCCTGCCGGCGCCGCAAGGGTTTTATTACCAGCAGGCCATGCAGTAGGCCGGCCTATTGGGTGCGGATTTCGACCGTATTGAGATTGACTTCGGTTCCGCCGGGATAATTATGATAGTAACATTTGCCGCTCGAAGCCACGCACCAGATATTCCAGCTGTCGTAGAGCTGCAGCAAATTTCCGCCGGTGTCGCGCACGTAAACCTGGGTGGTATCCCCCGCACGGTTGCCCAGGCCAATCAGTTCGCCGTTGGGATTCCAGGAAATGCCGGCCACCAGTCCGGTCCAATCGGCCGGATTTAAGCCCAGTTCGGTAAAGCGCTGATCGCCCCAAGTGGGCGGCCAGCGGCCTTTGGCCTGGTAATAGGCCAGGGTGCGCCGCATATAGTCACTGGAAATGGCCGGTACGGTGGAAGGCGCCGCCGTCTTCCCGCTGAGCGCGTTGACGATGGTGTTAAATTGCTGGGCGATCTGGCTGCCAAACACACTGATGACCACCAGCACCGCCAGCACCACCAGGGAAAGAATCAGGCCATATTCGACCAGGGCCTGGCCGCGCCGCCGCTGCGCTTTCATGGGGTTTTCTCCGTGGGGTCTAGCAGCACCTGGCCCAGGCTCACCGCCTGGCCGGAGCGGATCTCAGCCGGGCGCACCCAGCTGCCGGCGGTGGTTTCTATCTTTAATGGCGTCAGGCCGGGCGGCAGAGCCGCAAAGAAGAAGCAGCCATCAGTGCCGGCCGCGGTGGTTTGCTCACCCGCCCGCACCGTTCCACTCACCGCACCCCCCGCCAGGTTCACCAGGCAGCCTTCCAACCCGCCCGGGGCTGGGGGGCGGTTGAGCGCCTGATAAATGTTGTAGAGCACGAGCAGGAGGCAAAGCGCCACGATGCCCCCCGTCAGCATGCGCAGCCGGCGCCGGCGCGCGGCCGGGTCTGGCGCGGCGGGCAGCAGTTCAGAAGCATCTGCCGTGACTTTGGGGGAATCTTCGAGAGGCATGCCCTACCTCAAATGATTGGATTGGAGACAAGAAAATTATAGCAGGTTCCGTGATTGCATTCGTGCATATCTAAAGAATTTACAGTGTTAACAGCGAAATCAGAAAAACCTCTCATATTCTGACAAAATTGTTTATCAATCAATCTTGTCCCAACTCAAAGCCGGTTATATTTAACCAGACCACCTGTATAATTACCATATTCTCTATTATTCCCAACCAATTACTGGTTGCCGGATTCCTGATTTTTACAATCGTATATATAAAAGCAGACCATGATGGATGACCTAACTTTTTTCACAAACGAAGACGGCGCAACCCTGCTCAATCGGTTCAAAAGCACCTTAAAATTCGTCCAGTTTTTTGACGTTTTGGTGGGTTATTTTCGAACCAGCGGATTTTACCTTTTGCAGGATGCATTTGAAGGAATTGATCATATTCGCATCCTCGTTGGGCTAAACGTAGATGCTAAGACGTTTGAATTCGTCGAAATCCAACGTGGGCAGGCTGAGTTGGACTTTGAGTCACATACCAAAGTTCAAGAAACATTTGCCGCCAATCTCTCAATTGAAATGGAACATTCAGAAGACCGGGAAGAGGTGGAAACCGGTATTCGCAAGTTCATAGAATACTTGAAAAGTGGTAAATTGGAAATAAAGGCTCACCCCAGCCAGAACATCCACGCTAAAGTATATATCAGCCGAAATAATCCCGATAAAAGTGCGGATTTTGGCCGTGTGATCACCGGTTCGTCCAACTTTTCCCAATCAGGTTTTCAAGATCAGTATGAATTTAACGTCGAACTAAAAAATCCTTCCGACGTCAAGTATGCGTTGAATCATTTTGAAAAGCTGTGGGCCGAATCGGTAGAGCTAAACGATACCTACGTGGAAACCGTCTCCCATCACACCTGGCTAAATGATCAGGTCACGCCATACGAGTTATACCTGAAATTGCTTTATGAATATTTCCGAGAAGATATCAACCTTGATCAGGATTACGAAGTTTACCTGCCCGAAGGCTTTATGGATTTGGCTTACCAGAAACAGGCGGTCATCGCCGCCAAAAAAATATTAGATGCGTATAACGGTGTTTTCCTCTCCGATGTGGTTGGCCTGGGCAAGACATATATAGCTGCACTGCTGGCCCAACAGCTCCCTGGCAAAAAGTTGATTATCTGCCCGCCGGTTTTGGTTGACTATTGGAAAGAGACGTTCTTCCATTTTGGCATCGGCGGTTTTCAGGTTGAATCGTTGGGGAAATTAGAGCATATTCTCAAGTCGAACCCCGACAAATATCAATATATCTTCGTAGACGAAGCCCATCGCTTCCGCAATGAAATTACCCTGGGCTATGAAAACCTGCATAAAATTTGCTGGGGCAAGAAAGTGATCCTGGTCTCAGCCACCCCACTGAATAATACAATCAACGACATTTATGCCCAACTCAAGTTGTTCCAACGTCCCAAGGAAAGCCTGATTCCCGGTGTGCCGAATCTGGAAAAATTCTTTGCGGAGCGCAACAGCCTCCTAAAAAGCCATGAAAAAGGAACGCCCGAATACATAGAGGAAGTGAAGAAAATTTCGCATGAAATTCGGGAGCGCATCCTGAAATACATTATGGTGCGCCGGACTCGCGGCGAGATTGTTCGTTTCTTCAACGACGATATTACCCGGCAGGGTTTGACATTCCCGGCAATTGATGAACCGCATAAAATCGTCTATTTATTTGATGGTCCTACCAACACGGTTTTCAATCAGACGATTGAGTCTTTGAAGCAATTTACGTATTCTCGCTACACCCCCCTTCTCTATTCCACCAAGCCGGTGTCTGAATTTGAAGCACAGTCACAGCGTAACGTCGGCGGATTTATGAAAGGGGTGTTGGTAAAACGCCTTGAATCTTCCTTTCATGCCTTTAAACATTCGTTGGATCGTTTTGTCAGCTCTTATGAACGCTTTATCGAAATGTACCATAGCGGCACAATTTTCATCAGTACTAAAGTAAACGTCTATGATTTACTGGATGCGGATAATGAGGATGAACTGCTGCGCCTGGTTGAATTGGATAAGGTACAGAAGTTTGGCTCAACGGACTTTACCCCAGAATATATCATAGACTTGAACGCCGATCTAAAGATTCTCAAAGAGGTGCGAGACCTTTGGGCGGATATCGAGGACGATCCAAAATTGGAGCAATTTGTTCGGGAACTCAAGAAGAACCCCCTGCTGGCTGGTAAAAAGATCATTGTATTTACAGAATCGGCCGAAACCGGCGAGTATCTTTATGATGAGCTTCAGAAAGTATTTCCAGACCGTATCTTTTTCTACTGGAGCAGCGGGGGGCGTTTTCAAAATGGTTCTTTGAATCGAGCCGCAGCCCGCGAGATGATCAAACAGAATTTTGATCCGTCGTCCAAAACACCCTCCGACGACATCCAAATTCTTGTAACAACCGATGTCCTGGCTGAGGGTATCAACCTGCATCAATCTAATACGGTGACGAACTATGATTTGCCGTGGAATCCTACCAGGGTTCTCCAGCGTGTGGGGCGCGTCAACAGAGTCGGGACGAAACACTCAATGATCGAGATATTTAACTTTTTTCCCACCGCTCAATCCGACATCCATTTGGGATTGGAAAACAACATTAAGGCGAAATTGTACGCTTTTCAATCCTTGCTGGGTGAAGATGCCAGGTATCTGACGAATGAGGAAGAGGTTGGCTCGTTTGCGCTGTTTGGGGAATATCTCTATAAAAAACTCAACTCGAAAGCGACTTTTGAGGGCGAAGAGGATCAGGAACGTTCAGAGTTGGAGTATTTGCAGGTGATTCGCGATGTGCGCGACAAGCAGCCAGAATTGTTTGTCAGCCTCAAGCGACTGCCCAAAAAGTCGCGCACTTGCCGGCAGGTGGAAGCAGGAGACTATGATAAAGCCCTGGTTACATTTTTCCGTCGGGGGCGGCTGAAAAAATTCTTCCTCGCAGATCACGAAAAATCACAGGAATTGACTTTCCTGGAAACAGCGGATCTGCTGCGTTGTTCAGCGGATGAACTTTGGCACAAAATGCCAAAGGTTTATTATGAAATGCTACTGCGAAATAAGGAACTCTTTGAAAGACAACTTTCTCCCGCCGAAGCGGAGAATAGCAAGGGTGGCGGGGGACGCACGAACGAACAATATATTCTCAGACGTTTGAAAGCTCGCGACATCCGCTTATATAAAGGGTATACCGACGAAGACGAAGAGTTCATCCACCGGGTTATTCAGGCATTGGACCAGGGCATCGTTCCACGCAAGACCAGCAAAGAACTCAAGCAAGAACTTGAAAATATTCTTGAGCCACTCAAAGTGTTGAAAACTGTGCGCAAGAGCCTATCGGAGGCCTTGCTGCAGAGTTACATTCAACCCCAAACCGGTCCAGCGGATCGCCGGGAAGTGATCTTAAGTGAGTTAATTTCCGGGAAGGAATAAAGCATGGAGCGTCAGGCAGCCACGCGCTTAATCAGCGACACATTAACTCGGCCTTTTGATGAGGGTCAATTCCGCATATTCGTCAGCAATCTCCTCAACCATATTGACGAATCCAAGAAGTTTTCCTACCAGGGCCAGTACATTCCCGACGCATACAAAGATAGCATTCGCCAATACAAACGAATAGGAACATACACCGACCCGGATGGAATGGCGGTAGATGTGATGATCGTTTATCTCAAAAAAGAAAGCTCTCTGGATCACGCCCGCACGCTGCAGCGCAATTTCATCACGTATTACCTTAAGAGCCGGGGTGAAAAAGAAAACGCGGTGGTGGCTTACGTGGGAGAAGACCCCGATGACTGGCGTTTTTCCCTGGTGCGGATTGATTACCGCGCCATACAAGCCGCCAGTGGGCGCGTGAAAGTTACCGAAGAATTTACCCCTGCCAGGCGCTATTCTTTTCTGGTGGGCAAGAATGAACCCAACCACACCGCCCAACAGCAGCTTTTACCCATTTTATCAGACGGTCGGAATGATCCAACGGTTGCCCGTTTAGAAGATGCTTTTAACATTGAATCGATCACCAAGGAGTTTTTTGAAAAGTATAAAGATCTTTTCTTACAGCTCCTTGAAGAACTGGACAAAATCGCCAGTAAGAATGATTACGTCAAAGCGGAATTTGATCGCTGCAAAATCGATACCTCGGCTTTTGCCAAAAAGCTGCTGGGGCAGATCGTTTTCTTGTACTTTCTCCAGAAAAAGGGCTGGCTGGGCGTTCAACCGGGCAAAGAATGGGGGACGGGATCGAAGAACTACCTGTACGAACTTTTTATGAAAAAGCATGCCGACTATGACAATTATTTCAACGATCTGCTTGAACCCTTATTTTACGAAGCCCTGGCGGTAAAGCGTGAAAACAATACTTATCCGCCCTTGAAATGCCAGATTCCATTTTTGAACGGTGGTTTGTTTGAGCCGGTCGGCGATGCCGGCGGGTACGACTGGCGCGGAACGGAAATTCTGATCCCGAACAGCCTGTTTACGTCGATCTTCGAGACTTTTAACCTGTATAACTTCACCGTGCGTGAAGACGAGCCGCTGGAGCGCGAGGTGGCGGTCGACCCTGAAATGCTCGGCAAGGTTTTTGAGAACCTGCTTGAGGTGAAAGACCGCAAATCAAAAGGGGCGTATTACACCCCGCGCGAGATCGTTCATTATATGTGCCAGGAATCGTTAATCAATTACCTGGATACCGCGTTGAACCGCAAGGAACAAAAACTGACGCAGGAAGTGCCGGTGCAGAATCAGCTTTTTGGTGCGCCCACGCCTGTTCAGAAAGCGCTGACGGTCGACCAATACACGCCCATCACCCCACACGCGGAACTCGAAGTCTTCATCCGCCACGGCGAAGCCGCCATTGAGATGGATGCTGCCAAGGAAGCCGGCACAAAATCGTATGATTGGCAAATGCCGGAAAGTATTCGCGTCCACGCCGCAGATATTGACCGTGCCTTGAAGGATATTCGAATTTGCGACCCTGCTATCGGTTCGGGGGCTTTCCCAGTGGGGATGATGGCGGAGATCATCAAAGCCCGCCAGGTGTTATCTACTTACCTGCCGGCTGCGCCGGCTCGCACGATTTATGCGATGAAACGCCAATGCATTGAGAATTCGATTTACGGCGTGGATATCGACTCCTCTGCGGTGGATATCGCCCGGCTGCGCTTATGGCTTTCTTTGGTGGTGGATGAGGATGATTTTCATACCATCAAACCGCTGCCCAACCTGGATTATAAGATTGTGTGTGGAAATTCCCTGCAAGGCGTCAAACATGGTTACCTTGCCGGCGAAATTGAAGCCAAGAAAGATCAATTTAAGACCGCAACCGATCCGGATGTGAAGAAGAAGCTCAAGGCTGAAATTGACCGGATCTTGAGAACCCTGACTCTGAATTTTACCCAGTTTGACTTCCGCATTTATTTCAGTGAAGTGTTTCATGAAAAAAATGGTTTTGATGTAGTGATGGCCAACCCGCCCTATGTGCGCGGGGAACGCATCACGGATCAAAAAGAAGAGCTGAAAAAGCAATTTTCGTGTTACACCGGCACGGCTGACTTATATGTATATTTTTATGAACGCGGTATCAATTTGCTGCGGCAGAATGGTACGCTTACCTATATTTCTTCAAACAAGTATTTTCGCTCCAATTATGGGGAGAAACTTCGCAATTTTCTGGCAGCCCAAACCATCCATCAATTGATTGACTTTGGTGATGCCCCGGTATTTGATGCGATTGCTTATCCCAGCATCATTATCTTACAAAAGACAGCGCCCCAGGATAACCGGGTACGCGCCCTCACCTGGAAGCCTGGGCCACCTATACAACACTTCGCTGATATCTACCGTTCAAATGGCTTTTTGTTAGAACAAGCCGAACTAAAATCGGCTGGGTGGAGACTAGAATCGCCACAGGTTTTGAGACTCTTGGATAAATTGGGCCGATCAGGAAAACCATTAGTAGATTATGTGAATGGGAAACTTTATCGGGGAATTATTACAGGCTTTAATGAGGCATTTGTAGTAGACAAGGTTGCTCACGATAGATTAATTACTGAACACGCCACATCTTATGAATTACTTAAACCTCTACTCCGTGGAAGGGATGTAAAACGGTGGCAAATAGATTATGCTGATTTATACCTGATACAGATCGAGTCATCGGAAAATAAACCACATCCCTGGTCTGGAATGGAAGCAAGAAAAGCAGAAAAGAAATTTGAACAATGTTATCCAGCCATTTACCGGCATTTTACACAATATCGTGAACAGTTAATAAAACGGGATGATCAAGGTAAATATTACTGGGAATTGCGTTCATGCAAATACTGGGAAGATTTTAACTCTCCTCAGATTGTTTGGGGAAATCTGGCTACAAAACCAAAATTTTCATTCGCACCTTCAGGTTACACATTATCTGCTCCTGCCAATACAATCATCTCCGATAGTAAATATTTACTCGGGATACTTAATTCGTCTGTCACACATTATCTAGTTAGTCAAAGTGCTGCTGAAAGGCAAGGCGGATTTCTTGAATTCAAGCCAATGTATATCTCGCCACTCGCCATTCCATCGAAGCCGAAAGACGAAAAAATTTCTTCAATTATCGGACAAATAGCAACAATGTTAGCAGATGACGTGAAATTTGATGTCTCAAATT
>Ga0105047_10001434_pt1 | contig 42697 bp, 37 predicted proteins | sample MAT04_FD_78384 | JGI IMG/M metagenome (GOLD analysis project Ga0105047, IMG submission 78384) | Freshwater microbial communities from Lake Fryxell liftoff mats and glacier meltwater in Antarctica - MAT-04 (megahit assembly) | ecosystem: Environmental > Aquatic > Freshwater > Ice > Liftoff... | reverse complement strand
GGCGGCGTCAGGCGGACCCCGTCGACCACCATCAAGGTCGCGATCGCCGTCGCCGGCGTCCTGCTCGTGCTCCTGGCCTTCGGAGCCCTGACGCTCATGAAGATGGCCGCCCAGTCGATGGGCGTGATGCGCAGCGCGGCGCCCGCGCCGCCCGCAGCCTCGATCGGAGAGCGCTCCGCCGCCGCCGATCGGAGCAAGCATCCGCCGGGGCCTTCGCAGGTCGTCACCGTGACCCTTGATGCGGGACGGGCTCCCCCCTAATGCTTCTCGCGTGTCCGCAGACGTAAAGCTGAAAGAAACCCTGGGCCGCATCGAAAAGGGCGGCGCCCCGAAGTACCACCAGAAGAACGGCGAGAGCGGCAAGCTCTTCGCGCGCGACCGGATCGGCAAGCTCATCGATGCCGGCTCGTTCATCGAGGACGCGGCGCTCGCGAACAACCTCGACGGCGAGCTGCCCGCGGACGGTGTCATCACCGGCACCGCCACGATCGACGGCCGGACGGTGTGCGTCATGGCGAACGACTCGACCGTGAAGGCCGGCTCGTGGGGCAAGCGCACCGTCGAGAAGATCCTCCGTATCCAGGAGACGGCCCGCGACCTGCGAGCGCCGCTCTTCTACCTGGTCGACTCGGCCGGCGCGCGCATCACCGATCAGATCGAGATGTTCCCCGGGCGCCGCGGCGCCGGGCGCATCTTCTACAACCAGGTCCAGCTCTCCGGGCAGGTCCCGCAGATCTGCCTGCTCTTCGGCCCGAGCGCCGCGGGCGGCGCGTACATCCCCGCGTTCTGCGACGTCGTCATCATGGTCGAGGGCAACGCGAGCATGTACCTCGGCTCGCCGCGCATGGCCGAGATGGTCATCGGCGAGAAGGTGACGCTCGAGGAGATGGGCGGTGCGCGCATGCACTGCTCCGTCTCTGGCTGCGGCGACGTCCTCGTCAAGACCGAGGAGGACGGCATCGCGTGGGCCCGTCGCTACATCGGCTACCTGCCGGTGAACTGCTCGCAGCTGCCTCCCGCCGCGGAGCCGAAGGCCCCGAAGCTGAGCGGCAAGACGATCGAGCAGATCATCCCGGCCGACGAGAACAAGTTCTTCGACATGATGGCCGTCATCCACGAGGTCATCGACGAAGGCTCGTGGTGCGAGATCAAGCAGCTCTTCGCGAAGGAGATGCTCACGGGCTTCGCGCGCATCGACGGCCGCGTCGTCGGCATCGTCGCGAACCAGCCGAAGCACCTCGGCGGCGTCCTGTTCGTCGACTCCGCCGACAAGGCCGCGCGGTTCATCTGGCTGTGCGACTCGTTCAACGTGCCGCTGCTCTACCTCGCGGACGTGCCCGGCTTCATGATCGGCACCAAGGTCGAGCGCCAGGGAATCATCCGCGCAGGCGCGAAGATGATCGCCGCGGTCAGCGAGGCGACCGTTCCGAAGATCAGCGTGGTCGTGCGAAAGGCGTACGGCGCAGGCCTCTACGCGATGTGCGGCCCCGCCTTCGAGCCCGACGCTTGCCTCGCGCTCCCGACGGCGTCGATCGCGGTCATGGGCCCACAAGCCGCCGTGAATGCTGTATTCTACAACAAGATCCAGGAGCTCCCCGCGGGCCCCGAGCGCGATGCGTACGTCGCGAAGCTCCGCGACGAGTACCGCGCCGACATCGACCTCATGAAGCTCGCGAGCGAGCTCGCGGTCGACGCGGTGATCCCGGGTGACCGCCTCCGCAGCGAGCTCGCGACGCGCTTCCGGCGCTACGAGTCGAAGGTCGAAGCCCGCCCCTCGAAGAAGCACATGGTCCTCCCGGTCTGACCGGGGCGACGCGGCAGCTCCCCGGGAATCCCGGGGCTTCTCCCGCTCGAGGTCGCCATTGGGGCGGATGAGGTCGACCCCGGACGGGCGAACGGGGGACGCCATTTGCGCGTAGACTCATCCGCGAACCCCCTCTTGCGCCCCTTACGCTTACCGATGCGTGATTCCCGCGATTCCTCCCGCCTCCGTGCGCCTCGCGCCCTCGCGCTGCTCACGTGCGCCCTCCTCGCGTCCGTGACCGGCGAGACCGACGCGCAGACCGCGCAGGTCGTGAGCTCGAAGGCTCCGGCCCTCGCGAGCACTCCGCCGTCGCCTCCTTCGTCTCCGACGGCGATGGTCGGGCGCGCCAACGGTGCAGCCCTCGTCCGCATGCTCGGCTCGCGTGCCGCCGAGACGCTCGCGCCGAACACGGGTCTGGTCGGCGCCCTCGTCGCGGTCCCGAAGGGGAAGCGCGCCGAGGACTACGGGCTCGAGCCGGTCGTCCCCGGCATCGGCCGGCTGCGCGCCCCGCCGGCACGCATCGAGGCCTTCGGCTTCGCCCACCCCGAGCTCCGGATCGAGGTCGCGCCTCCGCTCCATCCGCTCCTCGATCGCGCAGGTCAGTGGGTCCTGGCCGACGTGGCACGTCGCGAGCGCGCGGCCGACGGTACGGGCGTCATGGTCGGCGTCGCAGACACGGGGCTCGACGTCACGAACCCCGAGATGCTCGACGCGAACGGAAAATCGCGCGTGGCGTGGATGCTCGACCTCTCCCTCGAGCCGCTCGGCGTGCACGCCGAGCTCGAGAAGAAGTTCGGGATCGCCGACGTGCAGAGCGGCGTGACGGGAGCCGGCGCTGTCCTCTCGAAGGACATGATCGATTCGCTCCTCACCTCGCTGAAGAACGGCAAGTGCGTGGAGTCGAGCGGTGACAAGTGCGCGCCCTCCGACGAGATCGGCCACGGCACCCACGTCACGGGCATCGCGACGGCTCGCGGCGCAGGCGGCAAGTTCACCGGGATCGCTCCCGCCGCGGACATCGTGTTCGTGCGCGTGACGCGCGGGCGCGGCGACGGCATCGAGAACGACGACCTCGTGCGCGCCGTGCAGTTCATGTTCGATCGCGCGGACGCCGAGCAGCGCCCGATGGTCGTGAACCTCTCGCTCGGCAGCGACTTCGGTCCTCACGACGGCAGCTTCCTCTGGGAGCAGACGATCGCCGGCCACATCGGGCCGGATCACCCGGGCCGCGCCGTCGTCGCGGCGGCAGGTAATTCCGGGTCGATCGTCGAGACGCCGATCCACCAGAGCGTTCGCGCCACCCGCGGCGCCACGATGCGCGTGCCGATCCGCACCTCGGGCGCCGAGTCGGGCTCCGTGCAGGTCTGGGTCACGCTGCGTGAAGGCGCGGACCTCAAGATCGGTCTCGACGGCCCCGACGGCGAGTGGATCGCCCCGATCGAGAAGGGCCACCAGAACGGGAAGAACACGAGCGACTACAACGCGGGCGTCATCTACGGCGCCGGCCTCGACGGCAGCCCGATTCCGGAATCCTCGAACGGCGCGGTCGTCGTCTGGACGGGCAAGTGGCCCGAAGGAACGTACGCCGTGACCCTCGAGGGCACCGGCATGGCCGAGCTGTACCTCCAGGGGCTCGGCGATGCCTCGCTCGGCAGCGATCGGCAGGTGACGTTCACGAACGGTGTTCGCGAGGGCACGATCAACCTGCCCGCGACGCACCCCGACATCATCGGCGTCGGCTGCACCGTCAATCGCCCGCGCTGGCTCAGCATCGCTGGCGCCGACGTCGGCCTGCGCGTGCCCATGCTCGACGGGCCGGGCGGGCTCGCCGCACCGCGGTCGAAGGACGTCTCCGCGTTCCGCGATCTGACCGAAGGCGAGGTGTGCTGGTTCTCGAGCGCAGGCCCGACTGCGACCGGCGTGCCCAAGCCCGAGATCTCCGCCCCGGGCGCGCTCGTCATCTCCGCTCTCAGCCGGACGGCCAAGCCCGGCACGGCGGGCAGCGTCTTCACGAATCCATCGTGCCCGTCGACGAAGGCCGGCAAGACCGACTCGCGCTGCCTCCAGATCGACGACACCCACGGCATCGCGGTCGGCACGTCGATGTCGTCACCCGTGGTCGCGGGCGTCGTCGCGCTGCTCCTGCAGAAGGACCCGACGCTCACGCAGGACAAGATCCTCGCGTTGCTCCAGGCGGGCGCGCACCGCTTCCGCGGCCTCGCGCCCTACGACGATCAGTCCGGGCCCGGAGAGGTCGACGCGATGGGCGCCCTCGACGCCCTCGACCAGATGCGGAACCCCGCGCTCCAGCTGCCCGTCGCCGCGCGGAGCTGGCTCACGCTCAGCTCCGACTACGTGCCGGCCGACGGCTCGACCGCGGTGACCGCGATCGTCGAGCTCCGGACCGGAGACGCGAAGCACCGCGCCGACTTCTTCGACAAGAAGAGGCTCGCTCCGGTGCTGCTCGTCGACGGAAAGCCGTTCGAGGGAGCGCCGGAGATCGTCCGTCGCGGGCCCGGCGTCTGGTTCTTCGCGTGGAAGCCGCCGGCCGGGCTCGGCGGGTCGCGCGCGACGTTCGGGGCGACGTTCGACGGGGAGCCGATCGTGGAGGCGCGGACCGTTCCGATCGCGGCGGATCGCTGGAATGCGGCGTACCCGAGCCATGCGACGGGGAGCGGATGTGGGGTGGGGGCGGGGAGAGGGAGACCGGGCACGGGCACGTGGGGGAGCGTGATCGCGATCCTGATGGGGGTGGCGGCGATGCGGCGGAAGGCTATTCCGCAGCGAGCGTGACCAGCCACGCGTGCGGCTCCCAGATCTCGTCGTCGGGGTCGAAGCGGTAGGAAGGGTCGCCGGCGTTCACGCCGACGAGAAGGATGCGGTCGACGCTGTCGAGGTCGACGAGGGTCATCTGCACCTCGGTCGCCCGCTCGCGCGTCGGGATGGCGACGCGCCCGAGCTCGCGCCCCTGCGCGTCGAGCTTCACGAACGCCCAGCGAAAGAGCGCGTGCTGCTCCCACGCGATCTCGACGCGCAGGCGCGCGCCGGGCGGCGCGGCGCCGCGATGGATCATGAGGTAGCTCGCGCCGCTCGGGTACACCGCCGCGCGCGGCGCGACGCGCTTCGGCGCCGCCGGCCACGGCAGATCCCAGTCGAGCGGCACGCGCGCTCCGTCGCCGAGCGTGCGCGTCGGGAGCTGGTGGAGCCCGTCGTCGGAGGAGCCCATGAACGCGCGCGCGACGGCGGCGTCGAGGAGCAGGTCGTCCAGGGTCGAGCCCGTCGAGAGCGCATTCTTGAAGCTCACGCGCAGGACGTCGAAGGCGTCCGGCTCGTCGTGCCAGCGCTTGCTGCCCACGTCGGTCATCGTCGGCGCGAGCGCCCAGGAGGCCATCACGATCGACGCGGGAGCGCGACCGAAGGCCCAGTCGATCCGCCCCCAGAAGAGCGCCGCTCCCTCCATGAACGCATCGGCCGCCCGCGAGGCAGAGCGCGCCTCGTCCGCGGATGTTCCCACCTCGAAGGCGCGCGCGTCGCAGACCGCGCGCTCCGGTCGCGACTGGAAGATCTGCGCGGCGTCGGCCGCGAGGCCGAAGGCGCACGGCACGATGAGCTGAGCGAGATACGTGGTCTGCGCGCGTGCGACGCCTTCCGCCGTCGCGGGAGCGACGCGTGCGAGGACGGCGCGCGAGATCTCGCGTGCCACGAGCGCATCGAGCCGACAGCCCGCGCGGGCGTTCGCGTTCGCGTCGAGCACCGTGAAGGCTCGCGCGCGATCGATCCTCGAGCGAACGTCCCTGGCGCTCACGTGGGTCACCCCGGGCTCCGTGGCGCCCTCGACGAGGTAGACGTGGTACGCGAGGTCGTCCGCATCGACGTCGGGGCTGCCGAGCGCGAGGGACCCGGCGAGGGTCTCCCAGGCGCGCTCCGCGGCCGCCACGACGTCGAGGACGGTCCGCCCGGCGACCCTCCCGGATGCATGTACGCACACGGGTACGCGCATCGAGCAGGCCTTGGTCTCCCGCCAGAGCGCCGGCGGGGTGGCGTACCCGATGTAGGGGCCTGGAACCCCCGTGTCGGGCGGCGCGACGGGTACCGGCTCGTCGTCTTCGGCACGCGCGGGCGAGGCGCCGGCGAGCCATCCGAGCATGCCGGCGAGAGCCGCGGCCAGGATCGTGCGCGTGGACCTCACAGCTCCCATCGTAAGCCGATTTGACACGTTGTTTCGCAGACCTCTATAACCGTTGCTCACGAGGAAATATGGCGTCCCCGACCGATCCCAGCTTCGACCCGACAGGCGCCGTGCGTTTCGACCTGAGGGCCGGCTCGGCCTCGGACTCGCAAGGCGCACGCCTCGTGCTCGTTCCGAGCGATGCGCTCGAGCTCCTTGGCGCCGAGGCGCTCACCGCCATCGGCCTGCACATGGGCCGCGCGTGTGGCGCCCGCGTCGCCGCGCGCCTCGGTGGTGACGACGGCGTGCGCTCGTCCTCGCTCGAGGTCGCCGTCGCGCACCTCTCCGGTGAGCTCGCCGTCGCGGGCATCGGCGCCGTTCATGTCGAGCGCTGGGGTCGTGCGATGGTCGTCATCGTCTCGAATCCTTGCGTCGCCGATGACGCTTTCGTCGGAGCCGTCCTCGCGGGCGCGCTCTCCGCCGCCTCCGGTCGCGAGGTCACTGCGGCGGCACTCGGTCGCGAGCAGGGGGGTGAGGCTCGGTACTTCCTGGGCTCGGCGGCAACCGCCGAGCGCGTGGAAGAGCTGGTCGCGTCCGGCAAGGCTTACGCCGAGGTCGTTGCGATCCTCCAGGGGGGCTCGTCGTGAGCGCGAACGAAAAAATCACTCGTCTCCAGAACCTGCTCGAGCGCGTGCAGACGCGCGGTGTGCAGCCTCGCGAAGCTCGAACGAACGGCGCGAGCGCGGCGTTCGCCGCACCCGTCGCGCAAGCGGCCTACGTCGCGCCCGAGGTCGCCGAGCCGACGTTCGACGCCCCGGCGTTCGAGGAGCCCGATCTCGAGATGATGCCGGCGGCGACGGCCGACGCCTCGTCTTCGGTCCCCCCTCCCACCGTCGACTACGACGTGGAGAGCGACATGGAGGTGGAGGTCTCGTCCGAGGTGGTCGAGGTCGACATCGACATCGACGAGCCGATGGCCCTGGAGAGCGGCGCGCAGCCGGTCGGCCAGCAGACGATGCCCCCGGGCGAGATGGAGGAGGAGCTCGAGCCCCTCGTGGCCGCGCCGCTCGAGGAGCCGGCCGCAGAGCTCGAGGAGGTCGTCGACGAGCCGCCTCCCGCGAACGAGATCGAGGAGCCCTCGCCCTCGTCCTCGCGTCGTCCGATCGCGAGCGAAGAGCCCGCCGCCGAGGCCTACAGCGAGGAGAGCGCCCCGCGCCACACCCCGCCGCCCGAGTCCGGCAAGCAGGTCGCCGCTGCGCCCTCCAATCCCCCGTCGCGCAACCCGAGCATGCCGCCGCCTTCGCTCGAAGGTCACACGCTCATTGGTGGCTGGCGCGAGCCCGGCCTCGGGCCCCAGCTCGGACCGAGCGCGGGCTCGCCCGTCCGCGGCCCCGGCACCGAGCCACCGGTCCACATCGCTCCGCCCGCGGTGGCCGCAGCGCAGCCCTCCGGCACGCGCCTGTCGCCCGACGTGACCCGTCCAAACCTTCCGGCTCGCGCGAACGTCGCGTCGTTCCAGGGCGCGGCCCCGGTCGCGAAGCCGAAGACCCTCGGCGAGCTCCTCGACCTCACGCTCGGTCTTTGACAGGTGGGGCTCCGCCCCTCTGGCTTCTGGGGCTCCGCCCCTCGCTTCGCGAGCCTCCCCGTGATGTGGACTTTCCGGCGTGATTCGCCTTCGGCGAGCGGCGCCGCAGACGGCGCCGGTTTCACGCCTTGGATGCGTGAGGCTGTCAGCTTCCCTTTGTGAGGTCTCGGGATCGCTCGCTGGTGGGCGGTCACGAGAAACGGCGTGCGTTGCGCACGCCGGTCGGCGCGCAGCGCCGAATCTCCCTGGGGAGGCTCGCTGCGGAGCAGCGAGGGAACCGGAGGTCCCAACACGTCAGAGCCACTCGACCGGCGCGCTTCGCAGCCACGTGCGCTGCTTGCGCGCGAAGGTGCGTGTGGACTGCACGATAGTGTCGAGGAGTGACTCGCGCAGCAACGTGCCCGTCACGTGCGCGTGCACCTCCTTGTAGCCGACCGAGGCCATGGCCCGCGTGTCGCCGTACCCGCAGGCGACGAGGTCACGGACCTCCTCGAACCAGCCGCGCTCGAGCCACGTGCGGGCGCGAGCGGTGATGCGCTCGGTGAGCACCTCGGGCGTCGTGCTGACGCCGATCATCGCCGACTCCATGCGATGCGCGCGGAAGCCGTGCTCGGCGTGATGCTCGGACATCGTGCGCCCCGACAGCTCGTGCACCTCGAGCGCACGGCTGACCCTGAGCACGTCGTTCGGATGAAGCCGCGCCGCCGATGCCGCGTCGACGCGCGCCAGCTCCTCGTGGAGTGCGGCGCGTCCGCGCTCCTCGACGAGCGCCCGATGCCTCGCGCGGACTGCCTCGTCGGCAGACGGCGCCGGCGCGAGGCCGATGACCAGCGCGCGGACCCAGAAATACGTGCCCCCGCAGAGCACCGGCACCTTGCCTCGCGAGCGAATGTCCTCGATGGCGCGCTCGGCGAGGCCGGCGAACGTCATCGCGTCCGCCGTCTCGAGGGGGTCGAGGACGTCGACGATGTGATGCGGCGCGCGCGCGCGCTCCTCGGCGCTCGGCTTCCCCGAGCCGATGTCGAAGCCGCGGTAGATCTGCACGCTGTCCGCCGAGACGATCTCGCCGCCGATCTCTTCGCACGTCGCGATCGCGAGCTCGGTCTTGCCCGACGCGGTCGGGCCGACGACGCAGAGCAGCCGCTCGGGCTTCTCTCGCGCGAGCGCTACGGCCCGCGCCACGCGTCGCTCGTGCTCGGGATCAGCGGCCAACCTTGCGCTCCAGCTCGCTGAAGGACATCCGCATGACCAGCGGGCGACCGTGCGGGCAGTGTCCCGCGAAGTCGACCTCGTCGAGCGCGCGCAGGAGCGCCGTGACCTCCTGCGCCGAGATCGCGTCGCCGGCGCGCACCGAGCCATGACACGCCATCGTCGCGAGCACGAGGTCGACCGCGCCGCGGAAGGGGCGGCCCGAGGCGCGCGAGAGCTCCGCCACGAGATCGCGCACGAGGCGCGCGGGCTCCGCGCGCACGAGCATCTCCGGCACGCCGTGCACGGCGACCGCGGAGTCGCCGACCGCGCGCACCTCGACCCCGAGGCGTGACACCTCCTCGGCATTGTCCTCGAGCAGCGCGACCTCACCGGGCGTGAGCTCGACGAGCTCGGGCACGAGCAGCCGCTGCATCCCCACGCCTCGCGCGGCGTAGCTCTTCTTCAACCGCTCGAAGGTCACACGCTCCGCCGCGGCGTGCTGATCGAGCACGTAGAGCCCGTCCTGACCCTCGCAGATCAGGAACGTCCCTCCCACCTGCCCGACGTACCGCAGGCCGCCGTAGCCCCCGCGGCCCTCGAAGAGCTTCTCGTTCTCGCCGGGTCCCGCCTCCGGCTGCAGGTCCCGGGTCGCCGGTGGCTCGAACAGGTTTCCTTCCGGCAAGAGTGCCCGCTCCACCTGCGCGTCGATCGCGGTCCGCGCATGCGGGGCGAACCCCTCGAGCGCCCGCAACGTCGGGACCGGCCCTCGCGAGATGGGCGCCTGTGAATGGGCGCCGAGCGCGGGTAGGCCGAACGCATGCCCGAGCGATGCGTGCAGCTCGCGCGTGACGGCGTCGTAGAGCCCTCGCGCATCGGAGAAGCGCACCTCGGCCTTCTGCGGGTGCACGTTCACGTCGACCACCTCGGGCGGCACGTCGACCCATACGACGCCGAGCGGATAGCGCCCGGCCTCGAGCACCGAGCCGTAGGCCTGCGAGACCGCGCGTACGAGCTGCCGATCGCGAACGGGCCTTCCGTTGACCAGGACCGACAGCCCGGTCGCTCCGGCGCGCGCGCGCTCGGGGGGCGAGAGCATCGCTTCGATACGAATGGCGCCGCGCTCGGCTCGACACTCGACGAGGCTCACGCCGTCGCTGCTCATGACCGCGCGCGCTCGCTCGGCGCGCGAGCTCACGCGGAGGTGCTCGCGCACGGGGCGCCCGTCGCGCGTGAGCACGAAGGTGACGTCGTAGCGGGCGAGCGCCATGCCGAGCAGCACGTCGCTCACGTGCGCGCTCTCGGTCGCCGTCGCCTTGAGGAACTTGCGACGCGCGGGGACGTTGAAGAAGAGGTCGCGTACCTCGATGGTCGTCCCCACGGCGCCACCGCTCGGGCTCACCCTGGGCGCGCCGCCGCCCTCGACGGCGACCTCGACGCCCTCGTTCGACCCGCGCGCGCGCGTGCGGAGGAGCAGCCGCGAGACCGAGGCGATGCTCGGCAGCGCCTCGCCGCGGAACCCGAAGGTTCCCAGATCGGAGAGATCGGTGAAGCGCGAGATCTTGCTGGTGGCGTGGCGCTCGAGGCAGAGCACGGCGTCGTCGGCGCTCATGCCTTCGCCATCGTCGGAGACCCGCACGAGCGTCGTGCCGCCTTGCTCGACGTCGACCACGATGCGCGTGGCGCCGGCATCGAGAGCGTTCTCGACGAGCTCCTTCACGATGCTCGAAGGACGCTCGACCACCTCGCCGGCGGCGATCTGGTTGGCGAGCTCGGCCGGGAGCCGGTGAATGCGCCCCATCGGGGCTACCCCTCGGAGACCGTCTTGCCCGCCGCCTCGAAGAACTCGCGCGACCGCGGACGTGTGAGCGCGAACACGACGAGCGCGCTCGCGAGCGTGCGGAAGACGAGCCAGCCCGGGACCGCCCAGCGCCGCATGCTCTGCATCATCGGCACGACCTGCTCGTACTGATCGGCAGGGAGCGTCTCGCGCTGGTGGATGAGCGTGCGCTCCATCTCCCAGTCGAGCTCGGCGTTGCGGACGTCGCGCGTGAGGAAGTACGCCAAGACGACCACCACGGCCTGCGCCGTCGTGACCTGGAGCAGCGCGTTCCGCGTGTTCGTCTTGCCCGCGAGGCCTCGAGAGGCGAGGGCGAGCAGCGCTGCCCCGAGCACGAAGATGGCCGCGGCCAGCGGGATGGCGCGCCCGCGGGCGGCGTCGGCGACCTCGGTGAAGCGATGGTAGAGCGCCTCGGCGCGCGCGCGATCGGCGTCGCCCTTGATCGTCGTGTTCAGCGCCTGCGACTGGTCCTGCTCGCCGCGATAGAACGCGAGCCGCCCGCAGCCCTCGGTCCAGCACCCGGCGCCGAAGACGAGCGCGACGATCAGCGCGACGAGCAGATAGCGCGGTCGCTTCACCGGGCCGGTCGGAGGCGAACCCGACGGGCGCTGGCTGTCGGAGGGCGGCGGAACCGACGGCATTCGACTCGGGATAGCACGGGGTCCTTCCCGCAGCCGCTCGAATTCGTGTTATTCGGGGCGCAGCCACGGGGGCTCTTCCATGCGCAATTTCCTGAGGTTTGCGGTCACGGTTGCCGGCATCGGCATCGCGTTCATCTCGTCCGACGCCGCGGGGCAGAAGCCCGCCGTGAAGGCCGACAAGAAGAAGCCGGCCACTGCCGCCGCGCCGGCGCCGATCGACGTGAAGCCGATCGTCGCCAAGCTGAAGACGGGAGACGAGGCGCAGATCAAGGAAGGGCTCGACGAGGCTCGCCTCGCCGGCCCGCCGGGCGCCGCCGCGGCCCCGGTCGTCGCCGAGGTGCTGACGCGAGGGCTGTCCCTCCCGCTCACGCAGGCCGCCATCGAGACGCTCGGCGATCTCGAGTCCGACGCCGGGAGCGCTGCGCTCTCGCAGTACACGTCGCACCGCAACGCGAAGGTGCGCCGGGCGGCCGTGAAGGCCCTCACCCGCACGAAGGGGGCGCCGGCCAGCGCGGCGCTCAAGCGCTCGCTCTCCGACGCCGACGCCGTCGTCCGCGGTACGGCGGCGAGCGGGCTCGGCGCGCTGAAGGCGAAGGACTCCGTTCCCGAGCTCTTCATCGCGCTCGATCATCGGGTCAACGAGGCTGCCGTCTCCATCGGGCAGCTCTGCACCGGTGACCAGTGCGAGCAGCTCGCGGGCAAGCTCGGCAAGATCCCGTTCGACGTCGTCACCGGCGGTCTCGATCAGGTGCTCTTCCGTCCGGCCGCCGAGGTCTCCGACGACGTGAAGGTGAAGATCGTCGGCCGCATCCGCGAGCAGGGAACGATCGAGGGCAACAAGTTCCTGAAGGACGTCCAGAAGCGCGCCGGCGCCGCAGCGCTGTCCGCGCGCGTCAAGCAGGCGATCGATCAGGCCGTCGCGGCAACGGCGGGAGGTGTGCAGTGAAGTCCTCGTTCGTTTTGCTCGCTGCGTCTCTCGGTCTCGCGTTCACCGTCGCCGCCTGCGCAGGTGGCGACTCCACGCGCCCGCGAACCTTCTCGACCGACTGGCTCGACGACCAGGGCAAGTCGATCGCCGCCGTGCAGGCGCGGCTCAAGGGAGCGCCCGCCGGTGCAACGGCCGACCTCGTCGTCGCCGTCGCCGGCGAGAAGAACGACAAGCTCATCGGAGCGCCGCTCACGGGGGGCGCGAAGTGGACGTTCCAGCACGCGCTCGACGCACGTCCGATGATCGTCGGCAGCGTCGTCATCGCCTCCGGTGCGAACGAGATCTTCGCGCTCGACGCGACCACGGGAAAACGCCTCTGGGCGCGGCCGACGGGCGGTCTCGCCCTCCTCGGCGCCGGTGACGACGGCACGCTCACCGCGGTCACCCTCTCGCGCGGCACGGGGTCGGTGATCCTCGTGATCGGACGCGACGGCGCGGTGAAGCGCGAGATCGAGACCGACAAGCAGCTCGGCGACCCCGCCGTCATCGGCGGCGTGATCCTCGTACCGTGGGCGAACCAGTACGTGAGCGCCATCGACGCGCTCACCGGCGACGAGCTCGGGCGTGTCACGCTGCGCGACAAGGTCACGCGCGCCGACCAGATCGGCGGAGCCGTGTACTTCGGCGAGGTCGCGATGGTGCGCTTCGACGAGAAGATCTCCATGGCCTCGCAGGGCGGCGCGAGCCGCGTCGCGATCCCCGCGCGCGAGCTGCCCGGCACCCCGCGCCTCTTCGCGCCCGGCACCGAGAAGCTTCCGCCCGTCGCGAACGCGCGCGATCGCGATCGCCTGTTCGCACGGCCGAGCGCTCCCACGGGGCCGCTCGGCATCGACTCCGGCCGCTTCTATGCGAGCTACTTCCGCCTCGTGTACGGCTTCGAGTCGTCGCGCGGCCAGCTCGCATGGGTCCATACGCACGCGAGCGACGTGATCGGCGCCGACGCCGTCCAGGGCGGCGTTCTCCTCTGCGACGAGGAGGGCAAGATGGTCGTGCTCGACGCACGCACGGGGCAGGTCTCGTACGAGGCCTCGTTCGGTGAGCCGATCAAGAGCTGCGTCGCGCACGCCGACACGTACAAGGCGCTACCGCCCCCCGGCGGCGGCCTTTCGCTCGCGCAGCAGATCGCCGAGGCGGTCTCGAGCCGTGAGGCGACCCTCGCGACAGGGCAGCGTCTCCTCCTCCGCGAGCTGGGCACGCTCGAGGACGAGGTGGCGACGAAGACGCTCGTCGACCTCGCTTCCGACCCGCGCACCGCGCCCGTGCTCGTCACCGACGCTCGCGCCGCGCTGGCGACGCGCCGAAACGGCACGACGTTCATGCTGTCGGCGCTCGGCAAGCACTACGACTTTCTCCGCGACGTCCTCGCGAGCCCGCCGGTCGGCCCGATCGCCGACGCGCTCGCCGCGATGAAGGAGCCGAAGGGCGCTCCGCTGCTCGCCTCGCACCTGCTCGACCCCGCCATCACCGACGACGACGTCCGGCGTGCCGCGGCCGCGCTCGCGATCCTCGCCACGAAGGAGGAGCTACCCATGCTGCTCCACTTCTTCGCGATGTACCGCGGCACGGCCGAGTCCGACGAGATCGGCCTCGCCGTCGCGAGCGCCGCGGAGGCGATCCTCCGGCTCGACCCGAAGGAGGGACGCGCGCTCGTCGAGCATGCCGCGAAGGACCCGACGACGGTCGCCATCGCGCGCCCGCGCCTCGAAGCCCTCCTCGCGGCAACCGCCGCCGCGACGAAGCCCGCCGAGCCGAAGAAGTAGCTGCCGCGTCTCTCGGACCGGCGCTTCGCGCGTCGCTCGATCAGCTCACTTCGGGGTCGGGCTGCAGGCCGTCGTAGACGCCGAGGACGTCCTCGCGGGCGTAGAGGCAGCACTCGCTGCCCGCCGGGAACTCGCTGCACGGGTGCGGCCGAAGCTCGTAGATACCGCAGCGGTTGTCGCGCTTGAGGTGATGGCACCGCTTGTTCGGAAGCAGCGTGAGCACGAGGCGGCCCTCGCTGTTGCGCTTCGCGTAGGGCGCCTTCACGAGGTCCTTGCGCCCCGCATCCTTGAAGCGCTGGATGTCCACGTCTCCCAGGATGACCTCGTTGTCGCGGCAGCAGGCCGCGCACTTGGTGCAGTCGAGGTTCATCTTCCGCGTCGGGCCGGGATGAATCGAGTCGCGCTCGGCGCGGCGTCGCGCGATCCACAGGCAGTCACGCGGCACCAGCGTGCTCGCGAGGCCCTTGAAGGCGCCTCGGGTGTGCGTGATCCACGTCGACTTCGCCATGTCGTAGACGGACCACGCGCCGAAGTCCTCGGGCTTGTCGCTCGGCGGATCCTGGAAGAGGAGGTGCGCTCGCTTGTCGTTCTCCCAGACGACCGCATGCCCGCCTGCACGCACGTGCGCGACCGCCTCCTTGGTGTACTTGCTCTTGAAGCTGCGGACGATCGGCCGATGAAGCACGGACATTGGGTCACGCTTCTAGCAAATCGCCGTCGCGGTGGGGAACCATCGTTGACGCTTCGTCGTGTCGTCACGAGCATGGGCCCATGCGAGCCATCGTCATCACGAAGCCAGGCGGTCCCGAAGTGCTCGAGCTTCGCGAGGTCGCCACGCCCGAGCCTGCGCCCGGTCAGGTGCGCGTCCGCATCCGCGCTTGCGCGGTGAATCGCGCGGATCTGCTGCAGCGCATGGGCATGTATCCGCCTCCGGTCGACGTGCCACAGGACATCCCCGGCCTCGAGATCGCAGGCGAGGTCGAGGCCGTCGGCAGCGGAGTCGTCGAGCTCGCGAAGGGCGATCGTGTGTTCGGCGTGGTCGGTGGCGGCGCCTACGCGGAGGCCGTGGTGGTCCACGCGAGGACCCTCGCGAAGATCCCCGACTCGCTCGACTTCACGCAGGCCGCGGCCGTGCCCGAGGCCTTCGTCACGGCCTACGACGCGATGGTGCTGCAGGGCGGCCTCACGGCGGGCGAGGTCGTCCTCGTGCATGCCGTCGGGAGTGGCGTCGGTACGGCCGCGGTGCAGATTGCTCGCGCGATCGGCGCTCGCTCGATCGGTACGGCGCGCGGCGAGGCCAAGCTCGCACGCGCGCGCGAGCTCGGCATGAACGAAGGCGTCGTGCCGGTCGCGGCGGGCACCGGCCCCGGGTTCGCGACGAAGGTGCGTGAGCTCACGCAGGGCAGGGGAGTGGAGGTGGTTCTCGAGCTCGTGGGTGGCAACTACGTGCCGGAGAGCCTCGCCTCGCTCTCCGAGAAGGGCCGTCTCGTCCTGGTCGGGCTGCTCGCCGGGGCGCGCGCCGACGTCGATCTCGGTCTCGTGCTGCGGCGCCGTCTTCGGGTGTTCGGCACGGTGCTCCGCGCGCGGCCGCTCGAGGAGAAGATCCTCGCGGCTCAGGTGCTGGGCGGTCGCCTCGCGCCGCTCTTCGCGTCGGGCGCTCTCACGCCCGTCATCGATCGCGTGCTGCCGCTCGAGAAGGCCGGCGAAGCGCACGCCGCGATGGCCCAGAACGAGGGCTTCGGCAAGATCGTCCTCACGACCTGAGCCACGCTCAGCTCAATGATTCCTTGCGTGCTCGAGGCAGAGCTGCCGGGGGACGCCGCCGCACTTCTCGCACGAACAGACGCGGATGTCGGCGCCGTCTTCCTGCTTCGCACCGCAGATCGCGCAGACGCGTGTGTCCGCTTCGCGCTCGGTCGCTTGCGGCCGCTGCTCGGCGCGCCGTGCGGCCTGACGCACGAGCATGCGCCTGCCCTTGGCGAGCGCCGCGATGTGCCCGGCGAAGAAGAGCAGGTAGTTGGCGAACACCATGACGATGGCGACGCGCGTGGGCGTGCCGCCCCGCAAGAGCTCATACGCCGTGTATGCGGCGCTCAGCAGCGCGAGCCACTTCACCTTCACGGGGAGCACGAAGAAGAGACGGATCTCGTACTCCGGGAAGATCGTCGCGAACGCGAAGAACAGCGACAGGTTCAGGTACTCGTTGGTGACATAGGGCGAGCCCGTGATCCAGGCCGCCGCCGCCGTGCCGACCGCGCCGAGCAGGTAGTAGAGGTTGAACTTGAGCGCGCCCCACTCCTGCTCGAGGCTCGACCCGATGAGATAGGTGAAGTAGAGCGCGAGCAGCACCCAGATCTCGGAGCGCTGGGGCGGCAGGAAGAGGAACGTGACGAGGCGCCACGGCTGCGTCGGCACGAGCTGAGGCACCAGGTAGAGCTGGAGCAAGAACTCGGGACGCGCCCGGCAGAGCACGTACGCGATCGCCATGCCGCCGACGATGAAGGTCGTCAGCCGCTCGATGGCGAGGCGGCCCAGAAACGTCCGCTCGAGGCGCGCGAGAAGCCGGTCCATTGGCCGGGAACCTTAGCACTGGTTCGTGCGACGTTTGCGTCGCGCGGGCGCAACGCTCACCTGCTCAGTTGTTGGGCGCTCCACACTTGAGCCAGGTCTGGATCTTCGTCACGGCGTCCGCCGGGAGCTGGCCGGTGCTCGGCATGTGCACGCCGCACGTCGCGGGCGCCGCAAGAACGTTGCAGTACATGGTCGACGTCGCGTCGTCGGTCGAGCACGGGTTGATGTACGGCTTGCCGGTGCTGATCGTGAACGCCTGGAACTCCTGCCACATCGCGGGGCCGTCGCTCGGCTCGATGCGAGGCTCGTTGCGCGGCGTCGCTCCGCCGTGACAGTTCGGGTCCCCGCAGCCGGCGGTGCCGAACGCGCCGAGGATGTCCTTCGAGAAGCTGACCGCGCATACGCCGCCGTCCGCGAGCGTCCCGCCTGCGGTGACACACTTCGGCTTCGAGCCCGGCGCCGTGCTGACCGGACCGCCGTCGGTCTCGACGTCGGAGGTGGCCCCCGGCGGCCGCTGTCCGGCGAGCGCGTTCGGGCCGCCAAACGTGGGGTCACCCTTGCCCTGCTGATAGTCGGTCGTGCACGCCCCGATGGCGAGCACGCCCGCTGCGAGACAGAGGCAGGCGATCATCGAAGGCCGGAAACGCATGCCGACATTCTGGCTCCTGTCGGCCTCCCTGGCCAGCATGCTGGCGTCCCTGCGCATCCGGTGCGTGCGCGAAAATCCCGCGCCTCCCGGTTTGGATCGTTGCCGATCCACCCATGTTTTTCCGGCTGGAGGGCGCCAGCGGCCTCGCTATACTGAGGGCACGATGCGTCGTTCCCTGCTCCTCGTGGTCGCCGTTGGGCTGCTCGCTTTTGCCTCCGGTTGCGTGAAGGTCGCGCCGTACGAGCGCGGAATGCTCGCCCACCCGACGATGACGGCCGAGGAGATCGCGATCGGTCTCGACGGTCACGTCCGGGCAGTTTCCGAGGGCGCCGCGGGCGGTCTCGGCGGCGGCGGCGGCGGCTGCGGCTGTAACTGAGGTCGTAAAGCGACCGGTCCGGGGCTGGTACGCGGTCGAAAGCTGCACCGTTGGCAGCGACTTCCGGTAGCGTTGTCGCGTGATCCTGCGCCCGCTCACGCGCGCACGTCTGCATGCCGCGGTCCTTGGTCTCGGTCTTGGGCTAGCGCTGCTCGTCGCTCCCGCGACGGCCAGTGCCGCCGGCGAGGACGCCGCCATCCGCGAAGCCGTGCAGCAGATCATGACCGAGGACTACCCGGGTAGCCTCGGCCCCGCGAAGAAGAAGCTGCAAGATCAGCTCGGCAATTGCCTCAAGAAAGGCTGCGGCCCCGCGGTCAAAGGCGAGATCTACGTCGCGCTCGGCATGGTCTCGTCGCAGCTCGGACAGGCCGACGAGGCGAAGCAGAACTTCAAGAGCGCCGGCTCGTCCGACCCGAACGCGAAGCTCCCGTCGGGCGCCACGCCTGCGATGAAGGCGCAGTTCGAGGAGGCCACCGGCTCCGCGAAGGAGGCCGCGGGCGGCGGCGAAGAGGAAGCCCCCGCCGCGGGCGGCGGCGTCGCGGCCGCGATCAAGCTGATGATGGAAGCACTCAAGGCCGACCAGGAAGGTCGCCTCGAGGAGTGCATCGAGAAGGACAAGGCGGCCCTCAAGATCGAGGAGCAGCCGCGCACGCGCCTCCATCTCGCGTCGTGCGAGAGCCGCAACGGCAAGCTCGTCGACGCCCTCAAGGACGCGCAGCGCGCCCTCGAGCTCGGCATCCAGAAGAAGGACGCCGGCGTGATGAAGGTCGCGCGCACCCGCGTGAAGGAGCTGCTCGACCGCATCCCGCACGTCACGTTCGTGCCGCCTCCGGGCGTGCAGGATCTCTCGGTAAAGTTCGACGATCGTCCGGTTCCGCTCGACGCTCTGACGAAGAAGTTCTCGGTCGATCCGGGCAAGCACAGGGTCGTCGCCGAGGGCGGCGTCAACGGCTTCCCCGCGACGTTCGACGAGGAGTACGACGTCAAGGAGAAGGAGTTCGTCACCGTCCGCATCACGCTGAAGCCGCCGGCGAACGACTACATCACGCCCGGCCAGATCAAGTGCATGCTCGCGGCGAAGAGCCAGGAGGACGTCCAGAAGTGCCTCCCGCAGAACCGTAAGAACATCGTCATCCGCGCCGCGGCCGATCTCTCCGCGTACTCGGACACGAACTCCGTCGCCGTCTACACCCCGGGCATCAACGCCGCGATCGCCTCGCCGACGGCCGGCTGGAACATCGGCGGCAACATGATCCTCGATGCCGTCAGCGCGGCATCTCCGGACATCGTCTCGACGGCCTCGCCGCCCTTCGAGGAGTTCCGTTACGGCGGCGGTCTCACGGCCGGCTACAAGCCCGGCCTCTACGGCGCGCAGGGCTCCGGCAGCATCTCGTCGTCCGTCGACTACGTCTCGTATACGGGCGGCATCCGGCTGACGGCGGACCTGAACGACAAGCTCATCACTCCGACGATCGGCTACTCGTACAGCTACGACCGCATCGGCCGCGGCCCCAAGAACTTCCAGCACGACTTCAACGACCTGAAGGGCGCGCTCGACACCCACGGGGTCGAGGCCGGCATCACGTTCGTCATGTCGCCGACCGCGGTCCTCCTGATCGGTGGAACGGCTCAGTTCGAGCGTGGCGATCAGTCCCAGCCGTACCGCTACATCCCGATGTTCGACCCGGACACGGTCGCTCCGTTCGTGCCCAACGGCGCGACGGTCGACCTCGTGAACCGCACGCGGCTCCCTGTCCGGCCGCTCGAGCAGCTCCCGACCGAGCGCGATCGCTTTGCCGTCGGCGGGCGCTTCAACAAGCGCCTGAACAACGCCACTCTCCGCATCGAGCAGCGCTTCTACTACGACACGTGGGGCCTCAAGGCTTCGTCGACCGACGCGCGCTACATGGTCGATCTCTCGCGTCACCTGCGCGTCTGGCCGCACCTTCGTGCGCATGCCCAGTCCGGCGTGAACTTCTACCAGCTCGCCTACTCTGCGCTCCTCGATCCCAACGGCGGCATCACGGTCCCGCTCTATCGCACTGGCGATCGAGAGCTTGCGCCCCTAATCACGGGTACGGGTGGCGGCGGTGTACGCATCGGCCTCGGCGAGCCCGAGGGCGAAGTGAAGTACGGCATCACCATCGTGGGCGACGTCATGTACACGCGCTATCTCAAGGCTCTCTACGTGACCACTCGCACCGCGGTCTATGGCTCGGTAGGCTTTGACGTGGAGTTCTGAGATGCGTCATTCCCATCACAGTCTTCGCGAACGGCTCGGCGCCAGCCTCGCGCTCTTCGCCGGCGTTGCGCTCGTGGGCAGCATGGGCAGCTCGTGCAACCTCGACCCGGTTCATCGCGCCGGCGTGAACAACCTCGGCGACGAGCAGCCGGATCTGTATCCGCCGGAGACCGAGTATCACCGACCGGGCGAGCCCTGCGCGCTCTGTCACTCGTCCGCCGGGCCGGCGGACACGCAGTTCGTCCTCGCGGGCACGATCTTCTGGGGCCCCGACCGCTACGACCGTCGCGTCGACAAGGCGTACGTCCGCATCGGCGGTCCCGAGAAGACGACGAAGTGCTTCGTCACGAACTGCAACGGCAACTTCTACGTCCGCAGCGAGGACTACAAGAACCTCAAGTTCCCGCTGCTCGTCTCGGTCGAGCGCGTGAACGACCCCGCGGGGCCGGGCCCCGACGCGGAGAAGTCGATCCGCGTTCGCCGCATGTCGAGCCACATCGGCCGCGAGGCCTCGTGCGCGACGTGCCACATCCTCGGGCTCCGCGACTTCGGCTCTCCGGGCCAGATTCGCATGTACGATACGGAGAGCGAGGTCGACGTCGCCAAGCCGCCGATCCCGGCGCAGTGCCCGAACGAGGACCCGCCCGTCCCCCAGTGCCCGGAGGATCGCCCATGAAAGCGACGGCCCTCCGCACGGCGGTGATCATGGGCGTGGGCGGCGCCGCGCTCGGCCTGCTCGCGCTGGCCGCGTGTGCCTCGTCGCCCGACGAGAACCGGCTCACCGTCGTCATCACGCCGGACTTCAACACGTACGTCACGAGCGTCGACGCGTACCTCACGCGCCGCTGCGGCTCGCTCGACTGTCACGGTCAGCCCGGTCGCGCGTACCGGATCTACAGCCGCGAAGGCTACCGCCTCTACACCATCCAGGATGGCAGCCTGGTCTCGGGTCAGCAGCCGACGCAGCCCGAGGAGCAGCGCGCGAACTTCCAGGCCCTCGTCTCGCTCGAGCCGGAGGAGATGTCGCGGCTCATGGGGCGGCAGGGCGAGAACCCGAACCAGCTCCTGTTCCTCCGCAAGCCGCTGAAGATCGAGCGCCACAAGGGCGGTCCGGCGATGGCCGAGGACGATCCCGGTTACCTCTGCGTCACCTCCTGGCTGAAGATCCCGGTCGTCCAGGGCGACGGGACGCCGATCCCGCCGGCGCAGCGCGCGAAGCTCTCCGCGAACGCGCTCCGCAACTGCCAGACCGCCACCGACTTCCCGTAGGCGCCTAGCGCGCTCCGAGAAACAAGCGGAGCCGCTGAGGGCGCGGAGCCCACGCGGAGATTTTTTGCTGCCGATCGCGAGTCCTTTGCGACGCGCCTTCCATTGCGCGTGTCTGAGCAAAGAACCCCCGCGTCGGCTCCGCGTCTCTGCGCCTCCGCTTGTTCAATCGTCGTTTGCTCAGCGCTTAAACGACGAAACCCCCGCTTCTTGCGAAGCGAGGGTTCGGTCGTTCGTCCGAGTGACGATCAGCCCGTGAGGTTGATGTTCGTCACGCCGTCGATGGCCTTGCCGTTGTAGAAGTCCTTCACGCGGCGGGTGTCGCCCTTCGAGACCGCGTAGAGGAGCGCTGCCGCCGCCGAAGCGCCGAGCTCGGCGCCGCGACCGGTGTACGCGCCTGCCGTGGCGCCACTTCCCTGGTCCCAGCCGACCGCGCCGGCCGTGGGATCCATGTCGCCGAACCAGCCCGTCTTGAGGTGGCCGCCACCCATGACGTAGAGCACGTTCGAGCCGTTCGGAGTGCCGTCGCCCCAGCCGTTGCGGTTGAAGGGCGCCTTGAACGTGTCGCCGCTGACGGACATCACGATGCTGTCCGCGAGCGTCTTCGCCGAGCAAGACGGGTCCGCCTTCGACTTCGCGAGGTCGTGAAGGCCGTTGAGCATCTTGCCCATGGCCATCGCGGTGGTCGTCGCCTGCGCGTCGCCGTTGGCGAACATGCCGTGCGGGTCGTTGTTGAAGCCGCGCATGACGAGCATCGAGGTGAGGCCGAGAGAGAAGGCCTTCACGGTCGTGATCATCGCGTTCGACATGTTCGTGACCGCGCCCGGCGTGGTGCCGGTGAGGCCGAACAGCGCCTGATCCGCGGCGGTCGGGGTGAGCTGCGCCGCGAGGTTCTTCGACAGCAGGTTCATCGAGACCTTGCCGACGCCGTACTGCTTGGCGATCGTCGACCGACCCGCAGCTGCGTTGAGTCCGATGAACGCCTTGTAGTACGCCTCGGCGAGGCCGCCATTTTCGGGCTGCTGCAAGAGCGCGCGAGAGGCCGCACTGTTGAACAGATCGACCAGCTGGTTGGCTGCGCCGACGGCCGCGACGGCCGGAGCGCCCGGCGCTGCGCCGAACTGGATGCCGCCGACCGCGAGGACCGGGAGCAGCGTGGGGTTCGCCTGCTGGATGGCCGCAGCCGAGGCCAGCATGCCGTTCGCACCGAGGCTGATCGCGCTCGCAGGCGCGGCCGTGTGCGTTTCGTTGTTGCCCGCGACGAACGCGGACACCTTCCACTTGGTGGTGGGCGCCTGCCAGGGCGAGTCTGGCGCGTAGCTGTACGGCTTGTCGTAGCCCGTCGCCGCGACGCCCTTGCCGAGCGCGTAGTGCGAGTAGGCCGCGTTGGCCGAGCCGATCACCTTCGTGAACGGGAAGACCTGCGTCCAGTTCGAGACGCCGCCGTTTCCGTCGACGATGCTGATGAGGCGGTTCGTGTTTGCACACGCTGCGGTGTCGGCGGCGGCAGTGCCCGCCGTGTCGCCGAGCACGTTCAGGAAGCGTGCGCGCTCGAGACCGAGACACGCTGCAACCGTCGCGCTCCAACGGAGGAATTCACGGCGTCCCGGGCCACGGAGCTCTTTCAATCGCTGGTCAACCATGACTGGGACTCCTTACTGGCAGGTGTGCGCGGCGGAGAGCAGCGCAGCAATGGCGATCTTGGCGCCGTCGGTGGGGTTCTTGGCGATCGCGTCGTTGGCGATCGCGAGGTGCTCGGCACGAGCCGTCTTGCCCATGAGGCAGGTGAGGCCGTCCGGGGTGAACTTGCCGTCCGCGCCCAGGACCTTCACGCCCGGGCAAGCCGGTGCGGTCCAGTTCGCGTTGACCGCATCGTACGAGGACATGGTGAAGATATCGAACATCTTCGCCATCGCCGACGTGGACGCGAACGGCGCTTCAGGGACGCGACCGTTGTAGTTGGCGCCGCCGAGAGCCGCTGCCGTCGCCCCCTGCGCGAAGATCGCCTGGCCGCTGAGCGCGCCCGCCGGACGCGTTCCGCCGCCGGTGAGGCCGCGGGACGTGAGGATGTCGCCGAGCGACTTGAGCGAGATCTTGCCGCACGCGTGAAGGCGCGACGTGATCTCGGGAGAGCCGATGAGCTTGACCTGGCCGGGCTCGGCAGGCTGGAAGTCGGCGCCGGGGGCCGCGCCACCGGGGTCGTTCGAGTGATCGAACGTGGTGTTCTCGTTACCGGCAGTGCCGTTCGGGTCGCCGGCGCCGCCGCCGCCACCGTTCGAGAGGCTGTCGGACGTTCCGTCGCTGCAGCCCGCGATTGCGAGGCCCGCGACGGCGATCAGGGTGAGAGCAATGTGTTTCATGATTTTCTGACTCCCTTCCCTGCTTTAGAACTTCACGAAATCTTCGCTCTTGAAGATTCCGCGGATGGTTTCTTTGAGCTTCTGCCCGCCAGCTGCGAACGAGTCCACGTAGGGCTGCGTGACCGCGTTCGGGATCGTGGCGAGGTCGTTGACGATGTCGCCGCGCGACATCGCGTAGTTCCACACGCGGTTGACCGCGCAGCGGCCGACTTCCGGATCCGCCGCGATGGCAGCGCCGAGCGTCGGGATGTCGGTGACCGGCTTGCCGGCGCGCCAGGCATAACCCTCGGCCGCGGGCAGGTAGTCGATGCGCGCCGCCTTCGGGTTACCCGGAATCGGCACTTCGACCTGGCTCGCCGCCGTCAGGAAGCCCTTGTCGTCGAAGTTCGTGAACATCGGCGCGAGGCGGTTCAGGTTGACGTGGCAATTCGCGCAGATGACGGCCGACGTGTCCTGGAAGTCGATCTTCGCCGTCGGCGTGTTGACCTTGCCGGTGATGCTCTCGTACGGGAACGCGCCCGTGAACGTGCCGTTGCCGAGGGGCTTGGGCGTCGCGCTGTACTCCGCGGGGAACTTCGAGCACGCGAAGGTCTCCTGGATGAAGCGAACGCGGCGGAAGGCCATGTTCGCGAAGTACTGCGAGAGGAGGCCCGGGTCCGTGAGGAGACCCGCGGTCGGACCGGCGACGGCGCCCGCGGCGCAGGCCGCCGGCGTGAACGTCTTCGCGACCGGGTCGTAGGTCGGGCAGGTGTTCGCGGTCTGCGTGAAGAGCTCGCTGTAGGCGCGAGACTCGACGACGACCTGTGCGGCGAACGTCGCAGCGGTGTCGCGGTTGGCGGCGCCGGCCTGGAGGGCGCCGACCTGACCGGTGCGGAACGTGTCCTTCCAGAACTTCACCATCACGAGCGTGAACTCGGGGCTGGCGATCATGTCGTCGACGAGCTTCTCGTAGGCGACCTTCTTCGCGGCGTCGTCCGGAGCGGCTTCGATCGTCTTGATCTCGGCCATGCTGGGGAGCGCGTCGCGCAGCTTGAGGCTCGCCGTGCGGAGGGCCTCGCTGTAGTCCGCCTTGCGGGCGTCGAGGATCTGCTTGACCTGTTCTTCCGGCGTCGCCGGGGTCGTCGTGGTGCTGCCCGGCGGCGTGTAGCCGGGGTTGTTCGGGTTGCCGGGGTCGGTGCCGCCGTTGTTGACCGTGTTCGGGTCCTCGGAGCTACCGCATCCCGAGAGGGCGACCGCAAGGCCGAACGCAGCCAGCGTTGACGCGGAGTTTCGCAGTCGCATCGTCTGCCTACCTTTCTTCGACATGAGTGAATCGGAGAGTTGCAATCACCGAGCCAACGCTCGGGCTAAACCAATCAGAAGAAGACCGCCTTGTTCGCGGTGAAGACGGCGGACCAAGTCGCCGCGTTGTTGACCAGGCCGCCGTTGTGCGGACCGACAGTGACCTTGGTGACCATGAGGCTCTTCGTGAGGTCGGCCTCATTGAGCTTCTGGAGGATCTGGTTGCAGACGACGGCCTGGTCGGCGCCGTTGAGCGAGAGCCCTGCGAGGCCGTTACCGTGGCAGTTGGCGCAGTTGGGGGTGATGCCCCCGCCGCCCCTCAGCGAGGGCAGGACGTTCGCGGTGAAGTTCGCGACGTTCTTACAGACCTTGGCGGCCTCGATGACGGTGACCTTCCCCGGCTCGAGCTTGTCGACCTCGATACGGACCTTGTCGGTCGCGAAATCGAAGGGCGTCCAGCCTGCAGAGGTGATGAACGCGGAGCCCGGCGCGAGCACTGTTTCTGCGCCTCCAGGCACGGTCTGGTCGGTGTTCGAGAACGTCTCGGCACCGTCGGGGATCTCGGTCTGGTTGTTCGCGTTGGGCTTCGCGAGGACCTTGATGAACTTCGGCTTGTAGACGTGGACGTCCGTGCCCGCCGCCGCAACGACCTTGATGTTGTTTAGAGAAAGGATGCCGCCGACGAGCGAGGCATCGAACTTCAGGTGCACGCCCGTGAGGCCGCCGACGCAGGCCTTGGTCATGTCGATGTCGTTGGGGCCGGCCACGAGCGCGACGGCGTCCGTCGAAGGCTTTTTCTGGCTCTGGATGACCGCGGACTCCATCTTCAGCCACTCGATGACCTTCGCTTCGAAGGTCGGATCGCTGCCGACCGCGGGGCCTGCATGAGCGCCCTTCTGGAGAAGGCTGCTCTGATAGTAGTCCGCGACGATCGCGCCGGGCTTGGCCTTGATCGACTTGTACGCGTCCGGACCCGCGAGAAACGCGGGCGGAGTGGGCTTGTACGTCGCGAGATCGTGGCAGGCGTTACCGCATTTCGCCTTCAAATCCGGCTCGACGGCGCGGAACAGGAGCTCCTCGGCAGGCGGGCCGCCGGGGTTCGTTCCGGGGCCGCCGTCGCCATTGGCGCCACTGCTTCCGCCGCTGCTGCCGCTGCTGGCGCCAGTATTACGGCCTCCGAGCTTGTCGGCAGCGTCGTCGGAGCACGCGACGCCGGCGGCTGCGATTCCGAGTGCGAGAGTCAGTGCGGTCAGACGGATATTCGCCATGTAGGTTCCTCGCGAGCGCGAAGAAGCAAGCAGGTCGCGGGCCAGGTCGCCTCACGCCGGAAATCCTGAGGAAAATTAGGTGCCTACATGTGGGCACCGATCCCCGATGGATCCCGTCGGCCCCCGGTGGATGGACCGGTCGCCAACCACGGATGTCCCCGAAAAATCCGGCCGCGCGGTCCGCTCCGTGCTTCGCCGGCAACATCAGCCGGGAGATCCCGGAGGTAGGGTCGAGTCGTCTGTCGCCGGTCGCAACCCTTGCGCCCTCATGGATCACGGATGGTCCTCGGGGGCGGTTGCCTACGGGGCTAGCTAGGGGGGCCAGCCACCACTTCGGGGCTGATCCACGACTCACCGGAGCACGTGGACAGAGTGGGCGAGAACCCACCTTTCCTTCGATGGATCGGTGCAGTAGCAGTGCAAATTCACCGTGTGGCGCGACGGAGACGCGCGCGTGCGGCCATCGTCAGCTTCTGTGGATGTCGTGGAAGCACTCGCCGTCGAAGCCGCCATCGAGGTGCGAGCGGACTGCTCGGACCTCGACCGAGCGCGCGCGGCCCTGAGCGAGGCGCTGGTCGCGGCTAGCGCCCCCGCTCATGGGGGTAGTCGCCTGCGTGGGGCACGGGCGACCAGTCCCTCGCTCGCTCACTGGACGGTCACGATGACGGTCTCGTCGTCGTCGTCGTCGCGGGCGGGGGCCGTCGAGGGCGTCGCCACGGCGAAGCCCGTGGGTAAGTCCGTCGAGGCCGTCATCGTCGACGACGCGGGCACCATCGTTGCTCAGAGGACCCTGATCGACCGGAGCGCTCGCACCTGCGTGCCGCTGGCTCGCGCCGTCGGCGCGTGGGCTTCGCTCGTCCTCGACGCAGAGCTGGTTCGAGCGAAGGACGACGACGGGAGCGAGCCGACGCCGTCGCCGCCGGCCGCGAGCTCGGCGCGCGGGCCTGCGTCGACGACCGCGAGCCCACTGGAGCTCGCCTCCGGCCGCCCGGCGCGCGACATCGGGTCGTCCCCCGAGGGCGAGCCGTTCGCCAGGGTCCCGCGCTCCCTCGAGCTCGGGACGATGGTCTACCTCCGGAACGGCGTGCTGGCGTCGGGTGCGGTGAGCGGCCTCTCTCCCTTTGTCGCGATCGAGTTCGCGAACGCTTGGATCGTCCGGCCGTCACTCGCGATCGGTCGGTCGACGCAGGGAACACCCACGGTCATCAATCACGTCGGAGGCCGGGCCGATGTCTGCCGGCGGATCCCCGGCAACTACATCGAGCGTCGCGGGGTCGAGGCCGACCTCTGCGGCGGGATGGAGGGGGGTGTCGTCACGACGCAGACCGGACCCTCCGCGCGCGGAGCCAACGCGGGCCGCCTCGGTGTGGGTCCTTCGGCGACCCTTCGCGGTGAGCTCGGTTGGGGGGTCGCGCTCGAGCTGCGCGGGCTCGCCGGCGCGAACCTCCTCCTCTCCTCGCTCCTTTCGGACGACGGCCAGCCGCCGCTCCTCTTCGCCGCCGCCGAGCTCGGTGTTTCCGTGAGGTTGCCATGAGCGCTGCGTACGACAGTGTTTCTTTCCACAGCGCGGCGGCGATCATCGCTCCGCTCGATTCATGCTCGGCACTGGTCGCTCCCGAGGCGCCCGAGAGCGGCATCAAGAGCGTCGTCGTGTCCCGCGAGCTCTCGCCGGCCGAGCGGGCTCGCCAGTTCCGCGCGGTCTACGACGCACATGTCGCCTTCGTGTGGAGAAACCTTCGCCGCCTCGGCGTGATGGACCGCGACGTCGAGGACAAGTGCCAGGAGGTGTTCGTCGTGGCGCATCGGCGCTGGGAGGAGTTCGCCGATCGCGGACATGGGCCGCGCGCGTGGCTCTTCCAGATCGTCCTGCGCGTCGCGTCGGACGCGCGCCGGCATCGACGTCGTCACCCGGTCGACCCCGACGGGGGCATCGCGCAGGAGCGCCAGTCGATCGAGGCGCCGCAGGCTGCGGCGGTCGCGCGCAAGCAGGCTCTCGACTTGCTCGACCGCGCGCTCGGGTCGATCGACATGGGACGCCGCGCCGTGCTCGTCCTCCACGAGATCGAGCAGATGACGGCACCCGAGATCGCGCGGACGCTCGAGCTCCCGCTGAACACCGTCTATTCGCGGTTGCGCGTCGCGCGCGTCGAGCTCGACGCGGAGCTCGCGCGACTCTCGAGCGCCGACACCGCGCGCGACGAGGAGGCGGCCCGATGAGCACTCCCACCACGAACGCCCGCGCGCTCTTCGCCGCCGCTCGCGACGACGGCCCCGAGTCGACCGATCGCGACGCTCTCTTCCGGAAGATCGCGCTCTCGACCGGCATCGCTGCCGGAACGGCGGCGGGGGCGACCGTCCTCTCGCTCGTGCCCGCGGCCAGCGCCACGGGAGTCGCCGCGGTCGCGGCGACGGCGACCGCGTCGGCGGGTACGGCCGCGACCTCTGCGGCCGCTGCCGCTCCCGCGGCGTTCGCCATCGGCTCGAAGCTGATCGCTCTCGGTCTGGCGCTCGGTGCGCTCACCACGGCGGTCGGTGTCATCGTCGCCGTGACGGTGGGCAGTGCCGAAGGGCCCGTCGAGGCGCAGCATCCGGCGGCGGTCGCCGCTCGGACCGCGAACGTCGTCGCGCCGGCCGCGGCGTCGCCGGGCGCGAAGCTCGCTCAGCCTGTCGCACGGAAGAGGGACACCTCCAGCGCGACGTCGGACACCGACGTCGATCTGGACACCGACGACGAGAACGCCGCAGAGAGCGCGAAGGTGAAGGCCGACGCGAAGGCGAAGGCCGATGCCCGAGCCGCCGCCGCCGCGAAGGCGAACGGAACGAGCGCCGCGAGCACGAGGGGCGGCTCGGGCGCAGCGGGCGATCTGGGCGAGGAGGCGAGGCTCGTGACCGCCGCGCGGAACGCGCTCGTGGCAGGCGATGCCGCGCGCGCTCTCTCGCTCGTGCAGGCGACGCGCAAGCTCGGCTCGCGGTCGCTCGAACCGGAGGAGCTCGGCCTCGAGGCCCGCGCCCTACGCGCGCTCGGACGAGCGGACGAGGCTGCCGTCGCGGAGCTCGTCCTCCGTCGCCGCTACCCCGATCACGCGCTCGCTCGCTGAACGACCGAGCGCGCTCGCGCTACTGCGCGCCGCCGTCGAGCTTCGCTCGGAGGATGCGCGCAGCCTCGGCGTAGACCTTGTTGTTCGGGTCGCGGCGTACGAGCTCCTCGTAGGCCGCTGCGGCCTTCGCGGTGTCGCCGGCCGCGACGTAGTCGACGGCCTGTCGCTCGAGCGTCTTCACGCCGGCGGGTAGCGTCGCGCCTGCGTCCCTCGGCTCGTTGGTCTTCGCGCCGGCATCCTTCGAGCCCCTCTCGGGCGTCGCGCTGATGCCGTTGGGCGTGCAGGGCAACGGCGTGTTCGGCGGCCAGTTCGGCGGAGGGCAGGGCACGCCCGCGGGCCATGTCGGCGCGATCGGCTGCGGGCCCTGGCCCATCACGGGCGGCGAGGTCGGCGCCGTGCCTGCGCTCGTCCCCGTTCCCGTCGCAGCCGTACCGACGGCGGCGAGCCCCCCCTCGAGCGAACCGCCGTCCAGCGTGGCGACGGGCTTCTTCTTCACGGTCGGCTGTGGCTCGTCGTCCTCTGCGAGGTAGAGGATGCCTCCGATGATGAAGAGAAGGCCGGCGATGATCTTCGGGATCGAGTTCGCCTTCAGCTTCGAGACGAAGTCGTTGGGCGGGCTCTGCGGGCCGGGCTGCTGCATGCCGCCCTGCGGCGTCATCGAGCCGTAGCCACCCGGCGGCATGCTCGGTCCCATCGGACCGGGCATCCCCGGCGGACCCTGGACGGCGCCGTAGGCGCCCGAGCCGGCGGGGCCGGGGTATCCCTGGTTCGGGAAGCCCTGCTGCTGCTGCTGCGGGTAACCCTGCTGCGGGAAGCCGCCCGACTGCATGGGATTGCCGGGCTGTCCGCCCTGTCCCATGTCGGGCTGCATCATCGGCGAGCCCTGCATGCCGCCCATTCCGTCGAACGGACCCTGGACCGCCTGGACCGCGCCGCTCTGCCCGCCCATCGGTTGTCCCGCCGCCGGCCTCGGATGCGAGCCCGACGCGACACGACCGCCGCCGGTCGCGTCGAGCGGCGCGATGCGCGTGGACTCGTCCGGTTCGGGAGCGGAGGAGAACTCGCCTGGCTTGAACGGCCGCTCGGCCTTCGGAAACGAGATCGCGGCAGGAGGAATGGCGCCTCCGCTGCCCGGAGGCGGAGGAGCGCCAGCCACCGGCATCGAGGCGCCTGGGGCCGTCGGCGGGCGCGCGCCCGGACCGATGGGACTGCCCGGACCTCCCGGACCCGCCTGCACGGGAGGCGCGGGCGCCATCATCGTGGGCTGGTTGTCGGCGTCAGCGAGCAGTGACCGATAGCGCAGTCGTGCGTTGCCGATCTCGATCTTGCATGGTGCATGCAATTCGGTCCACGCCTTGCCGACGCGATAGCCGTCGACGCTCGCAGCGTTCTGCTCGTCCGCGCTCTGGAGGAACAGCGACGTCCCGTCGAAGTAGACGAACGCGTGGACGTCGAGCACTCGCGGCGACTCGATCCTCCACATTCCCTTCTTGCCGACGCTGATCGGCTGGAGCTCGTGACCCATGGAAAGCGGGATGAAGGCGGGCTCCCCGATGCCCGTCTCGATCTCGATCACGTGGGTCGTCTGCGGATTAGCCATACTGATTCTGGCCGGTCTCCGCGAGGTTCTTGGCCGCCTCGTAGACGGACGCGGGCAGGTCGACTCCGTGCTCGTGGAGCTGCGGCAGGCACCGCGGCAAGACACCTGACGGAACGATGTCGCTGAGGATGGCGCCCTTGTCGTCGAAGCCGTGGTACTGGCGCTCGAAGATGTCCTGGAGGATGTACTCGCCCTTGTTCGGGTCGAACCCGAGCACCTCGGTGATGTGCGTGATCTTGCGGCTGCCGTCCTGCAGGCGCGACACCTGACAGATGATATTCACGGCCGACGCGAGCTGAATGCGGAGCGCGGTGAGCGGCATGTCGATGTCGCTCATCATCGCCATCGTCTCGAGGCGTGAGGTGGTGTCGCGCGGGTACGTCGCGTGGAGCGTCGACATGCAACCACCGTGACCCGAGGTCATCGCCTGGATCAGGTCGAGCGCCTCGCCGCTTCGGATTTCTCCGACGACGATGCGGTCGGGACGAAGACGAAGCGTCGCGCGGAAGAGATCGCGGATGGTGACCTCGCCGCGCCCTTTCGGATCCGGCGGCCGCGCTTCGAGCATGCAGATGTGCTCGCGCTGCAGCTGCAGCTCGCGCGAGTCCTCGATGACGACGACGCGCTCGCCCTCGGGGATGAACGACGAGAGCGCGTTCAACATCGACGTCTTGCCGCTGCCCGTGCCACCGGCGATCAAGATATTGAGCTTCGAGACGACGAGCGCCTGGAGCGTGCTCGCGACATCGGGCGTGAGCGCGCCGAAGTTCACGAGGCGCTGGACCGTGAGCGTCTCCTTGAAGAAGCGACGGATCGACACGCACGGTCCGTCGGGAGCGGCGGGCGGAAGGATGGCTTCGATACGCGAGCCGTCGGGGAGGCGCCCTTCGAGGATCGGCTTCAGCTCGTCGATGTGCTTGCCGACGTACTGCGCGGCGTTGCGGAGCGCCGCGACGAGCGCCTCGCGCGTCTCGAAGCGAGCGTTCGTGAGGTGGAGCTGGCCCTTCTTCTCCACGTAGATCTGGAAGGGGCCGTTGATCATGATGTCGCTGACCGCGGGGTCGTCGAGGAACGGGCGGATCGGCGCGAGGAACTGGAGGAGCGTCTCCTCGAAGACCTCTTTCGGGATGAGATCGCTCAAGGCATCCTCTTCAGGAGCGAGGCGCGAGCTTCTTCGGCGTGCGCTCCGTTCGGCTCGAGACGTAGATACTCACGGAAGTGCTTGTCGGCGTTGACGACGTCGTTCTCGTTGTCACGGGCGAGAAGGCCGAGCGTGTAGTGCGCCTTCGCGTTGTCGGGGCGCGCGCTCACGACGGTCTCGAGGTTGCTCTTGGCATCCTTCGTCTCCCCGATCGCGGCGTAGAGCGTGCCGACCACGAAGCGCGTGCGCACGTCGTCGGGGTGCTTGCGCAGGTGATTCTCGGCATGCTGGATGGCGGAGCGGTAGCGGCCCGTCTGGACACAGACGTTGAGGAGCAGGGGCAAGACCTCGCGCGGGTCGGCGCCCTGATCGAGCGCCGCGGCCAGGTACTCCTCGGCGCGGGTGTGATCCCCCATCGCCGCGAAGGCCTTGCCTCGGTCGAGAAGCTTGTCGGTCGACGCTTCCGTGCGAAGCGTCGCCATGTCGGCCTGGGCCTTTTCCGCTGGGGTCGCAGGACCACAGCCGAGCAAGCACGCGCAAGCCACCAGCAAGGCTACGACTTTTTCGTCGAGCCGACCTTCAGCTTCAGTTTTCGTTCGAGATTGGAGAGCCATGTGACGTAGTCGCCTGACTTGCCCTCGCAGAATTGTAGGAGAACCCGGACCTCTTTTTGTGCACTTACGAAGTCCTCGGTCGCCATCGCATGGTCGAGCCTGACGCGTCGGGTCCGGAAATCATCCGTGATATCACGGCGAAGGAACTTGGCCGACTCTTCGGCAAGAGTACCCGACGCATTGTCTCCGCCGGCCCGAAAGCAGATGGCGGCGGCCTCGTAGGTCGGGACGGCCTGGACGCCGTCCTGCACATGGAACGGACGGCGCTCTCGTTTGGCGTCGGCGACGGCCATTTTTTCCCGCGCAAAAGCGAGGGCCTGGCCGCCGGTGTAGGGGCACGAGGCGACAGGGGCCTGCCAGAGCTCGGGCACCTGCTTCGGCGACGTCCGCGGTCCGTCGGGCGCGTCGTCGACGAGGATCGTGTAGAGGCCGAGCGGCACGATGATCGCCATCGCGACGAGCATGATCGGGCTCGTCTTCTTCTTCGGACCGCCGGCCGTGCCCGGCGCGCCCTCGGTCAGCTCGACGAGGATCTGACAGCCGCCAACGCCCAGCACGGCTCCCGGCGGAAGGGGCGCCTGCTGGAAGGGGATGTTGTTGATCGTCGGCGGCGGCTCGAAGTTCAGCGCTCGGGCGAAGATGCCCGACGCCCCGAGCTCGACGAGCACGTGCTCGACGCGCGCCTGATCGACCGGCAGCCGGATCTCGCAGTGCGCGCCGCTCCCGATGAGGACGCGCTCGGCTTCCATGCTGAGCTGGTCGACCTGCCCCGTATGGAGCCGAATCTGGAAGCGTAGGGTGCGCATGGGGAGTTAGAGACCGTCCGTGATGTTCATCATCGCAGGTGCAATGATGAGGGCCAGAACCGCGAGAAAAATCAGCATGAGCGGGCCGGTCATCTTGACGCCCGCCTTGGCCGCTAGCTCTTCCGCGCGGACCGACCGGCGGGTCCGCGACGTACCGGCCTGGATGAGGAGGACCTCCGCGACCGGGTTGCCTCGCTCCTCGGCCTGAACGAGCGAGTTGACGAACTCGGAGACGGACGCGGCCGGCGCGCGGTCGACGAAGGCGAGCAGGGCGTCCTTTCGCGTGCGTCCGAGGTTCAAGGTCTGGAGGATGAGCGTGAACTCCTCGACCAGCGGGTCGAGCGGGTTCGACGACTTGTCGACGACCTGGCGGACGGCGCCGGGAAAATCGAGACCGGCGCCCATCGCGAGGGCCATGAGATCGATGACGTACGGGAGGCCGCGGCTGATGTTCTTGATGCGCTCCTGCGCCTCGCCGCTGACGATCATGTACGGCGCGACCGCGCCGACCACGAGGCCGACGATCGTGAGCAGCGTGACCATGTCGAGGAAGAAGCCGACCGCGGCGCCTGCTGCCGCGCCGCCCGCCGAGCTCAGGATGTAGAGCGCGAGGTACTCCTCCGCCGTGAGGCCGAGGAAGTCACCGGCGAGGGAGATCTGTCGATCGAGCGCGACGCGCTGCTCTTCGGTCGGGACGCCGCTGACGCGCACGCCGAGCCAACGCACGAGCGGCTCGATGGTGGCCCAGGCGCCGTTCGACTCGAGCGCGCGCTGCCGCTTCAAGCCGCGTAGACCGAGCCGGCTCGCGACGCGCGTGGGCGCGCTGCCGACGGAGTACGACGCGATCGCGAGCGAGAGGAAGATCATCCCCGCCGCGCCGAAGCGGTAGAGAAGGACGGTGAGACTGACGCCGGTTAACTTGAGGTCCATGGGTGTACTGCCTCAGAAGTCGACCGCGAGGACCTTGCGCGCGAGGATGAGCGCCGAGACCCACGAGATGCAGACGAACGCGATGATGCCGTAGCCGCTGAGGCTCTTCGTCAGCGGGTCGAAGTAGCCCGGCCACATGACGCCGAAGCCGACGATGAAGACGAGCGGCATCGCTCCGATGACCCAGAGCTGCATGCGCCCGTCGGCAGTCTTGGTCCGGATGACGCCCTCGAGTCGCTTCATCTCGCGCAGCGTCGTCGCCGTGGTCTCGAGGACCTTCGGGAGATTGCCGCCGACCTGACGGCCGATGAGGATCGAGGAGAGCGCCGAGTCGAGCTGGCGGCTACCGACGCGCGACGCCATGTGGAGCAGGGCCTGGTCGAGCGTCGAGCCGACCTTCATCTCCTTGAGGGCGAGGTCGACCTCGGAGCGGATCGGGTCGTCGATGACGGTCACGACCGAGTTGAACGCGGCGCCGATGCTCGGCGTCGCCTTCAGCGCGTTCGCGAGGGCGAGCATGAAGTTGTCGAGCTGGTCCTCGATCTTGAGGACGCGCTTGCGCCGCTCCGACTCGAGATAGACCGACGGGCCAATCATGATGAGCAGGATGACCCCGTACCAGCCCGGCAGCTCGACCGTCAGCTGCGCGGCGATGACCATGAAGATCCCCGCGAGCTGGCCGAGCGCGACGAGGCGGCCCGGCGTGAAGTTGAACATCGAGCGCATCTTCCGCTCGAGCGACGCGCAGTAGCGTGCCCAGTAGCGATGCGGCAGGCCCGTCTCGTCGGCGGCCATCTGCCATGTGCCGATGAAGAGCGCGAACGTGATGACGCCCAGGCTGCTCCAGCGGAGGACGTCGACGGTGTGAAGTGAGCCGAGGTTCTTCATGGCACTCTCACAGGTACGGCTCGCCGCGGTTGACGAGGCCCATGACGATGAAGGTCGGGAGGAACGAAGGCAGGTAACCGGTCGCGCGGAACTCGCCTTCGACCTTGCCCTTCGCGCCGGTGCCGGTGCGGATGTATTCGAAGATCGGGCGCATCTCGATCTCGTTCGACTCGCGATCGATGCCGACGATCTCGCTGATCGCCGTCACCTTGCGCGTTCCGTCCGAGAGGCGGCTCTGCTGGACAATGAGGTGAACGCTGGAGGCGATCTGCTCGCGAATGGCGCGCATCGGGAGCTCGAGGCCGGCCATGAGGACGAGCGTCTCGAGGCGGCTCACGGCCTCCATCGGGGAGTTGGCGTGGGTCGTCGTGAGCGAGCCGTCGTGGCCCGTGTTCATCGCCTGGAGCATGTCGAGCGCTTCGCCGCCGCGGCACTCGCCGACGACGATGCGGTCGGGACGCATGCGGAGGGCATTCTTGACGAGGTCGCGGATCGTGTACTCGCCGCGGCCTTCGAGGTTCGCGGGGCGCGTTTCCATCGAGACGACGTGCGGCTGCTTGAGCTGGAGCTCGGCGGCGTCCTCGATGGTGACGATGCGCTCCTCGGGCGGGATGGCGCCGGAGAGCACGTTGAGGAGAGTCGTCTTTCCGGAGCCGGTGCCGCCGGAGATGACGATGTTCTTCTTCGCGTGCACGCAGCGCGTGAGGAAGAGCCCCATGCGCTGGGTCATCGTGCCGAAGGAGACGATCTTCTCCATCGTGAGCGGGATCTTCGCGAACTTTCGGATCGTGATGCACGAGCCGCGGAGCGCGATGGGACGGATGACGGCGTTGACGCGGGAGCCGTCCTTCAGGCGGGCGTCGACGAGCGGCGACGACTCGTCGATGCGGCGGCCGAGCGGCGTGACGATGCGCTCGATGACGGCGCGGACGCGCTCGTCGTCGGTGAAGCGAGCATGCGACAGCTGGATCTTGCCGTTTTGCTCGATGTAGATCGTGTTCGGGTCGACGACCATGATTTCGCTGATGGTCGGGTCGGCGAGGAAGCGCTCGAGCGGGCCGAGGCCGAGGGCCTCGTCGGCGAGCTCGCCGATCAGCGTGTCGGGGCTGATCTCGCGAGGGATGCGCTCTGCAAGGCCCGCGACGATGCGGCGGAGCGCGTTCAGCACCTTCGGGCGCATCGACGGGTCGTCGAGCTTCTTCGCGTCGATGGTCGCGAGGTCGAGGTGCTCGAGGAGCAGCTTGTGGATCTCGCGGCGAAGCTCGACCTCGGCCTTGAGCTTCGCGTCGTCGTTCTTCATCACCGGCAGGTGGATACCTGCCGCCGCGGGCTGCGAGCCGACGTGCGCGATGATCGGATTCATCCCTGTCACGACGGGGACCGCGCCGGTCGCGCCGTAGGGGCCCGTGCCCGTGCGCGCCATCATGCCGTTCATGCCGGGGGGCATCTGCGGCCCCGTTCCCGACTGTCCGTGCGCCATGTGCTGACCGGTGGCCGCCGGCCCGTTCTGCATGTGCTGGCCGGGCGGGATCGTGGCTCCCTGGCTGGGAGAGCCGCCCATCCGGTTGCGCGTGTCGACCCCCGCATTCTGTCCCGGGATCTGCTGGTTCGTCCGCGGATGCTGCGCGGCGAGCGCGGCCGCGTTCTGCTGGTCGGCCGGGTAGACGAAGACCGTGAAGTCACCGACGACGATCGGGGTGCCGTAAGGCACCTCGACCGAGTCGCGACGGAGGAGCAGGTCGCCTGCGATCGTTCCGTTCGTCGAGACGTCCTCCACGCGGATCGTGCCGTGACCCGCCTGGATCACGGCATGCTGGCGAGAGACGAGATCGCTGTCGAGACGGAGTGAGCACTGCGGGTGGCGACCGATCGTCAGAGGACCGTTCGCCGGGTAGAGCTCCGTTCGCAGCATCCCGTCGTCTGATTGGACGACGACTTGCAAATGCATGGCTTCGGTCCGAAAACCCTCTCGTTCCCGCTGTCCGCTACTTCGCGGAAGGCGGGGTCTTGGGGAACGTGTCCAGGTATTCGATCTCGCCCGAGTACTCGCGGTAGGTCCCCATGGCGTTGTTGATGAGCTCGAGCGCGCTCTTCGGCACCGTGTCGACGACGCTCGGCACGATGAAGACGGCACCCTCGACGTCCTGCTTCTCCTGCGCGTGCGTCGCGAAGAGCAGCCCGATCACGGGGATCTCGCTGAGGCCTGGCAAGCCGGCGACGTTGCGCTGCTGGTTCGACGTCTTGATGCCGGACAGGATCAGGGCCTGACCGAGCTTCAACGTGACCTGCGTCTCGAGCTTCGTCGTGAGGCGCCCCGGCGGGCCTGCCGGAACGACGGGCGACGTGAGGTCCGCGACGTCGGCCGAGAGCTTGATCTCGACGTCGCGCGAGTTGGAGTCGTAGCGGGGCAACACCGTCACGTTGGTGCCGAACTTCACGCTCGCGATCGCGGCAGCGCCGACACCGGTGACGAGGAAGTTCGACTCTCCGCCGTTCTGGAAGGTCGCCTCGTTGCCGTTCGCCGTGATGACGCTCGACTGCTTCATCACCTTCGCCCAGCCGTGACGCGCCGCGATGTCGAGGCGAGGGAGCGGCTGGTTCACGACGGACGCGTTGGCCGTCTGCGTCGTGCGAGAGATGAAGTCGTACGTGACGTTGCTCTGGACGACCGGCTGGCCCGCCGCGGTGGTGCCGCCGATGTTGCTCGGCCAGCCGACGCCGACGTTGTAACCGGACGTCTTCGAGTACTGGACGAAGAAGAAGTCGAGGCGGATGAGGAGCTTGCGCTCCGCAACGCCGACGGTGACGAGAGAGTCGACCTGGCCTCCGTAGACCGTGACGATCTGCTGGATGCGCTTGTAGTCCTGGTCCGTGGGGACCGCGCCTTCGACGAAGATGCGCGACCCGACGCGACGGCTCTTCACGCCCGGGAAGGGCTCGAGGAGCGACTGGATCTCGCGCTCGACCTGCTGCGGGTTGCGGTTGGCAACCGAGATGTCGAACGTGATCTGCGTGCCGTCTGTCTTGATGAGGAGGAGCGTCGTCGTGCCGGGCTTCTTGCCCGTGATGACGAAGGTCCTTCCGTCGGGCGTCGGCACGACGTCGACGATGCCCTTCACACCTTCGGAGTACTCCTTCACGCCCCCGGCCGGCAGCGTCTTGGTCTCGCCGACGGCGAGAGAGATCTCTTCGTGATCTCCCTTGGCCTTCTGCGCGAACGCAGAGCCCTCGCCGAGCGTGAGCGTGACGGCAGCGACCGGAACGACGGCTGCGAGGAGAAGAAGCGCGCGCGCCATGAGCGAGCGCGTGGTGCGATCTGTCACTGAGTTCCTCCACCCGTGATGTTCACGGGGGCGCTGCCGCGTACGCCGCGGATCTCTCCGCGCTTCTTCGGGTCGAGAATGGACTCGAAGTTGATGTCGGTGACGCCGGCCTTCTGCTGGTCGTCGGGATGGCGCACCGCGACCGCGAGACGACCGCGCTCCGCGGCGAGCGCGATGATCTGCGCCTCGGAGAGCGTCAGGCTCAGGGTGAGCAAATTCTCGGTGCTGGCGTTCTTGTCCTTCTGGTCGAGCGCGTCCGGGGACGTCTCGCTTCCCATCGCGAGGACGAGCACGCGCTGCAAGAGGACGACGGCGTTCTTGGCTTCGCCGCCGGCGGCGCCGAGGACGCCGATGACGTCGACGTAGTCCCCGGGGCGGAGGAGCGTGATGCTCGTGTCGTCGCGCGCCGCACGGATCGAGACGGCGCGGTAGCCGGGGAGAACGAGCGAGCTGAGCTCCTTGCGATCGTCCGAGCCGGTGGCGAGGTCGGTCCACATGAGCAGCTGCTGCTCGCGCACCGTGGTGCCGAGTCGCAGGCCGAGGACCTTGTTCTTGTCGACCTCGCGGATCGAACGATCGTCGACATACGCGATCGGCACCTCGCGGACCGAGATCGCGTCGTCCGGGATCGGCTTGCCTCGCTCGAGGCGTTTCACGGCGATGAGGAGCTTCACCTTCTCGCCGCCCGAGGCTTCGAGCTCGAACCGGCGCTGGTACAGCAAGAGGAGAAAGACGCCGAGAATCCCGACGACTAGAGCGATGAGAAGGGCGCTACGATTCATCCCTCTCGAATGCTACACGTCGCTCGCGACTGCGGGAAGGTCGCTCACAATCTCTGATCGCATGGCGCGACGAATCAGAGGTCTGGCGCCGTCGTCGCGCTCTTCGTGCTCGGCGAGGCGGGCATGTCGGACGCCTTGACGCCAGTGTCGGTCTTGGTCCCGTCCGTGGAGGTGACGCCGGCGAGACCGAGCGTCGTGATGGTGTCGCCGTCCTGCTCGAGGTGCGTTGCGACCGTGAGGACGACGCCCTTCTTCTCGTAGATACGTCCGACGAGGTGGTCGTCGTTGTCCTGGCCGAGCTTCGCCCGCTGTTCGGTCATCTCCGTGTCGACGCCGAACCAGCCGCGCTTGCTCATCTCGGCGTCGTAGTAGGCGGCGACGTTCATCGGGCCTTGCTTGTTGCGGTAGATGTTCACGCCGAACGGGGTGCCCTCGACCTGCGCGGACAGCATTCGCGTCGCGGTGTCCGGGCGCGGGATGTCCGCGAAGTCGGAGCCCTTCGTCTCGACGTCACCGTCCGGAACGAGGTCCGAGAGGTTGAACTTGTCGTCCGTCCACGCGGTCAGCACGAGCGTGTGTCCCGGCGAAGACTCCTTTGCGTACACGTAGCGAAGGTTGCCGAGCGCTCCGAGCTCGCCGGTGTCGGCGAAGGTCTTGAGGGCTTCGCCCAGGGTCGGCTTCGAGCTCGCGCCCTTCGTGAAGCAGACGACCGTGCCTTCGCGGTTCGAGCCGCCGCGCATGACGCCCGTCGAGGACACCGAAGCGGTGTCCTTCTTCTTCTTCTTCTCCTCGTCGACCTTCTTCGCGAGCTCGCGCCAGTTCTCGACGGGCTGCGCCGTGTTCTTGCTGCAATCGTCTTCGTAGCGGTTGAGGATGCGCGCGACGGAGTCGGTCGCGACCGAGCTGCCGACGTACATCGGCTGACCGTTCAGCGTCAGCTTGTTCACGTCATGCTGGGTGGCGTTGGCGAGCTGGTACATCTGCCGGCCGAGCTCGACCGTGCGGTTCTTGACCTCGGCGTGCGCAGCGCGAAGCTGGAACGCGCCGAGCCCCAGACTGAGGAAAGCGATGTAACCGCCCGCGCGCAGGAGACCGCGCACGTGCTTCGCCTTTGCGACCGACAATCGACGGATGAACGGCATCGAGAACTCCTCCGGACCTCTAGTCTATGATCCCGCCGCCGCTTTTGATGAAGCCTTTGATGTAGCCAAAGACTGCAGTCCAGTTGTTGTCGAAGCGCTTCTCGTTGCAGGCGGCCTCGGAGTTCGACGTCACGGGCGCCGAGAGGGAGACCTTCTTCTGCTCCTGGACCGCGGTGCCGCCGACCGTCGTCTCGCGGTGGGTGTTCGCGAGGTTCCAGCCGCGAGACAGGCCTGCCTTCGTATCCTCGCCGAGCTTCTGCGCTGGCTTGTCGCCGTCATTGCCGCCGCCCGGGTCGGCCTCGCCGGCCTGCTTGCCGGCTGCCGAACCGCTCGTCTTGGTGCCGAGCTGCACGGACATCTGCTCGGGGACTCCGCCTTCACAGTTGTGCGAGGCGTAGTAGAGGACCTGCGCGCGCGTGCTCGTCTGCGACGCGAGCTTCTCGTCGTAGCTGTTGTGGATGAACATCGTGAGCCCGAGGAATACGAGCATCACGGGGATGGCGACGGCGGCCTCGACCAGCGCCGCGCCGCGTGCGCGGCTGCGGTTCTTGGCGCGGAGGAGACGAGTCAGCTTCGACTTGGGTTTCATCGTCGTCATTCCCTCAGTGGTACACGCCGAAGTCGCCGGTCAGTCCGTTCTGGGCCTTGTTGAGGAGGTCTCCCGCGGGTCCGAGGATCTTGTCGCCGATGGCCTTCTCGATCACCTCGAAGAGCCCACCGATGGCCTCGCTGAGCACCGTGACGCCGATCGACTTGCCGAACTTCTCTGCGAGCGCAGGGCCGCCGAACTTGTCCTTGAAGCCCTTGTACGAGGTCATCTCCTTGAGGAACTCTCCGCCAAAGCTCGCGAGCATGCTGCCGATCTGCGGGAGCTGGAGGCGACGAAGGCGTGCACGCCACTTGATGCCGTAGCCCGCGTTGTCGAGCTTGTTGCACGCCTCCTCGTCCCACTTGTCGTTGCAGTCGTAGAAGAACTCGGCCTGCGCGAGGTACGCGTACGCCTTCGCGTCGCTCTCGATGCCGCCCCTGTTGTTCGCGCCGATGTGGACCTTCTTCTGATGGTTGTCCGTGAAGGACGGCATCACGTTGATGGCCCAGATCTGCTGCCAGGGGCTGCCGTTGGCCGTTCCTCCCCAGGGGACGTACGGGCCGTCCTTGCCCCAGAATTTGCTGAAGCCAGGGTCGAGGACGTACGAGTCGCCGCCGGTGTCCTTCACGGGCTCGACCGAGCTCTGGGGCGTCTGGCCTTCCTTCAGGCCCTTGTTCTTGTCGGCGATGGCCTTGTTGTCCTCGTCGATCTTCTTGTTGCCGTCGCCGATCTTGCCTCCGACGACGCCACTGAGCCCCTCTTTGCAGCCTTCGCCGAGGTCGCAGCAGTAGCGAACCTTCAGGATGCTGCCGACGATCGAGTAGAACATGTCCATGACCTTGCCTCCCCGGGCTTCACCGGTCAGGGAGACGAGGGCCTTGATGCCTTGCGTTCCGATGCGCTCGCAGATCGTGTCGAAGTGCTTCGCCTCGACGGGCAAGAAGCCCTTCTTCGTCTCCGAGTAGCCGCCGCTTGCGGGACGCGTGGGGCCCGCGACGCCATCAGGGAGCTTCTCGGGCGCCTTCTGCCCGAACAGCTTGTTGACGGCGCCGGCCATCACATTGCCCGGGATCAGCGAGGTGCTCAACGCCAGCATGTTGATGTCGCGCTTCTTTGGACCGAACTTCCCGTAGTCGTTGCCTAGCGTGTAGGCCTTTGCGACTGCGATGAATGGATATCCGATCTGCGCGACCTCCTCGACGAAGTGAATTCCCTTCGCCACCGGGGTCATGATCTTGAAGTAACCCGTATAGAGCTTCCGGAAGTTCACCCACGGAACGCAGGAGGTTCCGAGCGAGAACAGCGCACCCACGATGCAGACGGCGAGGAGGATGTCGTGGATGATCCCCATGAGGATGTGGATCGCGATGATCGCGAGGAGGATCAGATTGCACGCAGAGAGGAAGTTCATTCCCTTCGCGTGGAGCACGGCTGACGTGAATGCCGCGTGATCGGTCGCTTCCTGCATCTGGTCGCGGAAGACGATGGTGTCGCCGATCCCGATCAGGAACCAGAGACCGCCGATCAAGAAACACGACATGCAGAGTCCCATCAGCATGATGGCTCCGCGCTGGTCCTTGTGTAGCTCGCGAGCTGCCGTGACCGTCATGTCGTCGTGCTCCTCATCAACATGATCAACGTCATCGAAGTCATCTAGAAGCCGCCGCCCGCGCCGCCGCCGCCGAAGCTGCCGCCGCCGCCCGAGAAGCCGCCGCCTCCGCTCTTACCGCCCGCGCAGCCCTTCGCGCCCTCTCCGTCCTGGTAGCGAGCTCCCTGATGGGGGAACCTCGAGGTCAT
>Ga0105047_10001433_pt1 | contig 42721 bp, 28 predicted proteins | sample MAT04_FD_78384 | JGI IMG/M metagenome (GOLD analysis project Ga0105047, IMG submission 78384) | Freshwater microbial communities from Lake Fryxell liftoff mats and glacier meltwater in Antarctica - MAT-04 (megahit assembly) | ecosystem: Environmental > Aquatic > Freshwater > Ice > Liftoff... | reverse complement strand
TATTATATTTCAATATCAAATTTGTAGCAGACTTTTTGTTATCATCAAAATAATAATTCAATAAAAGCATTTGAAATGAGTCAACTTGATCATTTTCAATTGCCTTAATGTAGTATATTTCAGCTTCATTTCTCCTATCAGTCTCACTTAGTAAATTAGCATAATTAAAAAACGAATTTTTACTTTCTTGCTGAATTGCAAGTAAATAGTATGTTTCAGCTTCCTCTTTCCTATCTAATTCTTTAAGTAAAATGGCATAATTATTTAACGCTTCATTATCTCCTTTATCAATAGCCATAATGTAGTATTTTTCTGCTTCGTCTTTTCTATTCAAATCCGAAAGTATTGATGCATATAGATTAAATCCGTTAGTATTACCTTCGTCAATAGCCTTTTTGGAAAAAATTTCAGCTTCTTCGAAATTCCCAATTTCATAATAACAGTGTGCTAAAAATCTATATAAACTTTCTGATGTCTGCTCTATTGTCAATAAGGTTTTTATAGCATCATTGAATTTTTGTTTTTGATATTCCTTGTAAGCTTTACCCATCAATTTAACTGCCTTTTCAGGTAACATACTTATATCAGAACCATAAAATCCTAGAGATTCCTGCACTAGATCCAGAAGATGATCTCTTTGTTCAATAGTTAAATACTTACTATGCGCTAATGCTTTTGCTCTAACTAAACCATGCGAATTGCTAAAATCATCAAAATGTTGGATAGTACTGTAATAATAATTCTGTATCTCCCGCTCATCATACCACACCTCCAAAAAATCAGTCAGGTATCTCGCTCTCTTTTTCTGCATGGCGCCAGCCTGCGTCATGATGAGATACAGATTAAACATTCGCTCTCTGAGACGATAGACGGTCTTACCTTTTGTCGGTTTTATGGCTTCTACGATTCTGCTTTTCTGGAGTTTGTTGAGTTGGGCAGAGATGAGACTGCTGGGCATGAGACAGGTTTGGACGAGTTGCTCTACAGTGGCAGGTTGCCATATAGATGCTAGTTCTACTATGATTTTTCTTTGCTGTGGTGTGAGTTGTTGCAATCGCTCTTGATAAATGGCAGTTGTTTGGTCTATGATGTCTTTGAGATATTCGAAGCCTTGAGCGTGTGCATTATCCACGAGCAATCGGATAAACATAATCATCGTACGGGGATTTCCGCCTGTCATCTGTCGGATGGCTTCTACCTTGCCGGGATTGGTGCGTAATACATCTTTGATTTCAGGAAGATCATGGACTTCACTCCAATGGGTAAGCAGGTCATTCACTTCTGCTTTGGAGAGATCGTCTAGTTGGATGATTTTGAAAAACTGATAGAATGGGTCACCATAATCCCAAAAATCTTCGGACATCTCCGTGCTGCCACCTATGATGATGAGGTCTTTGTGGTTTTGGAGCAACTCTCTGAGTAGGGCTTTGTCATCATCTATGTTTTTGAAGACTCGATCGATATTGTCCATCAAGAGTATTATCTGCTTGTTTTCTGTCTGTAGAAATTCGCTTATGACCGTATATCCTGTTTTGGACAGATAAGAAAAATCTTCTTGGGACATATCGATTTCAGGTCGTTGTATAGGGTAGCCAAGTGCTTTCAACTCATCTATAATAGCCAGCCACACATCAAAGAGCCTGTATAATCCTGGTTGTTCTTCGGGTAGATAGATGGGAATAAATTTGTCACTTTCCAGATATTCGACCTTTATCCTATTGAGTATCGACGACTTCCCGCTGCCACGTGGTCCCACAAAAACGCTATGCTGGATAGAATCGGTTCTGTTGGTATTGTTGATTTTGGTGAGTATCCTATTCAGGAGATTTTTCCTTGCGATAAATCCCTTTTTGATTTCGTCAGCCGAGCGTTGCGATACCTGATGTGTGGTGATATGATAATCTTTGATCATGCCTATTTTAATTTACATATTTAAGTTAAGTGCCATAAAAAACGAAATTGATTATGCAGGTAAATAATTTTATTTGTCCATCATTAAAAAGTCCTTCCTTTTTAAGGGAAGGATTTAGGATGGGTTATTTGCCTATAATGATACTTCCACCAATCTCTAAGCAATGGCGAAGCAAAAATTAATTTACCTGATTCATTTTTTGTAAGATATCCGTCAGCTATTAGAACCTGATGAATCAATTCTTCAAAATCTTCTACATTGTGTTGGTTGGCGATGTTGAGTACTTCTTGCATGACCAATTCTTCTCGATGGGCGATGGTAGTCAATACATGCAATAAAAATTTGGAATGATCTGAAAAGTAGGTTTTTATTCTATCTACCCAATCAATAAATTTATCGCTTTCGGTGATCAGTTTTTGATATACATGATCCACATCTGCTATGGTGAGTGTAGTGCTATCATTGTCTTCAGTCCATTCATCCCCTTTTTCTATGATAAGTTGAATGTAATATGGGATGAGTTGCCGGAGTTTGACTTCTATATGATTTCTCGTTTCCATAGGTATATAAAGACTTGCGCCTTCGGTTATGAAACTTACAAATTCATCAAATTCTTGTACATTCAATGGTTCCAATTCTATTACTTTCAGGTCATTGAGTAGCTTAGCTCTGCCGATTTTTCTTACGATATGTGTAAGACCTACCGAACCAGAAAATACAAGGCTAAATGATTGTGTAAAATCCGATGTTTGTCTAAGGCTTCTCAATGTATGCAAAACATTTAATGCTGTTTCGGATCCTTCGTTTTCCCTGATATTATTAATGACATCAGGAAATTCGTCGAGAAATAAGACTATTTTTATTTCTGAATTCTGAATTACACTGACTAGATCTAAAAATAGCTGTCTATAATCGATGCTTTCGCTCTCTAACTCGATTTTGCCATGTAGGCTGATTCCTTTGATTTTTTTTGAAGTGATCGTTGTCCACATCTTCTTACCCCAATTATCTGATTTATTGATAGATTTCTCTATCAATTTTATAAGTCTTCTGTAGAGGTCTGAAGATGTTTTATCAGATTCTATATCTTCGTAGATACATGTCAGGTCATCATAATTTTCATTAGCAAGATGCTTTAAGATGGACGTTTTCCCCGTTCTTCTTGGTGCTGTGAAATGGACAAAATTTCCTTTTCGCAGTGCTCTGAGTATTAGGCTTTCTATCCTTTTCCGTTGGAAATATTTACTTCCTTCTGCAGCTGTTCCGATGATGGTTTTGCATGGTATTCTCATAAAAAATGATCTTTATTACAATTACAACAAATCCGTTGTTAAAATAGTTCCCACCAAATTCGTTGTTATTTTATTTACCAACGAATTTGGTGTGTTTTTAACCAAAATTATACATTAGGATTTGTATTTGATTTTCTAATGCATATTTTGGCGAATGTTTTCCACCAGCGTTTGGAACGGCACAAAGTTCCAGCTCATTTTTTGAAACATTTTTGACTTGAGCATTAAAACTACCATGGTCATTATCTCCTAAAACAAAGGTCTCTTGTCATTTTAGATAAGTTGTAGAAGTAAGGGATCCACATGATACCATAAAAACTAAAAGGCCTATATAAATAAAATGCATTGTTCTCATTTAAAATTTGTTTTTCATCAATGACGACATTGTATTGATAGTGCAAAAGTATTGGAAAGTATAGCAGTAAATGTTTCAAACTATAATTTGAGAAGTCTCAAATTATAGTTTGATGTCAAATTGGTTGGAAAAACATAATTTTACATAAGAAAACCAAAGCAACGGATAAAAGTAAATTTAGCCTTAGTTGTGTATCCACCTTGATTTATGGGTGATGTGTTTTTTTACAGTTTCCACAAGTCTGGATGTTTGTAGGGTGAAAATCTTCCTTTTGATGAGGATTGGAGGAATATTTAGGTTATAATTATATATTTAATTATCACTTCCCTTAATTTTGTTACTTACTTATGTTAGTATTTCACAGAGATGTACCAATTATTTGATTGTTTTCCATGAATATGTTGCCAAATCAGCGATTATAACCAATTGGACATTGACCAATAAGAAATAACCTTTTCATCTGGGCTTCTCTTTATTGGTCTGACTTATGATAATTATTGTAGTTACTGCTTTTATAGTGGTTATCATACTTGTAATTCCTATAATTTTTGCAGCTGACTACGCTGGATATGCGGACCTCACCGGTTTGAATCGCAATGATGATGTTATAGATGAAATAGAGAATGGAACGGATTTAGTCTAACATTTGTTATTGCATATATCATTTCTAAAATAGTAAACCAGATTACTTTCTTAAATAAATGTAGTTTTTTTCAGCAAAATAGAAGTTTTTTTAATTTATTATTGTTAAAAGGACATTTTGGAATGATTTTTTCTATTAACAGTTTATAATATCATTTTTAATGTACCTTAAGACAATCATACAGGGAAGACTGGAGTTCGGGACGCAAAAGAGTTATGAGAAGGTAACTAAAATGTTTCTTCAGCGAATAGAGACATATTACAAGTCGGATGTGTTTTTAAAATACGAAGATATCTTCAAAGATGATGAATTGTCTCTTGAAGTTCCAAGATATGTCGCTCAGGTAACCGACAAAGCTTTCAGAACCACCACTGGGCTATTGGGTTATTGTGCGCAGTTTGCTATCGCAGGATCCATCAGGGCCTGGTTGATCAATGAAGGAGAAATTGTACATTTCGAAACTCTCGAACCGGATAGTGATAAAGGAGCCGTACAATCTTTTGTTCGCGGTCGTAAACTGGTGAAGGTTAGAGGGAAAGAAAGTGAAGCTATCGAGGCTTTGAGCAATGCCATTGAAAAATATGATCGACATGCTCAGGCATATGAAAGAAGGGCCAAAGTAAACTTCATGATGAAAAATTATCATGATGCACTAAGAGATTATAATAAGTGCATTGGCATAGATCCGACTATACCGACTGCATATTATGGTAAGGCCAAAATTCATATCTTGCGGGAAGAATGGAATGAAGCCATAGCAAACCTGGACGAATCTATTAAAAAATCAATAGCCCTTCAGACCTTATATTGGAAATCCAGAAAACTCAAAGCTGAATGCCATATCCAGCTCAAAGAATGGCAAAAGGCAGCATTTGATCTGAAACTATTCACCAATAGAGCATTTAAAGCAGACAATCCCAATAAATTTTGGCTTAGATGGGCATTTTTTAATTATGGCGTAGTATTGATGGAGTTGGAAGAATTTACTGAAGCTATGAAATCTTTTGACAAGGCGCTTAATATACCTGAAGTTGCAGATGGTCTTAATGAAGCGGATATTCTCACCTATCGTGGCTTGGCAAAACAAAAAGCTGGAAAAAACGGATATGTAAAAGATATCAAGGATGCTGCTTCCAAAGGTGGAAAAAAAGCAAAAAACCTTCTCAAGTCACTGAAATAAAAATTTAGGTTTACCCATTCAACCTTATTAACTTTTGAAGAAGTCTACTTATATAATTCAAAAATAAACTATGTAGAGTTGAAAAGCGATTTAGAATATTTATTCGCTATTTACAATCAACCCATACAAGTTTTTAAAATTCCATTCCTGCTTCTATATATTCAGAATTAAATTTTGACCTTAAGACATTTTTGTCTCCCATTGAAAATTAGACCTTCAAATAAATCAATGGCATTTGTCCACTAATAAGAAAAAATTATTTTACTTTGGGCGATAAAATAATCAAAATCAAAATGAACGCGACAGCAGCAGCATCAAACACAAGACATCCCAAAGGACTTTGGGTTTTATTTGGTACGGAAATGTGGGAAAGGTTTAACTTCTATGGCATGAGAACCTTGCTTACTTTGTTCATCGTCCATGCTTTGTTGATCAGTGAAGAGCAGTCTTCCATTATTTATGGTGGATTTTTAGGTTTATGTTATCTGACTCCCATGTTGGGTGGTTTTATATCTGACAGGTTTTTAGGAAATAGAAACTGTATCATGCTTGGTGGGTTGTTGATGGCAGCAGGTCAGTTTTTTCTATTCGCTAGTGCAAGTACTTTCGATAATAATCTTGATCTTGCCAAGACACTATTATATGTGGCATTGGGAGTTTTGATATTCGGAAACGGCTTTTTTAAGCCCAATATTTCGAGTATGGTTACCAATCTGTACCCCAAAGAAGAAAAAAATAAACTGGATACAGCCTTTACTATTTTTTATATGGGCATCAATGTAGGCGCATTCTTAGGTCAGGCCATTTGCCCTTACTTAGGTGATGTGGTAGATGCCAATGGTGTCAGAGATGTATTTGCATTTAAATGGGGATTTCTAGCGGCCGGGATAGCGATGCTGATAGGAACACTTACCTTTTATTTATTAAAAGACAAATATGTAGTAACACCTGAAGGAAGACCTTTGGGAGGCCTGCCAAAATATAATATTGCATCTGATTATGAAGAAGGCGAGTCTCAAAAAGCAATTTTCTCCAATCAATCTTTGATGTTGGCTGTATTGGCTTTTATCGGTCTGGCATTTCTATTTTATTATGTAGTCGGCCAAAATATGGTATATTCAGCTATTTATGCCAGTGGTCTAACTTTGGCAGGATTAATCCTTACTGACACTTCACTTTCTAAAATTGAGATGGATAGAATCCTTGTCATCTATGTAGTATCATTTTTTGTCATCTTCTTTTGGGCTGCATTTGAGCAAGCAGGTTCATCTCTCACATTTATTGCTAATAATCAAACGGATAGAAATTTTCTGGGATGGAATATGCCTCCTTCGATGGTTCAGATATTCAATGGTATTTTTGTCGTGATGCTTGCCATACCTTTTAGTATCTTATGGGATAAATTGAGAGCAGCAGGTAAAGAACCAATTTCTCCAGTGAAACAAGCCATTGGACTAGCAACCATTGCACTTGCTTATTTCATCATTGCCAACAATGTAAAAGATTTGGGCAATGCCGGATTATTAGGTATTAAATGGTTGATTTTATTGTATCTATTGCAAACTATCGGAGAGCTTTGTTTGTCACCAATCGGCCTTTCACTCGTGGGAAAATTGGCGCCCAAAAGATTTACTTCACTTCTTTATGGTGTATTTTTCTTGTCTAATGCTTCCGGATATGCATTGGCAGGTACTTTGGGATCAATATTACCAGCCACAGGCGATAAATTTAAAACTGCCAGTGATATGGGTATCGATCTTCAGGCTGTCCTTGACAAAACTATCACGCCTACCCCAGAACAATTACAATTATTGGCAGACAAAAACATCATGGATCATTATCCCGTATTCGCTGGATTTCAAATTACCAACTTATATGAATTTTTTATGGTGTTTGTGATCCTTTGCGGAATAGCTTCGGTAATGCTTTTTGCGCTTACGCCAAAATTAAAGAAAATGATGCACGGCGTCAATTAATTATTATCATCATCACAGAAATATTATGGAAGGACAAGGCTTTATTAAGGTATTTGTCCTTTTTTCTTTAAAAGTTAATATCAGCATATAAAAATGAATATATCAGCATTAACGCCCCTTGAGCAAATACAAAATTTTGAAGGGAAATACCCCAAACAGATTTGGCCCTTGTTTTTTTCTGAAATGTGGGAGCGCTTTAGTTTCTATGGCATGAGAGGTATGCTGATCTATTTTATGGTGACTGAGCTCATGCTCAATGATTCAGTAGCCAATCTGCAATATGGAGCTACTCAGGCTTTTGTGTATGCCTTTACTTTTATAGGTGGACTATTTGCTGATAAAATATTAGGATATAGAAAATCTCTTTTTTGGGGAGGCATCCTGATGATAGCCGGAAGTTTGATTCTTGCGATAGATCCCAAGGCTTTTTTCTTCTTCGGCATCAGTTTTACCATCATTGGCACCGGCTTTTTCAAACCGAATATCTCTACCATGGTTGGCCAGCTCTACAAAGAAGGAGACCCGAGACGAGATGCAGGATTTTCTTTGTTTTATGCAGGGATAAATATTGGAGCATTGTTGGGAGGATATTTGTGTATTGCGGTAGGCAAAGGAGAGATGCTCAGTAGTCTAATTCCTGAACATCTGAGATGGAATGTAGCTTTCGGTTTTGCTGCAGTAGTTATGGTCATCAGTCTCTTGACTTTTGTTCGGACAAAAAATACTATAGGAGAAATCGGCCTTTCTCCACTTAGAGGCATCGCAGACAACAAGCGCAAAATGATGGAGTGGGCTACTTATATCGGCTCGCTATTGCTGTTGCCGATCATCATGATCATGGTTTCAAAAACTGAATATACAGATTATTTTATGTACACGATCGGTCCATTGACGCTCATTTATATTGGATATGAAATGATGTCTATGAGCGTTTCCGACAGAAAAAAAATGATTGCAGGTCTCGTTTTTATCATATTCAGTATCATTTTTTGGGCATTTTTTGAGCAGAGCGGAGGATCATTGAGCCTTTTTGCAGCCAATAATCTTGACAATAAAGTATTGGGAGTAACGCTGGATCCAAACGGCGTCAACAATTCTGCCAATTCACTTTTTGTCATCATGTTTGCGGCACTTTTGGGACTGGTATGGATATGGCTGGCAAAAAGAAAGATGGAACCCAATACACTTATCAAATTCGGATTAGCTTTTTTGTTTCTTGCTGCTGGTTTTTATATTTTTTACAGTACCAGACTTTTTGCAGATGCCAATGGGGTCACTTCACTGGATTTGTTTACTTTTGGCTGGCTCGTGATAACTTTTGGTGAGCTGTCTTTGTCACCAATAGGTATGTCCATAATGACAAAACTAGCACCTCAGAAGCTACAGGCCATTATGATGGGTATGTGGTTTCTCGCGAGCGCATACGGCCAGTATTTTGCTGGAATCCTTGGAGCCAACATATCAGATGCATCTGAAAACGCAGATAATTACAATAAACTTTTGGCTTATACAGATGGATATCTTCAGTTGGCCATTTATGCTTTGATAGCCGGGTTAGTGCTGATTGTTATATCACCATTTGTCCGTAAACTCATGCAAGAAGTAAAATAATAATTAAAATAATATTCAAAATAATAATTTATGTCTGAAAGCACAGCAACAAACGATTTTTTCAAATCCAACGTCATTGGTCATCCTGCAGGATTGTTTGTATTGTTTTTCACAGAAATGTGGGAACGGTTTTCTTTCTATGGAATGAGATCCTTATTAGTTTTGTTTTTTATGGCGCCTATTATTAATGGTGGTTGGGAATGGGAACAAGCTACTGCCTCTTCACTTTTCGGCACTTATGTTGGATTAGTATATTTATCCACCATGATGGGAGGGTATTTTGCTGATAAAAAGATAGGGTTCAGGTGGGCAGTGGTTTTGGGAGCTACTTTAATGACATTAGGTCACTTTTCTATGGCTTTTGAGACTCAGATTTCCATATATTTGGGGCTGATACTTTTGGTTTTTGGCAATGGTTTTTTTAAACCTAATATGACCTCAATGATTTCAGAACTTTATAAACACCGTCCGGAAAAAAAAGATGGCGCTTACACCATTTTCTATATGGGTGTCAATGCAGGAGCATTTTTTGGTATTTTATTGTGTGGATACTTAGGTGAAAAAGTTGGTTGGGGATATGGTTTTGGATTAGCGGGCATTTTTATGTTTTTCGGTACGTTACAGTTTTGGCTATCGCAGAATATTTTTGGTGATACAGGGCTTAAACCAATTCAGAAAAAAATAGACGAGGCCGCGCTCAATGATGGCGATAAAAGAAATCCTTTCTCAGGATGGCAATTGGCTATCATTGGCATTTGTGTATCATTGGCGATGGGTTGGTTGATCAATTCTCCTATGACAAAAATAACTAAAGGAGCTTACAATATTTTTAACTTCGAGGTAATGGGTTATTCGGGCAATACTATAGCTATTTTGACTGGATTAATTTTGTTTTTATTCTTATTGATATACAGGTTATTTCATTATTCAAAAATTACCAGAGAAAAGCTGATGGCAGTAACTTTTTTTGCTTTTATCACTATTTTTTTCTGGGCCATATTTGAGCAATCTCCGAATAGTTTGACCGTATTTGCTGAAAAATATACCAATAGAGTTTTGACTGGTAACGCAAGTATTGTATTTCTTATTATCAATTCCATGATGACTTTGATTCCATTGATTATTATCAATTGGGTTATGTTCAAACTCTTTAAAGAAACATTCAAAACTTATGCTGTAGCCAATTTGATTCTAAGTTTTAGTTTTGTCATCATTTGGGCTATAGCTTTATGGATGTTGGCCAAAGATTATTATACCGCAGGATATCTCTCTCTTTCAGATAGCACCCTAGAATTATTGAAAATAGATAAAATGACTACCCCTTTGACCGAGGTACCTGCAACCTGGTTTTCAACTTTAAACTCCTTGTTTATCATATCACTGGCGCCATTATTTTCTAAAGTTTGGGAAAGTAAATACAATCCAAATGCCAATGTGAAGTATGGTATAGGTATGTTCTTCCTTGGCCTTGGTATGCTGGCCATCGCTTTTGGATCTGATGGTATCGCTCCCGGCGCTGAAGTAGCTTCAGTAAGCATGATCTGGTTGATCTTAGTGTATTTATTCCATACCATGGGTGAGCTTTGTATCTCACCTGTTGGGCTTTCATATGTTAGTAAGTTGGTTCCAGGTAGGATGATTGCTTTCATGTTTGGCGTTTGGTATCTTGCAGTAGCCATTGGCATGAAAGGTGCGGGAATCTTTGGTGAAAACGTACAGGCTATAGCAGACGAAAAAGGCATTAGTTATTTCTTTTGGATGCTCGCAATCGTTTCATTTGTGATGTCCATGTTTGCTGTTCTACTTAGGCCGGTCATTAAGAAATTGATGCATGGGGTGAAATAGAATCAGTTCATATTAAAGCTTTTATTTCATGAATCAAATAGAGAAGAATTGTGGTGTACAGGTTAATAAATAGTTCATTTATTTTTAATCATCTGGATAAGTACATTTGCAAAATACAAACTTATGAATCCAATAATATTTCAGTAATGGAATTATTTCATTCATTAAAGTGTTTTAGAAGTAAAATTATTCCATAATGAAAGTTATAAAAATTTTATCGTTCATTCAGAAAAGAGTTAAATCGCTCGGGGTTAGGCTGATTTACTCAATTCTACTTATGGTGTATGCATACCAGTCAGAAAGGACACCTTTGTGGGCACGAAGAATAATCATTGGAGCTCTGGCTTATCTTCTCTCTCCAATAGATGGCATACCTGACCTTACTCCCTTCATTGGGTTTACTGATGATCTTGGTATAATCAGTTTCGGCTTGGTCAGCATAGCTTGCTATATCAACAACGAAGTCAGAGAAAAAGCGAAAACAAAATTACTCTCCCTGATTAAAGATGTTGATGAAAATGAAATTTTAGCTGTAGATGCTAAACTTTGATAGATTATAATAAAGCCTTAAGCAAGTTGGTCAATTTTTCCTGACTGTGGCCTTGACCATTGATTTCGTGCTTTAACACATTGTCTTTATATATCAATATAGTAGGAAAGCCCAATACGTCATATTTATTGACAATTTCTTGCACTTTTTCATAATCTACCTGTCCGATTTTCACTTTACTTAAAGCGCTGTCTTTTGTTAATCCTTCCACAGCCGGTCGTTGAGCAGCACATTTTGGACACCAAGTAGCATGAAAAAACATAAGCGATACACCTGATTTTATTTCAGTTTCATAAGATGCTAAGGATGTTATCGTATTCAATACGCCAGCATCTCCGCTGATATCTTCCTTTTTACATGAAACAATAGATGCTAATAAAATAATAGTTATAAAAATCTTGTTCATAAATTTATTCTTTAAATTAAAAATCAAAGATACAAATAAAATCCAGAAACATTTACACTATAGCTTCATTTACCTCATGTCTCCATCTCGGAAAATGATCAACCAATTGTGAGCGGGCTCCTTTATGCATAATTCTTCTGAATAAAATATTATCATAAGGGGATACGTTTCGTACATAACTGTCGCGCCCGTTATTGCGAATAAATGAGATCGCTTCTTCCATTTTAATAAGCTGCTTTTTATCATCCATTATCCCTTTATCAAAACCCCAAATATAGGTTGCGTTAGTATTTAGCATCTCCCATATATAATGAATCATCCTTTCTCCATGTGCTACAAATAAAAATCCAAATTTGGGTGTCAGGGTAAATCTTATTTTTTCGCTGCTTTCATGCAGATAGCCTGAAAGATATTCAAGCTGTTTTTTATTGCGAATATCGTCCCATTTCATTACTTGATCAAAGAGTTCTTTTTGGGTCATTTGATATGTTCCAAGAAAATTTTTATCAAATGGATCAAAAATATCGTTGGCTGTAAAAAGACTTTTGTTGATCTCTTTAATGTATGTTGGAAGTTTTTTGAGTCGTTCCATTCTGATAAATTTCATGGTTTCGATAGCTACATCTTTGATCTGATCGATTTGTACGGAAGTGGCAACAATCTTCTCTGTAGTTCTGCCACTTTTTGTTACAACCAAAAGCACCTGAAATGTCCGGCTATTAAAATGTTTTGAAAAATATGTTTTTATAAATTCAAATTCCGGCAGAATATGTCCGTTCAAAATTTTTACTTCAGTTTTTTCTCCACTCCATAGAAATTTATAATCAAAAGCAACGAATCCTGTCCCGAATCTAACCTTGTTGAAAGCAATATCTGCTTTTATATGTACTGTATTGAAAGTCGATTCAGTCCCTGCCAAAGGCATTTTTTCCGTCAGTAAGGAAGTAAAAGCCGTTTTTTTAAAGAAACTCAAGTCTGCATTAAAAGCAGGCCAGTAAATTTCAGTAAAAGAAAGAAACTTCACTTCCGCTTTAGGCCTTTGATTCAGAAATTCATCAACATCAGCCGGACGATAATTTATGATACGTATCGTCAGATTGGAAGTATCTTTATGGTAACTTATCATGTCAACTTCCCAGAAAACAGATCTTCCCTCAACAAAACGAAATTCACCGACAGGCAGATTGGTATCAATCAGGAAAACAGACATGGTATCATTAAACCATATGGCTTCATTTGTGACCCGAATGATAACAGAACGACTAAATGACAAAGCAACAGAATTTTACTATTAATTATTGCATATATTTATCAACACAAATATATATCAAATCCTGACCAATCAGATTATATACCCAGTATCTCATCGACATTGGCACGAATGGTTTCAAATATCTGATCAGTTGGCAAGTCGTTGGCGTCAGTTCCAAATGGATCTTCTATTTCTTCAGCCAATAATTCAATGCTGCCAAATACATAAAACACGAGTGAAACAATCGGCATTGCCCAATAACCGAATTCCCTGACAAAACCAATGGGCATAGTAAATACGTATATAAAAATAATTTTTTTAAGGTACAAACTATAAGAGTAAGGTATCGGAGTTCTCTTGATCCTTTCACAAATACCTGTATTATCTGTAAAAGACCTAAGCTCTTCATTAAGAAATAATAACTGTTCTCCTGTTATTGTCTTTTGTGTATAGAGTATATTGATTTCATGATAAATGGCCTTCATGACCCTGTTGGGCAAATGTAATACTCCATTATAATAATTAATATCGTAAGTATTATTAAAAACCAGGTCTTCAGATGGAATATATCCTCTCAGGTGTTCTTTTGTGGCATATATATAATTAGCAATCAGGTCTGCAAAAATTCTTTTTTGATCAGCAGTTATATCTAGGACAGACAATTTTAAAGCCAGATTTCTTGAATTATTGACAAAACTTCCCCACGCTTTTCTGCCTTCCCACCATCGTTCGTAAGCTGTATTAGTCCTGAAAACTAGCAATAAAGACAAAACAAATCCCACCAATCCGTGTATGGCAGTAGTATTTTTAAAAGTAGCGTTAAATACTTCATTTTCAAGATATGCAACGATACCGGTAAAAAAGGCCACACCAATAATACCCGGTAACATCATCCGGAAAGTATCGCTTTTATGAAAAGCAAAAATCAACCGCCACCAATCTTTGGGATTATAAATGACCATAAAGAAATATTATCTCATATATTGACTAAAAAAAATCTAAGGAAAACTTTTTTAAATTTATCTGATTCTGGATATCTCCGGGCATTCTATTCCACCAAAATATTTCATAAAGGATATGCCAACAAAAGTATATTTGTCTTTGCCTTTAGTGTCGCCCCTTTGTCTTCCAATTGCTCCAAGACCATCGGTGAGTGATCGGTCGGATAAAGCAACTGCAATCTCACCCCTTGTTTGCTGCAGTAAATTTTTGTCCGCAAATACAGTACTGACATCATCCAGATAATCCGTAAATAAAAATCTTGTACTAATGTCAAAATTCACACTTACTGTCCGGTTGATATCAAATTTAAAGCCTCCGCCCAAAACCAAACCGGCACTAATTGAACTGTACTCCTGACCCAATGTTTGACCTTCTGTACCCAGACTTCTTAATACATGTTTCACTCCATTCAATTCAGCAGTTGGGTTATAATAAAAAAGGTTAAAGCCTCCAAAAAAGTAAGGTGTTTTGTTATAGGTTGGGTGACCGTGTTCGTATCTAAAAAAATTAAATTCTACAACATTTGTCATATCAATGAGATGGGATCTGAAACTTAGATTTCGATTCCGCTCAAAATTGTTTCTTGAATCGGCATCGTCAGCTCCAACTCTTCCGTAATTTAATGAAGTACGTACTGATACCCTAGTATTAAAATTATAACGGGCTATAAGGCCTGCAGCTATTCCCGGTTTTGTGATTTTAAGTGTAGTATTAAGATCCCCGTAATAGTAACTTGTGCCCAGCCAACCGCCGAGCTCGTATCCTTTTTGAGCATCAATGAATGCAGGCTGAAAAAATAAAATCAACAACAGTGACCAATTAAAAATATGTCTCATCATTTGACTTAAACGAAGTTTACCTGATTTTGGTGTAAATGTAGCCATTTATTTAAATACTTCCAGACTAATAAATGACATCCGTTCAGTAGTAATGACTAAACATTGATTTTCAAAATAATTGGAATTTATATCCATTTCTTTATCATTGACCAGTATCCGCGCAGGTACAAAAGGTAATCCATACAGCACTACTTTGTATGTACTATAGCTTGGTTCATAATGTCCGTTTGTTTTCAATGACATTTTAAAAGATGACGGCGTGCATTGTATTTTAAATTTTTTTCTGTTGTAAATACCTTTTTCATAGTCGTACCCATCGCCACTGTCTTCATACAGATAACTGTTTAAAGACTCCCCTCCGTAATATACTTTGATGGTAAGTTGATCAACAAGTTTTTCACCTACATATTGCATAACAGGATAAAAAGGAATCACAGCCCCTTCTCTGATATACAGTGGTATTTCTTCCAGAGGAGCGTCGGCAAGAATCTCTTTTCCTCCATCAAAAACTTTATTGGTCCAGTAATTGTACCACTTCCCTTTGGGAAGATAAACATATCTGGATTTTGCATTGGGCTCCAGAACAGGGCAAACCAGAATATGATCTCCCATCAAAAACTCATCTACCCTGTATAAAGTATCCTGATCGGTCTGGTCAAACATGGATATGGGCTTCAACATAGGAGTGAATTCATTCACATACTGATGAAAGGCCGTGTATATATAAGGCAATAAGGTATATCTTAGTTCTATATATTTCCGCACTATTTTTAGTGCATCTTCCCCAAAAGACCATGGCTCCTGCTCTCCATGATCTCCCGAACTGTGTGTCCTGAAGAAAGGATGAAAAACGGCCAGTTGCATCCATCTTACAAATAATTCAGGAGTAGGATGATCAATAAACCCACCGATATCAGAACCCACAAATGAAAATCCGGAAGTACTCATTCGCTGACACTGCATGGTAGCAATCCAAAGATGTTCCCAAGATGCTATATTGTCACCCGTCCAGGCAGAAGCATACCTTTGAGCACCCGAATAGGCTGATCTCGTGATGACCAAAGGACGTTGACCACTATTGTATTTTTTCACTCCTTTAAATGTAGCTCTGGCCATCTGCATACCATACACATTGTGCGCTTTTCTATGGCTGCATGGATTACCATCAAAATCATGCCTGACATCATCCGGAAATGTTTTGCCGTTTATCTCAAAAAGAGCCGGCTCGTTCATATCATTCCACACACCTCTTACTCCGATTTCTTCAATCAATTCTTGAAAAAGTCCAGACCACCATTTTCTGACTTTAGGATTTGTAAAATCTGGAAAATAACAATCTCCCGGCCACACTTTTCCTTTCATAAAAGGCCCATCGGCCCTACGGCAAAAATAGTTATTTTCAATAGCTTCATTGTAAACAGAATATTTTTCGTCAATTTTTATTCCAGGATCTATGATAACTACCGTTTTAAACCCATTCTCCTTCAGTTCTGCAATCATTGCCTTGGGCTCTGGAAATTTTTCTTTGTCCCACGTAAAACATCTGAACCCGTCCATATAGTCAATATCAAGATAAATGGCATCGCAAGGTATCAGGTTTGACCTAAGTTTATTGGCTACATCCTTTACTTTTGCATGTGGGAAATAGCTCCATTTACTTTGCTGATATCCAAGGGCCCACAAGGGTGGCAATTCAGGCGTTCCGGTAAGCTGTGTGTATCGACGAGTAACATCAATAAGTTCAGGTCCAAATATAAAATAATAATTCATCTCTCCACCTTCAGCCCAAAAACTGGTCACTGAACGTCTTTCTGAACCAAAATCAAAATGAGCCTTAAATGTATTATCAAAAAAAATACCGTATCCAATCTCTGAATGTATTGCAGTATAAAACGGTATCGCTTTATATATCGGATCTTCATCCTTTTTAAAACCATAGGTATCCATAGCCCAATTGGTGACCCGTCGACCCCTGAGATTTAGGTGCATAGTTTTGTCACCCATTCCATAAAAATGTTCACCTTCCTTGACTACCTTGCTCATCTTCACCACATTACCCCCGTATTGCCGGTGCTCTTCCCAATGAAATCCCCGCTCATCACGACAAATAATTTTGCCTGAAATATCAGTAAAGGTAAGCTTACAATCCAATTTATTTATTTGCAGAATAATAGCATTTGTACCAATTTCTACGTAGTCTACATGCACAGTTGGCTGTATACTATCCGTGAAAGGAACAAATTTATTGCTAATGGCATACGAAAAATCATTTTCAAAATGTCCATCAGTGGAATATCGTATTCTTATAACATGATCAGACAATACTGATATCTTAATAACACATTGATTATCTGATAATACGACAAACTCATTATTCAGTCTTTGTATTTCAGAAAATTTACCGGGATAAAATTCATTGTGAGTCATACCACTTTAAAGAATTTGATGATAGGGTAATCATATAAAGCATATTTAAGCATAAAAAAAGATCGCACCCAAGAGAATGCAATCTTTAATTGTGAGGTCGGAAGCGGATTTGAACCGCTGTACAAGGTTTTGCAGACCTCTGCCTAACCGCTCGGCCACCCGACCTTATTTGCGGATGCAAAGATACAGATTATTTTATTACTTAAAAAATTTTTTACTTCATTCAGTATTTATTTTTTTGTGAATCACAGGATATACAACTTTTAGAAATACTTTTACATCTGAATATTTTTTTTAAACCTACTAGCAGCATGACAGTACAATCATTCACTTTCAACGATTTTCAAGAAAATACTTACATTATCTATGACGATACTAAAGATTGTATTATTATAGATCCTGGTTGCGGCAATCATCATGAACAAAATCAACTCAGTTGTTTTATTGAACTACGTGGTCTGAAGCCAAAACATCTTATTAATACACACTGTCATATAGATCATATCCTTGGCAATAAATATGTAAGTGACTTGTATCAACTTAAGCTTACCTCTCACAAAAAAGAAATTCCCGTTTTGCAATTTGGAATACAAACAGCTTTAATGTATCAAATCAATTACGACATCTCACCAGATATAGAAATTTTTATTGACGAAGAAGATATTATTTATTTTGGTCAATCTACTTTAAAAGTATTGTTTACTCCCGGTCATTCACCTGCAAGTATATCATTGGTCAATGAAAGTGAAAAAATTCTAATAGCAGGCGACGTTTTGTTTAAAGGTAGTATCGGCAGAACGGATCTTCCCGGAGGCAACTTTGAAACATTGACCAGAGTGATCAAGTCAAAATTTTTTACATTACACGATGATACCATTGTTTATTCCGGACACGGAGAACAAACAACCATAGGTATAGAAAAAAGAACAAATCCCTTTTTTTAGAAATGAAAACCAACCATAAAAGTCCACGAATCAAAAGTGGATTTAGGCTGCTTAAAATAGGCATTTATAAAACCATATTGAAAATCCAGATCAAAATCGAAACTCCCGATTGTAAGTCCCAAACCTGTGACTGCTCCGAGAAAAGAATCATTTAACTCAGTATATCCAGGAATGTTCTGTCCATTTTCCGGAGCGTCTAGTATAAAATTTATTGATCCAAGTATCTTCGACCGAACTACTATTCGCTCGTTAATATGAAGTAAATTAAATCCGAAACCAGCTCTTCCCATAACAATGCTCCAGTCATTCTTAAAAAAGTCGGGAGAAGATGTAGATATCAAATCTGTTTTATGAAACTGCCCGCCTAATAAAAAATATAAGTCACCATCCAGAATTCTTGCATCAGCGCCTATCATCCATCCATAATGCCGTTGATTAGCTTTTGTAATATTAGCATCTTTTGCATACGACGCAGTTAAGCCTGTCTGAATAACAAGGCCAGGAGCCTGGGCGCATAATAATACCGGCAACCAAATTAATGTTGCTAACGTTAATATTCTTTTCATAATATTTTCAGTAAGTGATTATTTTGAAGGGGCTAACACATTGCTGCACAAAGATACTAAATCAATATCTTGTGAAGCAATAATCATGCTAATTTAAAAACTTGTCTACAATATTTCATACATTTGTGATAAAATAAACAGAAATGTACCCGGATCTTTCGTACTTTTTCAATGATTTGTTTGGCACAGATGTAGACAATTGGACATCTATATTTAAAACGTTTGGTTTTATGCTAGTCATTGCCCTAGCTTCCTGCGGGATTTTACTTAGACATGAACTTTTACAAAAAGAAAAAGCAGGTTTGATTTTGCCGTTAAAAATAACACAGATCACCACAGAAAAATTATTGATCCAAGATATCATTATAAACAGTCTGTTTTCATTGTTTATTGGCGCTAAACTTCCTGTTCTCATAATGAAGTTTGATGATTTTAAAGGTGATCCCGCATCTTTTGTGTTTTCCAAGATTGGCATGTGGTGGCTGGGAGTTATTGCTGCTGCGGGCACTGCGGCATACTATATTTGGAAAAATAAAAAAGCAGACCCTAATCCTAAAACGACGGAAATTTTACAATATCCTTCTTCAAAAACAAATGATATCATCATCATCGCTGGACTATCCGGCGTACTTGGGAGCAAACTTTTTTCGATCACGGAAGATATCTCAGGATTTTTTAAAGATCCACTAGGAGCCTTATTTTCAGGAAGCGGACTAAATGTTTATGGCGGATTAATCCTAGCATTTGTAGCTGTTTATTGGTACGTTAAAAAGATAGGCATAAGACCTATTTATATGATGGATATAGCAGGTATGGGCATTCTTCTTGGATATGCTATCGGTCGCATCGGTTGTCAGCTTTCAGGAGATGGTGACTGGGGCATTGAAGCTGCTGCTATCCCTGAATGGTGGTATCTACCCGATTGGTTGTGGTCCTACAACTATCCGAACAATGTAAACAATGAAGGTGTCCTATTGTCCCAATGTGATCCAACAGTCTATCAAAATGCAATTGTTTCAGGTTTATCTCAAGAAGATAGCTGTCTCACAAGCTGCGGCATGAGATATTGTCATGAGCTTACCCCCGGAGTGTATCCTACGCCTGTTTATGAAACGACCTTCGGTTTGTTGGCTTTTGTATTACTGTTTATAAATAAACACAGATTTAAAATTCCCGGCACAATATTTTTTCTGTATATGATAATAAATGGTATTGAAAGATTCCTGATTGAATTTATCAGAGTAAACGAAAAGTACACAATATTTGGACTTGACTGGAGTCAGGCCCAATATATTTCAATACTATTTATTCTTATAGGGTTGGGAGGATTAGTCTATATATTTAAGAATAATAAACTCAAAACTTAGCCCTGATAATTTCTGCGATAGAAGCCAGCTCGTCTGGTGTTAATACCAATTTTTCTCTACTAAAATTCATTTCATCCACCCTATTCATTGGGATAAGATGGATGTGCGCATGAGGAACTTCTAACCCTATAACGGATATCCCCACTTTAGTACATTGAATAGCAGACTTAATAGCATGAGCTACTTTTTTAGAAAAAACCATCATTCTACCCAGCTGTTTATCTTCCATATCGAAAATATAATCTATCTCCGTTTTAGGGATAATTAATGTATGACCTTTTACCAATGGAGAGATATCCAGAAATGCAAGAAATTTTTCATCTTCTAATATCTTGTAACATGGTATTTCACCGGCTACTATTCTGCTAAATATGGAAGCCATATTACAGTGAAATATTAACTATTTTAAAATTGATCAGCCCAGCTGGTGTCTGTATTTGCGCCAAATCTCCTACAGTTTTACCCAAAAGTCCTTGCCCTATAGGTGAGCTTACAGAAATTTTTTTCTCCTTAAGATTTGCTTCTGCCTCTGCTACTAGCTTATAAGTAACTTCTGTGCCGTTATTTACGTTTTTTATAGTTACGTTTGTCAGTACGGTAACTTTTGACGTATCCAATTGACTTTCATCTATAATCCTAGAATTTGCAAAAACCTTTTCTAGCTCATTTATTTTCATCTCAAGCATACCCTGAGCATTTTTTGCTGCATCATATTCAGCATTCTCAGAAAGATCACCTTTTTCTCTGGCTTCTGCTATCGCTTTAGCCACGTTCTCCCTTCCTTTAGTTTTAAGCTCATCCAGGTCAGCTTTAAGCTTTTCATAACCTTCATGAGTCATATAAGATAATGACATAATATAATTTTATAATGCTGTTTAAAAATAAAAAAACAAACGTTTTCACTCCCACTAGAAAGCGAAAACGTTTGTATAAAAACCTTTATTTATAATACTAAACGGTCAAATCGAACAAAAAGTTTTCTAAAAAGAAAATCGGAGGGTAAAATTATGTGTGCCTTTAAAAGGATTTGTTGATCTGAAGGCATAATCGATTCCCAAATTGTTTGCACCACCTTTACTTATTGGTACTTCAACTGATCCACCAGCAGAAAAGCCGGTATAAATATTATTAGTTTCCACATCGGTACTTCCAAGATCGTGCTTATACGCCGCTCTTAAAACCACTAGATTTTGAAAAGAAAACTCTAGTCCTGCGCCTATCTGGTCCTTTGAAAATGCATTTGATGTGAAGTTTGTTAGGCCTCTAATATAATTTTCGTCTCCTAAGTAAAAATCATAAGATACACCAAGATTTAACATAGAAGGTAGTTCAAAACTAGCTGCCCTGGCATCGTACGTTAATTCGTAGTTGACTCCTCCTGCGGGATCCGGATTATTTCTTTTTACTGATAGACCTTCCCCTCCGAATGCCATAGGAGAACCTACATTACGCAACGATATACCTAGTCTAAAATTATCCTTAGGCCCAGCGACGTACTGAACGCCTGCATCAATAGCGAAACCTGATGCAGAAACATCCTGTATGCTTTCAGAAACCAGACGAACTAACATGCCAACTGATATTTTATTTGCGTAAGTGAAGGAGTAGCCCATTCCCAGCTGAAAAAAACTAGGAGAAAAAAAACCTCCTGTGCCAGCTGGTTGGTTTACAGTAGTAACAGGTATCTGACCAAAGTCCAGCGAAGCAAACTCAACACCAAAAGCGCCTGACTTTCCCATTTTAAATCCAAGTCCGAAACTATTAAGATTCATACCCGTACCACTGAATAATCTATTATTGGAAACTCCAATTTCCAATTTTTTTATTCTACTTAATCCAGCGATATTGATTCGCATCGCTTCTACACCCATAACTGATGAAGTACTCATTGAATGCAAACCTGCACTTCTACCCCATGGATTCATTAATAATTCAGATGCACCAGCCTGTCCTTGTCTATCGGGATTGCCCCCCTCAAGTTTCATCACTGAAATGACTAAAAAAGCTAAAATTGTGTAAATTTTTATATTCATTTTGCTCTCTTTTATTTTGTTTATTTTCTGCAAGCCAGAAGAAGTCTAACTTCCTCAGGCTTGCAGATATTTAATTATTATAATCCACTCGGGTCAAACTTCCTGCCAATACCAAACCACTTAATCGTCCTTTCTTCTTTATACTCAGGTGCAACAATATGTATGAGATATACACCACTTGCTACTGGGACATCCTTAAAATTCTTCATATCCCATTCCAAATCAGGATAAACTTGTGAAGTTGAAGTAGGTCTATTTGTACCGGATAATACCGTCCCTCTTTCATCTCTATTATATTGACGGATAAAACTTCCATCCATATTATAAATGGTCACCGTCGCTTTTGCAGGTAAATTAGTGATTTTTATGATATTCGTAAACTGAGAAGTTTCATAGGCACTATAAGCATAGTAGGGGTTAGGCACTACATTCACATTTGATAGTGCGCCTACATACTCTTCCTGTGTGGTAAGCGGAATGGACTGTTTATTTCTAAATTCAAAGTCATAGACTGGTGAATCGCCATCTGTTTCACAATCTCTCTCCTTTTCGATATTAAACTTTCTGGACTCTCCGTAAGGGTTGTTTACCCGTAGCTTCACGGTAAGGTCATTCGGTATAAGGCCCTTATCTATTGATTGCATGGGTGCGCTGGATACTCCCAGTGGAAAAGACACCCAAGTGACTGCCGCACCACCTTTTATTTTATTAAGTACAGATGCTCCTTTTCTAAGCTTAACCTCAAGAGTTTTGCATTCATCATATTCTTGTCTTGTTACATAAATATAATGCTGAGCACCCCAAACAGGAATACCATCTGCAGTTACAGTCTGTGAAGAAGGATTAAATATCAGGTCGCCTCCTATTGGATTTTTACCATCCAATTGATCGGTTAAATCACCTGAATAAACACTATTTTCCCCAAAAAATATATTTAATCTTTTTCCTGTCTCAACATCAATGGCATATCCCGGGAAATAACTGAATCCAAAAGTACCATCGTTTATTGGTTTGCCATCCTTATCAATGGATGGTGTTCTTCGTACTTCAAAGTTTTTAGTATTATCAATAGTAGGCAAACCATTATTAATAAAATCATTGTTAGCTGTCTCAACTACAATACATTTGCTCCACTTTGTTTTATCGCTGGTGAAGACTATGTCCACATTATTGAGATCTCTGTATCTTATTAAATTATTCGTAGTATTGGTCATAATTGCCATAAAATCACGCGCTGCAGGACTAAGATAGAACGGAAAATCAGGGTCTGCCTCAAATCGAGTAGAAAGAAATGGAACAAAAAATCCGTCGCCCAACTTTGATAATGCTGCAGTCGGATCCTGAACAAATCCATTTCTGACAAAATCAAGTTCTCTAGCAGAAACATTGCCATCGGCATTTACCTGATATACCCCAGCATCCTTTACTGCGTTGAACCATTTGGCTCCGGCAGCATCTTTATATACCAATCTCGCTCCAATTCCACCATTGGTACCCGTCCTTGATGTACCCGGATCGTCTTCATTACCTACCGTGATTGAAAATCCAAGATTATTTAAGATATACTCCTTTATGAATGATAAAGATCTATCCTGCAATACAACTTTATTATTAGTGACGTCAGTAAGTTTCCAAACTGCTTTATCGTCATAGGCACAATTGGCTCTGGCATAATTAAACCTTCCTGTTATTTCTAGTCTGTATTTTCCATCTTTTATTTTTAATGGATCCACAATTTTTGCATCTATAGGTCCTGCGCCTGACTTATATAATATTTTTCCTCCATATTCCTTTTTTAAGATAAGATCATACATCGTATCATCCATTTCAAGAAATTTACCAGGATTACCTTCGCCTGAGATTCGGGCTATTGTAGGCCCTTCACCATAGGATGACTGTAGGGATTCATAAACGATTGGTCGGGGCACTAATGTATACGCTCTCTTATCAGGTCCACCTACATTACCTCTTCCTTCCAAATAGGCTCTACGCTGGCCTGTTCCCGAAATAATATCAAATGACTTCCAGTTATTATGTGCATAGGCTAAAACCAAAAAATGGTACTGTTTGTGATTGACCAATCTTCTGTTTGTAAGGGCAAACTGATCTTCTGTAACTCTGAATGAATTCCGGATACCTCTGTTTTCACCTATCACTTCTCTGGTAGGTGTCCAGACTATTGGACCTGTCAATGGATCCAATGGATTAAACTGTCCTGTCCAGTTGTATATTTCTCTAACTCCGTTTTTTACATCCACCTGAGCGATGGGTCTGGATTTAGAGATATCACCTAATTCCTGCGCAGTTACACTAGCATTTACCAATTGATACAAACGATAGCCTTCAAATCTGTATTTGTTATCAACCATCATAGGAGCCTGCAAATCGAGTTCTTCGTAACTTTCGTTAAAATTATTTGAAGTAGATTCATTGGAAAACATAATGATCAATTCCTGATCCAATTCCACAGATGTAATGTCCGGTGCATCCGGACCGTCAGTAATGTCAAAACAATTATCAAACAATGCTTGTGCTATGTCATCTGCAAATTTGAGTCGGGTGATATCAGGACAAGGGTAGTCTACATCCGGAACAAATACTACACCCATTATCAATTCATTGGTGGCTCCCGGTTGCAATAAAAGTGGACCCGTAGCTTGCAATGTTCTTCTATCTCCGATAGGAAGATTAGCAGTACACATAGACCATCCTGTTGTTTTATTTGGATCGTCCGGAAAAGCATATCTTACTGTATCTGCACTACCAGGATTATACCCCGAACCTCCAAATGTCAAAGGGGTACCATCTCTCCAAAATCCTCGTATATAGTTGTAAAACCCATCTTCTCTACCTCTCTGAGGATCGGTGGTAGCAGGAGGAAAAGAACCTCCGATTTGCCTTTCATGATAAGCAAATGAAGTCATTCCCAATTCAATCAAAGTATCCTGCTGACCTGTAAAGGGCTCTGGCTCACCTAATATTTTTTTACCAGCAGCATCCAAAATGGGAATACCCATGGCATCTCTTTTGAATACTTTTGGTCCTAATGGACCTCTGAAATAGTCCATACCAATGACGGGGATCTCTGACCCATATGTATTAACTCCGTCGCAAGACGATCCATTATTTCCATCCACAGCATCCTGATTATATACTATGGCTAGTGATCTGGAAACATCACACCCAATAAAATCATCTTCTGAACAACCCAAATCCGGGTCAATCCACATAGAAAAATAACAGTCCACCAAATCTTCTGCAGCTTTGTTTATCAGTTTGTATCTGTAGAAGGTCATGTCATTGATCTCATCATTGGTTGAATATGCGAATGATTGCACCTGAACTTCCATCTGAATAGAACTCGGCCCTGATAAAGTCTGAGGCCCTCCGTTATCATTGTAAATCCAGAATATCATTTGGTCCGGAATCAATTCTTTAGCTTCGCCAATGTCATCAGGCTCACAGCCCCTGATATCTATTAATGGGAAGTCACCATTACAAGGATCATAAATATTATCCTGGTCATCATCCCAGAATGCGCCTAATGGCTGATCCGGAAGATTGAAAGTAAATTTTTCCCTCCAATATGGATTTCCCTGACCAGGCCAATACCTTACATCGTCAGGTATAGAATCACAATCAATCGGAACACCTGTTTCTTTAAATATGATAACTTTATTATAGTGGTTCCTCACATTAATTCCTGATACTGTAAAAAATCTATCCCAATTGTCACATACTTCTTTATCTGTAGTACCATTAATATCCAGTGGCCCTGCAAAAAAATCTGTACCGTCACTTCTATAAGTAACCCCAGATAATTTTGTGTTACCAGCTCTGTCCCTACCCCCGATCCATACTCCACCAGCATAAATAGCTGAAACTGCCAAATTGCCCGGAGCAGGTTTTGGCACAATATAACCTCCCAAAGTGGGACTGATATTCCATATATCACCACCAGTCAAAAGTCTGGCTCTCACATTATTTACCTCCATAGTTATCTGGGTAGTTGGCCTTATACAGGCAGCCCGCCATCCAGTCACTTCAGTATTTACTGTCTTATTTGTACCTGTGATGTCCGGTTGTCTAGCATCAACATCAGAAATAAAAACTCCGGCAAAAAAGAGTATACAAATAAATATTTTATCAAAATTCATATGATTTATATTTTTTTTGATGATCAAATTAAAAATCTACAATTATACCAACATACATTCTTCTCGGCAATGTAAAATTTCCCGGTGCAAGTAACCGCCATGAATAGGCATCCAAAAATGCATCCACATCACGACCAGTTTGAGCTACACCTCTTATCCTATCCAAACCGAAACTGGATTGTAAATATCCATCATTCTCAGCATCGCCGGAAAATTTAAAGACATCAATGATGTTTTTTGTATTAAATACATTCTGAACTCGGAAATAAGCGTTAAACCAGAGTTTTTTACCGGATGTCTTGCTGATCGTTACAGGAAATCTTTTCTGCACATTCAGGTCAGTGGTAAAATTCCAAGGTAATCTGGCACCATTTATTGAACCCGCAAATCCTGATCCACCAAATGCTCGTGCAGTCAAATTTCTAGTGTAAGGTTGACCTGACACCAAAAATCCTGTCAGGTTGATACCAAACTCTTCAAGGATATTAATCCCTCCGATTCTAGGTCCATTATAAGCTTTTCCTGACCCGTATCTATAGTCAATTACCGTTGTAAATCTGTGTCTTTCGTCAAAAGAAAGAGGAATAAGATTTCTGATGGGTCCTCGGTTGTTTATTCCATTTGAAGAGTTGGCATCACTGCCTGATCCGTCAGCAAATTGTAGTGTATAGGTTGCATTAATTTCAAGATTATTGGTTCTTCTTCTATCCAAAGAAAACGAAAACCCTTTTACAGTTCCGAAATCAAGATTATCAAAAACCTTATATGAGTTTAATGGAGCGGCAACGTTAGGTAATACTCTTTGCTGAATCAAATCCTTCATTTCTTTGTAGTACGCTGAGACCTTTATTGCCATGGTTTCAGATACCTTCTGCTGAAATCCTACCTCATAATCCACTGTTCTTACCGGCTTTAGATTTGGGTTATCTAAAGCTTCGCCATTTGCATTGATTCTGCTGATATCTTCAAAAAAGTAATAATCCAGCGCAGAAGCAAAGGAATTGGATGGTGGTCTTTGGTACAATACATCATAGTGAGCAAAAAATCCGGCATCTTCCGAAATCGGAAAAGAAAATGCCAAACGTGGCATAAAATTAACCTGTGGTTTATAGTCCACAAAAGATGTGTTAGGGTCAAAATCAGTTTTTTGAACATCTAGTATTCTACCTTGGCTTTTCCCGGCATAAGAAGGAAAAACAAGACCACCCTGGTAAATTACATTTCCACCGGAAACGGCAGTACCATTGGGTAAAAACCATTGATCTCCTTTTCTGAATGCCACCAAACCGTCTGACTCTTCTGATGCTACGTAAACATTGTAATCATCTGATACTGAAGTTGGCTGTTCTTTTCCTATTCTGTTGTAATAATCTTTTGCATTTTCAATTTCATACAAGGCATAAGGGTCCCTTAGTACTTTGGTGTTGGCATCAAAATAATCCACTCTCAAACCAAGTCTAAATATAATATCCTTATAAGAAAATTTATCCTGAAGAAAAACTGCTCCATAAATAGGCTGTTGCGGAGCAACCACAAATGTCCTTCGTCCATCTGCATCCCGACTGGTAAAAAAATCTTCAAACCTTACATCTGTTCCCAGTTTATTGCCTAAATAATCATAGCCGTTATAACCTATTAGACCTTGTCTATTGATCAATTCTCCAGCTGAAAACATATCCAATCTCAACTGACTTGGATCCAAATCCCAAACATTTACATATTCATGATCAGTTTTTCCTGTAATATCTCTTACACTTCTATAGAATTTATTGTCGGGTTCAACATTTAATTTTGTTTGGTAAATGTTTTCAACTTGCGCCCCAAATGGACCATTAACGGTCATTGTGTCTATAACTAAGGATTTATCCAAACCATTGATATGTCCATTACTAAGAATATTTGCCAGATTCCAAAGATCAAATGGAGCCAACCCCCAGTTTCGGTTGATGCTTTGTTCGTACAATAATCCAAATTGAATATTATGTCTTCCTTTTTCTGAACCACCGGGAAGTAAATCAAAACCGGTAGCTAGATTTAAAGAATATAAGTCATTATCGTTTTTGTTAAATGAATTATACACTTGTCCTACATTGGAATACAAATCTCCCCACGCAGTATTTATGTTATCATTTAATAATCCATTCACGTTGACTCCACCTACAGCATTGTAAGTACCTAAAATCGGATTAATATCAGCATTAAGTGCATATTCTCCGATTTCTTCTCTATATCCCAGATGGCCGAATGGGTCTATCTCAAATAATGGATCCAAGGGGTCCAAAAATCCAAATATTTTCTCCCAGGTTCGAACTGTTTTTCCAAAATAACCATAATTAAATAAATTTTCTTTATGGCGAAGATCTTCGGTTCTTGACTTATTTTTTTGGTAACCCAATGTAATGGTATAGGCAAAATTTCTTAAATTACCCGTAGCTTTCTCTTCACCTTGCCCACTACTTTGTTTACCAAGTTTGTGTGTTAACCTAAGATTACCCCTATAAGTATTGGAATACTGGTAAGGATTGTTTACCCAGTTTAATAGCGACCATGCCGTACTTGGTGTAAAGCGATCTGTTCTGTCATTATAATTTCCTGAAAGCTGCATATCAATATTATCCGCCAGTTTGATATCTAATCTTCCTGTAAGATCAATGTCAATATTTTCATCATTGGGTCTGGCTTTAAAAGGTGCTCCCAAATCAGAAGTGCGGATTTGCTCCAATGAAGGAAACTGTGTACTGCCAATATTATAAACAGGCTTTTGCTCCAATGTTCTTATTAATGATTCAGGTGCTCTCCTCACCCCAATGGCTGAAGGGTTTCCATCGGCAACGCTTCTGTACTGTCCAGAAAAACGATAGCCCAGGATCGATTGCTTTTTGCTGTTTCTTAAAATCGGTCCGGAAATATTACCACTCACCAGATTGTAACCAAATCCATCTACTGATTTTTCCACTTCTATACTTCCAGATACTTTGTCAGATGGACCTCTAGACGTTAAAGATATAACACCACCCGTCACGTCTCCATATCTCGCTTCGATACCTCCGATTACTACCTGCAATTGTTCAATTTCAGATTGTGGAATGAGGTTTCCTGTTACTCTGACACCGTCCAGAAAATATACGGTTTCATTAGACCTAGAACCTCTGACCGAAATTGCACCGCCATCCTGAGATGAAATACCCGCAGAAGTAGCAGCTATTGCATTGACTTGTTTGGTCGGAAGTGCTCTGATTTTTTCTTGAGTAACTGTTGCACCTTGAGTCGTATTGTCTATCTCAATGAGTGGTACTTTATATGCTTTTATCTCGACGCCGAGATCCAATAGAACAGCATCATCTGAAAGCTGAAAATTTACTCTGTTTGTTCTTCCTGCCTTGATAACTATACCTGTTTGCCTCTGAGATGCAAAACCTATATAGCTAGCTTCCATGTCATAAGTACCTGGTTGGACATCGGACAGAAAATAATTCCCCTCATCATCAGTTTCAGTGCCTGTGATCAAGACACCACCCCTATATAAAGCGATGGTTCCGAAAAGAATAGCTTCTCCTGATTTAGCATCAGTCACCTTTCCTTCAATAGTAGTTTGGGCAATTAAACCACTCCACCCCACCAAAATAAAACCTAAAATAAGTAATAATCTATTCATGCTCTGAATTTTTGATTATGTTAACGATTTCTTAAAAGTCCGCAATGTTAATAAATCTTACTGCTTTAGCAAAATTTTTGCTTCAAATATCTCAATTTTTGTATCGCCCGATACATTTTTAAGGTGATTTCCTTTTAATATTTTATCAAGTAATATTACTGCTATCCCCGACAGGGACTCATTTGTCCATCCCGCGATATGAGGAGTCAGCACTACATTTTCCATAAGATATAATTTTTCGTACATTACTTTCTCCTGTTCAGAATAAGACTCAGGTTTTTCATTTTCAAATACATCCAAACATGCGCCCCCTACTTTGCCTGTCTCTAAACCTTCTATAAGCGAAGACGTTTTGATCACCTGACCACGGGATGTATTGCATATGATAACACCTTTTTTGCAAAGAGACATAAACTCGTCATCGACAAGGAATTTAGTTTCTTCTGTTAATGGCAAGTGTAGTGAAATTATATCAGACGTTTCTGCCAACTCTTTCAAACTTACTTTCTCTACAAAACGCAACGAAGGCGGATATCGCTTTCTATACTTGTCATAAGAAACAACCTTTAGTCCCCATGGCGACAATTTCTCAGCAAAAGATGATCCTGTGTGTCCTAATCCAATGATTCCTATGGTTTTACCTTTAAGTTCCTTTCCCCTATTTTTCTCTCTATCCCAGTGAAATTTTCTTACTTCCGCATCTGCTCTGACAATGTTATTCATCAGTGCCAGCAACATCCCAAACTCGTGCTCTGCAACAGCATTCCTGTTGCCTTCCGGCGAATTGTAAACTGCTATTTTTTTCTTTTTTGCATAAATAACATCAATGATCTCCAGTCCAGAACCCAGTCTGCCTATAAAAAGTAGCTTTTTACCTTTATCTATCCTGGCCTTAGTCATGATAATTTTACTATTGATAATAATACCGTCAAACTGATGTATCACCTCATCAAGCTTTGCATTATCCATAGTTGTATCATAAGTCACCAAACAATTTTCAGATTCAAGTCCCTCTATAAGCAAAGGATGGACTTTATCAGTGATCAATATTTTTTTATACCCCATTTTAAAAAATTAATATTATTTATATAATGATTTTAAGACTTTTAAAAAATTTGATACATCGTTAAAAATATGGACCAATCTAACAATTAATTCATAAAATTTTGAATTCAACACATTTTTTTTTTTACTATAAATATTATCTTACCTTTGTGCCCCGATCAGATATACACATCGGAAATGCCAAAAGACAATTCTATCAAATCCGTTCTCATCATAGGAAGCGGACCCATCATCATCGGACAAGCATGCGAATTTGACTACGCTGGCACCCAGGCATCCCGCTCTCTCCGGGAAGAAGGTATCAAAGTCACGCTTATCAATTCGAATCCTGCCACCATCATGACTGACAATGTCACTGCGGACCATATCTATTTATGGCCATTGTCGGTAGAGAGCATTATAAAGATTCTGGAAGAACAACAAATTGATGCGGTATTGCCTACCATGGGCGGACAAACTGCCTTAAACCTGGCCATAGAAGCTGAAAATATGGGCGTTTGGGAGAGATATGGTGTCAGGATGATAGGTGTTGATGTGGCTGCTATTGAATTGGCAGAAAATCGCGAAGCTTTCAAAAAACATGTCATTAGCCTGGGTATGAAGGTGGCAGACTCCCGTATTGCCAACTCATTTTTGGAAGGAAAAGAAGGTGCACAACAAATCGGTTTTCCATTGGTGATCAGACCTTCGTATACATTAGGAGGTACGGGAGGTGGATTTGTCATGAAGGAAGAAGATTTTGATGAAGCTCTTCGAAGAGGACTAGAAGCTTCTCCATCTCACGAAGTCCTCGTAGAAAAAGCAGTGATCGGCTGGAAAGAATATGAGCTCGAATTGTTGCGTGATAGTAATGACAATGTAGTCATCATTTGTACTGTCGAAAACCTGGACCCTATGGGTATTCACACCGGCGACAGCATCACAGTAGCTCCAGCGATGACCCTCTCCGATACTGCATTTCAGCAGATGCGGGACGATGCAATATTAATGATGCGTTCGATGGGAAATTTTGCAGGAGGTTGCAATGTTCAGTTTGCTCTTAACCCTGATACAGAAGAACTTATAGCAGTAGAGATAAATCCACGCGTATCCAGATCATCCGCACTCGCTAGTAAAGCGACTGGTTACCCTATTGCAAAAATTGCAGCCAAACTAGCCATCGGGTATAACTTGAATGAGCTCAAAAATCAAATTACCAAAACCACTTCAGCATATTTTGAGCCTGCTCTGGATTATGTGATCGTAAAAATGCCAAGATGGAATTTCGATAAATTTTATGGTGCAGATACTACCCTTGGACTACAAATGAAGTCTGTGGGTGAAGTAATGGCCATTGGGAGAAATTTTCTTGAAGCGATGCAAAAAGCCTGTCAAAGTCAGGAAAACAATCGTGCCGGTCTCGGAGCAGATATGAAAGAATGGATTCAGACCGAAGATATCCTTGCCAGACTTGAAAAAGTAAGCGATGACAGGATATACCGGGTAAAAGACGCTCTCAGGCTTGGTGTCCCTGAAAAATCGGTACACAAACTCACCAAAATTGATCCCTGGTATATCAAACAGATCAAACGTCTGGTAAAATATGAAGAAAAACTGATGCGTTACAATGTGGCAGAAGACATTCCGGCTGACTTCTTCAGAGAGTTGAAAACTGTAGGCTACTCGGATGTACAGATTGCTTGGGTACTTCGCATCAGAGAAGAAGAAGTCACCAGACAGCGCAAAAAACTGGGAATCATACGTTCCTACAAAATGGTGGACACCTGTGCAGCAGAATTTGAAGCGAAAACACCTTATTTCTATTCCACATTCGATACTGAAAATGAAAGTATCCCATCTGATAAAAAGAAAATTATTGTTTTGGGTTCAGGGCCCAACAGGATAGGACAAGGAATTGAATTTGATTATTGTTGCGTACATGGTCTCCTTGCTATAAAAGAAGCCGGCTATGAAGCCATCATGATCAACTGTAATCCTGAAACGGTTTCAACTGATTTTGACATAGCCAATAAACTTTATTTTGAGCCGGTATTCTGGGAACATATAGAAGAAATCATCGACCTTGAACAACCGGAAGGTGTCATCGTTCAGCTCGGTGGGCAAACAGCTTTAAAACTGGCAGAAAAATTTCATAAAAAAGGAATAAAGATCATTGGTACTGACTTCAACAGTCTCGATCTGGCTGAAGATCGGGGCAGGTTTTCAGATTTACTCAAAGAACTGGAAATACCATATCCTGAATATGGAGTTGCAAGGGATGTGGACGAGGCCATAGATGTGGCACGCAGGGTAGGATATCCTGTACTGGTGAGACCCTCTTATGTCATAGGTGGCCAGCGTATGCGTATAGTCATCAATGACAAAGAGCTGGAATCACATGTTTTAAGTATATTTAAACACCTGCCAGATCATAAAGTGCTCATAGATCAGTTTTTGGACAGGGCCAAAGAAGCTGAGATAGACGCTATTTATGATGGTGAAGAATTGCATATCATGGGAATCATGGAACATATTGAGCCTGCAGGTATTCATTCGGGCGACAGTTCTGCCGTACTTCCTACATACTCACTCAGCCCCTCTGCCATAGGACAGATGGTCGAATATGCCAATAAACTCGCAGTAGCCCTAAATATAAAGGGTCTTATAAATATTCAGTTTGCCATAAAAAACGATGATGTATTCGTAATAGAAGCCAATCCAAGAGCTTCCCGTACTACACCATTTATCGCTAAAGCCTATCAGGTTCCTTATCTGAAGATAGCCACTCAGATCATGTTGGGGACAAAGATGCTAAAAGACTTTGATATTGTAAAAAACCTCACGGGCTATGCCATCAAAGTACCTGTATTTTCGTTTGACAAATTTCCCAATGTAGACAAGAACCTAGGTCCTGAGATGAAATCCACCGGTGAAATGATCTATTATATCAAAGATTTATATGATCCGTATTTCCGAGATCTGGACAAAAGAAGATCCATGTTTTTGAGCCGTTAAAAAAAGCATGGTGGGTCTAGTATTGAAGCAATTGTCCCTTTTAACAGGTATAGGATATGTTGGGTTAAAGACTGATCTGCAAGGAAATTTTAAAACAATCCTTTATTATTGGGCTTGAGTTCTGGTCTGAAACAATTTGATAGCTCACAGCGTTAAAACAATTTAACATTGGTATATGGAAAGTAAAAAAGGTACGGATTGGGTATTGTTGAAACGTGTTCTGGCAACTGCAACGCCATTTAAATCCCTTTTTTTACAATCCATTTTTCTGGCCATTGCTATCACTCCATTTTCTATTGCTCAGCCCTTTATCGTTCAGAAAATTGTAGATGATAACATCATCAAAGGAGAAAAGGAAGGCATGATCACTTTAGGCATCCTTTTTCTGATAGTGTTGCTGATCAATGTAATCATGAAATATTACTTCATCTATGTCACTGCTGAACTGGGTCAATCTGTGATCAAGGATATGCGTGTGAAGGTTTTCAGGCATATTACGAATTTACGTTTGCGATACTTTGACAAAACACCAATAGGCACTTCCACAACCAGAACCATCAATGACATCGAAGCCATAAATAATGTTTTTGCACAGGGGGTAATCACCATCGTAGCAGACATGATCACGTTGTTTGCTGTAGTGGGCATCATGTTATACACAAGCTGGAGACTGACTGCAATTGTTTTTATAACGATGCCATTTATGATTCTGGCAAGTTATATTTTTAAAGAAAAAGTAAAAGTATCTTATCAGAAAGTAAGAACACAAATTGCCAATATGAATGCTTTCCTACAAGAACGAATTACCGGTATGAAAATAGTGCAAATATTTAATGCTGAAAAGCAGGAAGGTGAGGCTTTCAAAAAAATTAATCACTCCTATACCAGTGCCAATCTGGATTCTGTTTTTTATTATGCAGTTTTTTTTCCAGTAGTGGAGTTGGTTTCTGCGGTTTCGCTGGCGCTTATGATCTGGCTGGGAGCCAAAGGATATCTTCAGGATAAAGTTACTTTTGGAGCACTCGTAGCATTTCCTTTATACCTCAATTTACTTTTCAGACCTATCAGATTTTTGGCCGACAAATTCAATACGCTTCAAATGGGATTGGTAGCATCTGAGCGTGTTTTTAAAGTTTTGGACAGCAAAGATTTTATTGCCAATGAAGGTACCATCATTCCAACAAAACTAATTGGGAAAGTAGCGTTTCATGATGTATCCTTTGCGTATGACGAAGAAAATTATGTACTTAAAAATATAAATTTTTCCATTCGTCCTGGTGAAACAATGGCCCTTGTGGGAAGCACAGGATCAGGAAAATCCACCATCATCAATATATTGAACAGATTTTACGAAATTCAAAAGGGACAAATTCTGATCGATGATAAGGATATCAAATCATATGAACTAAAGGCACTACGGGATCGAATCGCCATTGTACTACAAGATGTTTTTCTGTTTGAAGGTAGTGTCATGGAAAATATTACACTCAGAGACGAAAAAATATCCCATGAAGTGGTGATAAATGCAGCAATAACCATCGGAGCTCATTCATTTATTGAAAAACTACCCGGAGCTTATGACTTTAGAGTTTCAGAAAGAGGCAGCAATCTTTCTGTAGGACAGCGACAATTGATCTCTTTTGTTAGAGCGCTGGTGTTTGATCCGGATATTCTTATATTGGATGAGGCTACATCTTCCATTGATACAGAAAGCGAGGCGGTCATACAACACGCCATCGAAAAACTGATAGAGCGAAGAACTTCTATAATTATTGCACACAGATTATCTACGATTAAACATGCGCACAATATCATCGTTCTAGCCCATGGAAATATCATGGAGAATGGCACGCATGAAGCATTATTAAACAAAATTGATGGCCACTATAGAGAATTGTATGACATGCAGTTTGCAGATCTTCCTGATCTGGTGAAACAGGGAGAAGTATAAGCTTGTACAGAATAATTGTCATCATTTTTTTTCAATAATTCGGGTTTGTTCCTCATTCTAAGTTTTATTTTGTTTAATTTTGAATTTGTAAATTTAAACATAACTTTGTGGATCAACCAAAACATCATGACAACAACCTTTACACCATTCAATATCCCTTGCTATAATAAGCTGTTTGAAAAATTTCAATTTCTTTTTGAAGCCGAATTAATCAATGAAATATGTAAAACAGGAAATATAAAATCTTTTAAAGAAGGTACAATGATCATGGACATAGGTCAGCTTCTGACACATATGCCATTGGTGATTACAGGCTCTGTCAAAGTAATGAAGGAAGATAAAGACGGAAATGAATTATTACTTTACTACTTGGAACTGGGAGATACATGTGCTGTTACCTTAAGTTGTTGTACCAAACCATCCAAAAGTGCAATCAAAGCCATCACGGAGTCAGATGCAGAAATTCTTTTTATTCCGGTAGATAAAATGGAAGAATGGATGGTAAAATTTAAAAGTTGGCGGGGATTTGTACTGGACAGCTACAATATACGAATGAATGAAATGCTGGATGCCATCGATAATCTTGCTTTCAATAATATGGAAGAACGGTTGTATAAATTTCTGAGAGACAAAGTAATGGTAACCAAAGAATCTAAACTGCATATCACTCATTTTCAGATTGCCAATGAATTGCATTCGTCCAGAGTAGTGATATCCCGATTGATGAAAAAACTTGAAAATGAAGGACTGGTCATTCAGTACCGCAATTATGTAGAAGTAAAGGAGTTTATGTAGACATTATAAAAATAACCCCTTTCCTTAAATTTACCTTTAAAACATAAAACCTTCTTAATCTGAGTCAATACTCAAGTCCTTGCATCTCAAAAGCTCATCTGTAGTAGTAACTCAAATCAAAAAAAATCCCGAAAAACCAGACTGAATTCCTTTTTCTCAATCTAATTGATGAACTTTGCACCTTCATAAGACTTTCAAATCAACAACTTCATGATACGCTTTTTTCGCACTGAAGAAAATCATATTTATGCAGTAAGTACCGCTGAAACTTTGACTGCCGCCGATATCGACAAACTCAAGTGGCTGTTTGGTATGGCTTTTTTTGTGCAGCATACTTCCATTGATGCATCATACATTGGACCTCGAGCAGCAATGGTCACGCCATGGAGTACCAATGCTGTTGAAATCGCACAGAATATGGGAATCTTTGGCGTAGATAGAATTGAACACTTCATTCCGGTAGTTCAGGAAAATGTAATCTTTGATCCGATGCTTTCACACAAATTCAGCAAACTTGATCAGGATATTTTTACCCTTAGTATAAAACCTGAGCCCATCAGACCGGTGGATAATATTGCTACTTACAATAAGTCAGAAGGACTTGCATTAAGCGATGAAGAAGTAAATTACCTTGAAAAACTGGCTGAAAAACTGGGGCGAAAACTTACTGATTCAGAAGTATTCGGATTTTCTCAAGTCAACTCCGAACATTGTCGCCACAAGATTTTTAACGGTACATATATTATCAATGGTGAAAAAAAAGTCAATAGCCTTTTTGCCATGATTAAAAGAACTTCCAAAGAAAATCCCAATGATATCGTCTCTGCTTACAAAGACAATGTAGCTTTTATAAAAGGTCCTGATGTCATACAATTTGCCCCTAAATCTGGAGATAAACCGTCTCTGTATAGCAAAAAATCATTTTCGTCTGTACTGTCCCTGAAGGCTGAAACACACAACTTCCCTACCACAGTAGAGCCATTCAATGGTGCGGCCACAGGCTCAGGCGGCGAAATCCGCGACAGACTTGCAGGCGGTCAAGGTTCTTTACCTTTGGCTGGTACAGCTGTGTATATGACTGCCTATTCAAGACTCGAAAAAACACGCCCGTGGGAACAAAAAATACCTGAAAGAAAATGGTTGTATCAGACACCTATAGATATTCTGATCAAAGCATCCAACGGAGCTTCAGATTTTGGCAATAAATTTGGTCAGCCTCTTATTGCAGGATCAGTACTTACCTTCGAACATCAGGAAGATGCGTCTATCTTAGGATTTGACAAAGTCATCATGCTAGCTGGCGGTGTGGGGTATGGAAAAGCAGATCAATCTAAAAAACTCCTTCCCGAAACTGGTGATCAGATCATCGTCATGGGTGGTGACAATTACCGTATTGGCATGGGCGGAGCGGCTGTTTCTTCTGCTGACACCGGTGCGTTTGGTTCAGGTATAGAACTCAATGCTATTCAGCGTTCCAATCCTGAAATGCAAAAAAGAGTAGCCAATGCCATCCGTGCTTTGGTAGAAAGTGACCACAATCCTATTATATCCATCCATGATCATGGTGCAGGTGGTCATCTCAATTGTCTTTCTGAACTGGTAGAAGAAACCGGTGGTAAAATAAACCTTGATGCGCTTCCCATTGGTGACCCTACCTTATCTGCAAGAGAAATCATAGGCAATGAATCGCAGGAAAGAATGGGCATGGTCATCCACCCCGAGGACATTGAGTTAGTGAAATCAATTGCAGCCCGCGAACGTGCACCATTTTATCAGGTAGGTGAAATCACCGGTGATCATCGTTTTTCTTTCCAATCGTCAAAAACAGGCGAAATCCCCATGGATCTGGCTTTGAATGATATGTTTGGCAGCAGCCCAAAGATGATTATCTCTGATGAGTCTCCTGAATCAACATTCGATCCACTAAAATATGATGCCGGTGAGTTATATATCTATCTTGAACAGGTACTCCAACTCGAAGCTGTAGCCTGCAAAGACTGGCTCACCAATAAAGTGGACAGGTGTGTTGGCGGTCGGGTAGCCAAACAACAATGCGTAGGTCCGTTACAATTGCCGCTCAACAATTGTGGGGTGATGGCACTGGACTATGAGAGTAATCAGGGCATTGCCACTTCTATCGGACACTCGCCTGTAAGTGGTCTGATTGATCCCGTCGCAGGGAGTCGCAACAGTATCGCTGAAGCACTGACAAACATTATCTGGGCTCCTTTAAAAGATGGGCTCAAGAGTGTATCTCTTTCCGCCAACTGGATGTGGGCATGCAAAAATCCCGGTGAAGATGCACGATTGTACCATGCCGTGGAAGCCTGCGCTGATTTTGCCATCGAACTTGGCATTAATATACCTACAGGAAAAGACTCTCTGTCGATGAAGCAAAAATATCCTGACCGACAGGTGATTGCTCCCGGTACCGTCATCATCAGTGCAGCAGCCCATTGTAATAATATCAGTCAAATCATAGAGCCTGTCATCAAATCAGGAGAAGGGGACGTTTTTTATATCAATATGTCGTTCAGTCCTTTTGAAACCGGAGGTTCATCCTTTGGTCAGATTCTGAATAAAGTTGGGGATAAGGCGCCAACTATAGCAGATGCAGCAAAATTTAAATTCGCTTTTGATACCATGCAGCAGCTCATCAGAAACGGACTTATCGTCGCAGGCCATGATATAGGCAGCGGTGGATTGATCACTACTCTTTTGGAGATGTGTTTTGCTGATCCAGAAGCTGGGGCAGAATTTGACTTGACCGCATTGCAGGAGATTGATACCCTGAAATTACTATTTGCTGAAAATGCAGGCATAATATTTCAGGTAAGTAAAGGGAAAGAAGAAAATATCAATAAAGCCTTTTTTGATGCAGGTATTGATGCGGTGCAAATCGGGAAATATGTCTCCGGCGGACATGTAAGTATCTCAAATATGGGAGCAAAGTATAATTTTGACATCGCACAGTGGAGAGACATATGGTATAAAACGTCTTACCTTCTCGACACTAGGCAGTCCGGCCCATTGAAAGCAAAAGAACGATACGAAAACTATAAAATTCAATCTTTACAATATAATTTTCCCGCTCATTTTACGGGTAAAAAACCTGATATTGACCCAACAAAACTTCGTATCCTGGCTGCAGTCATCCGTGAAAAAGGAAGCAATTCGGAACGGGAACTGGCCAATGCTTTGTATTGTGCAGGATTTGATGTCAGAGATGTACACATGACAGACCTTATCTCAGGCAGGGAAACGCTGGAAGACATCCGATTTATCGGTGCTGTGGGTGGATTTTCCAATTCCGATGTCCTTGGTTCAGCTAAGGGATGGGCTGGTGCATTTAAATATAATGAAAAAGCAAATCTTGCATTGACAAAGTTTTTTAGCCGACTGGATACCTTATCTGTTGGTATATGTAATGGTTGCCAGCTTTTTATAGAGCTGGGACTGATCAATCCTGACCACGACATCAAACCAAAGATGCATTTTAACGATTCACACAAACACGAAAGTGCTTTTACATCTGTAAAAATTGCGAAAAATAACTCGGTCATGATGTCTTCTTTGTCAGGATCTACTCTGGGCGTTTGGATATCACACGGTGAAGGAAAGTTCCACCTTCCTAAAAATGAGTCCAATTATCAAATTGTCGCAAAATACGGATACAGCTCATATCCTGCCAATCCCAACGGTTCTGATTACAATACCGCCATGATGTGCAGCACAGATGGTCGTCATTTGGTCATGATGCCACATATTGAGCGTTCCCTTTTTCAATGGAATTGGGCATATTATCCGGATAAAAGAAATGATGAAGTTTCACCATGGGCGGAAGCATTTGTTAATGCGAGGAAGTGGTTGGAGTCAGTGTAAATTGTGATTTATTGCCGTAAAAAAAAGTAATTTATTTCATACGTATTTATCTGACATCCCGATTTCAACAATGTAAATCCCAGTTATCCATTGACTTACATCGTAATTTTCAAAGATTTCTTTTCTTTTTTTTTCATCATTAGATTGCCAACTATATCAAGTGCCTTTATTTCAACATTTGATACACCGAGATTTCAACATTTCGGCAATTCCCCAACTTCAACATTTCAATAAACACGTCGGACTACAGCAGAGAAAAAACGAACTGATCAGCAGTTTCAAAAATTTACTCAATACTCTTCATTTTCTGGAATAGCTATTATATGTTCATGGTATTTTCCTGTTTTTAGCACTTCATTAAATGCAAGACCTATGTCTTTGACTAAGATTCGGATGTTGTTACCTTCTTCGCCATATATTTCTGAGCTAAGGAGTCCTTCACCATCTTTTCCTACGAGATGAAATATAGGTTTATCCTTTCCTATTTGAAATACTCTGCCGGTATATTCGTGGTACTTTTCTGATAATACTTCCTTTGGTGTCCATTTCATATAATCCAGAACAAATTGTTTGATAATCAAAAGTAATTCATCATTAGTGGGGTAAAGAAGAAAATAATCATCCCCAAAATACCCTTGCCAAATAAAAGGAATTTTGGGATTCCTGAACGTAAGAATTGTTTCTTCACTAGTTGTATCCCACATAAAATTGGTATTGAACCAGTCGATATTAATATCTTCCCTTTTGTAAAATCGTGTTTCATTTTTGCTTTAAGGTAATACTTTTATATCATCCTTGTGGAAATCATAAGTTAAAAGTGCATTTCCGTATTTTGGTTTTTCTTCTGAATTCCAAGTCTGAAAATGTCCCGGAAATACAATAATCTTTTCATTGGGTGAGAAAGCCAACGCATCACCGTCTTTATCATAATTGTCAACATAATAGTCTTTTTTATTAAAGTTAAACAACTCCATTGTAGGGAGATACATTACTAGCTTTTGATTGATCATAAGATACTTCCCGCCATGCAATGTGTCAGGGTGCTCCATTGAAGTTCTTTCATCAGCCATAAACAATTCGAAAGCCGGTCCAGGTTGTCCGTCGATAGCGTCCAACCATTGAAATTTTATAAAATCTGTACTTTGGATCTCCAATGGTTTCACTTCATAAGAGTTGCCTTTTGCTGTGATCATAAAAACACTTTGGCTACCTGCCACTACTGTTGGTACGGAGCATCTTTCTATAAATACACCCGTCACATATGAGAAAAACCTGTATTGGACTGTAATGCCGCGGGAAATTCTACTACTTTTCCATTGTAAAGCACTGAATAAGCGATATTTGTTCGCTCACAAAACTTTCCATAATTCAAGTTAAAATCCGAAGTAATAAAGCGTTTCATTCTGATCACAAATGGTCCGTGGGTAAATTCTTTGACTTCGTCCTGAGCCGAAAAATATTGTTTTTTGATCCACATTCCAACATCGAGAAGCAATACAACTGAAATTACCCCTATCATGAGTTTTGGTTTTATCATTCGAATGTTTCTATTAATACAGCAAATTTATGCTCAAATAAACATCGTACCAATAAAATATTGTCCAAATGAGTATGAGTAGTGGTTGAAGTGTATAAAAAGGACATTCAGGGATAGTGGAGTGGCTAAACTTATACGGCTTTAGTGTAACTGACCCACAATCTTCTAAACGAAGATCATGATTTTAGTACTGAACGAAAAGTAAGTCTTTCATATAAAGTTTTCAACAGTTTACTTTCAGACAAATATCTTATCGAAGTGACCAACAGCACGTGCACAAAGTCAAAGTTGAACGTGAGCGTGGGAACAGATGAACCGATTATAATTTCAGATAATCATAAGAGATTAATCTGAATGGCATTGGTATGAAATATCCCTGATGATTATGAATTTTTAAAAAACCGCTAAAGATGAAAAATGCTTTAGCGGTTTTTCTTTATACCTACGAATTTAAGTATAGTTTAAATCTTTGGTCTCAGACTTCG
>Ga0105047_10001432_pt1 | contig 42725 bp, 42 predicted proteins | sample MAT04_FD_78384 | JGI IMG/M metagenome (GOLD analysis project Ga0105047, IMG submission 78384) | Freshwater microbial communities from Lake Fryxell liftoff mats and glacier meltwater in Antarctica - MAT-04 (megahit assembly) | ecosystem: Environmental > Aquatic > Freshwater > Ice > Liftoff... | reverse complement strand
GCTGGATGCCGTGCGGGCGTCCCGGCGGACGAACGAGGAGCGGTCGGGTTGACGGACAGCGTGGCCGGGCTGGCCCCGGACGGGACGAAGCGGGAGGGGTTCATGGAGGTCGAGGGCGCGCCGGGGGCGCTCGTGGTCATCATCTCCGGGCCGTCCGGGGTGGGCAAGGACACCATCATCGAGGCCATGCAGGCGTGTGCACCCGGGCGCACGGACCGCCATCACGTGATCACCTGCACCACCCGGGCGCGTCGTGACTACGAGGTGGACGGCGTCCACTACCTGTTCACCTCCCACGAGGCATTCGCGCGGCTACGCGAGAACGATGGACTGCTGGAGGACGCGGAGGTCCACGGCAACTGGTACGGCACGCCCCGTGACCAGGTGGTGGATGCCGTGACGGCCGGCCGCGACGCGATCCTCAAGATCGACGTCCAGGGGGCGCGGGCGGTCCGCGGGCTCATCCCTGACGCGCTGCTCATCTTCGTGGTGCCGCCGTCGGTGGAGGAGCTCAAGGCGCGGCTCGTGGCACGCAGCACGGAGACACGCGAGGCGCTCGCGCGGCGGATGCACAACGCGGAGACGGAGCTGTCACGCCAGGCCGACTACGACCACGTGGTGGTGAACGAGACCGGGCTCGTGGAGCGGACCGCCGAAGCCATCGACGCCATCATCGCGGCCGAGCACACGCGTCACCCGGATCGTCGCCTGCTCGTCTGAGCCGCTGACCGCCCCCCGTCGCACCCCGATGATGGAGCCACCCCGCTTCGTGGAGGTGGCCGTGGATGCCGCCGGCGTGCCCGGTGGGCGCACGTTCACCTACCGGGTGCCGCCCGCACTGGGTGCCGTCCTGCCCGGCGAGGCGGTGATCGTGGAGTACGGCCGGACGCGTGCGGTCGGGGTCGTGCTGGCCGACGCCCCCGTTCCCGACCGTGAGACCAAGCCGCTGCTGGCGCGCGTCCGCGGCGAACGGCCCCTCCTGCCGCCCCTGGGGGCGCGGCTCGCGTCGCTCATCGCGGACCGGTACCTCGCGCCGCCGGGGCTCGTCGTCCGCGCGATGCTGCCGCCCGGGTTCCTGGAGACGGTCACGCTCATGGCACGCGCCACCGGCGGCCAGGACGGGTGGCTGCCGGCGGCCGGTGGGCAGACGTGGCTGCCGGCGGCCGCGCCGGACCTGCTGGAAACGGTGCGCGCTGCCGGCGTTGCGGGCATCGCGGTCGACGACCTGCCACGGGAGGCCAGCCGCGCCACGCTCCTGCGGCGGCTGCGGGAGCTGGAGGCGGCCGGGGCGATCGCCCTGGAGTGGCATGTGCGGGAGGCGACCGCCCGGCCCCGGCTGGAGCGCCGGGTGAGGCTGACGGTGGCCGGCGGCGAGGCGGCGGCGCAGCTGGACGCCGGGGAGCGGCCCGCCGGTGCGGCGCTGGGGGCGCGCCAGGTGGCCCTGCTGAGAGAGCTGGCGGCATCGCCGGACGCACACGCCGACGAAGCGGCTGCGCGGCTCGCCGAGCGCCACGGCGGCGGAGCGGTGACCAGCCTCGTGAGGCGCGGTCTGGTCGAGCTGCGGACCGCCGAGGTGGAGCGTCGGCCGTTGGCCGGACGTGCGGAGCCGCGCCGAGGGGCGATGCCCGCGGGCGCGACGCTCTCCGCGGAGCAGGCGGAGATCGTGGGCCAGGTCACGGCCGCCATGGACGCACGGCGGGGGACCGGCTTCTTGCTCGAGGGCCCCACGGCGAGCGGCAAGACCGCGGTCTACGTGGCGGCCATCGCTGCGGCGCTGGCGGCCGGTCGGGGCGCCCTCGTGCTGGTGCCGGAGATCGCGCTCGCGGTGCCCATCGTGGACCGCCTGCGCCACGACCTGGGCGTGGAACCCGTGCTGCTCCACAGCGCGCTCGGCGAAGGGGAGCGCGCCGACGAGTGGCGGCGCGTGCGCGTGTCGACCGCGCCCGTGGTCGTGGGCACGCGCATCGCGGTCATGGCGCCCATCGAGGACCCCGGCGTGATCGTGGTCGACGAGGAGCATGACGCCGCCTACAAGTCGGACCGCACGCCGCGCCTCCAGGCCCGCGACGTGGCCGTGGAGCTGGGGCGACTGGCGGGCGCGCCCGTGATCCTCGCGAGCGCGACCCCCGATGTCGTGAGCGTGGGTCGTGCCCGTGCCGGAGACCTCCGGCACGTCCGCCTCATCGAGCGTGCCGCGGGGCGGGGCGCGACCGTGGAGGTGGTGGACCTGCGCGCGGAGCTCGCCGCGGGCAATCGGGGACTGCTGTCCGAGCCGCTGGTGGCCGCGCTGAGCGCCCTCGATCGGGAGCAGGGGGACCGCGCGATCCTGGTCATCAACCGACGCGGCAGTGCCTCGGTCGTGCTGTGCCGTGACTGTGGTCATGTCCAGGTCTGCCCCGACTGCCAGCGGCCGCTCGTGTTCCACGCGACCGTGATGGCGCTGCGCTGCCACCATTGCGGCGCCACGGCGGCCGTCGCGCGACGCTGCCCGGCGTGCGGCTCGGCACGCATCCGCTACCTGGGCGGCGGCACGGAGCGCGTGGAGCGGGAGGTCGGCGTGCGACTGCCGGACCTTCGCGTGGCACGCCTGGACCGCGACGTGGTGGAGCGGCGAGGCGAGGCGGCGCGCATCGTGGACGACTTCAGCGAGGGGCGTCTGGACGTGCTCGTGGGCACGAGCCTCGTCACCAAGGGCCTGGACGTGCCCGAGACCACGCTGGTGGGGGTCGTATCGGCGGACATCGCGCTGACGCTGCCCGATGATCGGGCCGCCGAGCGGACCTGGCAGCTGCTCGCGCAGGCCGTGGGCCGTGCCGGTCGGGGCGAGCGACCGGGTCGCGCCATCATCCAGACCTACCTGCCGGACCACCCCGCGATCGTGGCCGTCGTGAACGGGGATGCCCGACCCTTCGTGGAGGCGGAGCTGGTCCGGCGACGCCGCTTCGGGTCTCCGCCGTTCGGGCGGCTGGTCAAGCTCACGGCGGCGCTCGAGGACCGGACGGCTGCAGAGGCCGTGGCCCGACGGCTCGCGGACGAGCTCCGGGAGCGCGCGGTGGCACAGGCGAGGCGGGTGTCCGTGCTCGGGCCGGTGCCCGCCTATGTCGCGCGCCGCGGCGGCCGCTGGCGGTTCCATGTCGTGCTGCGCGGCGATGATCCACTGGGGCTGCTGGGCGGTGACCCGGGCCAGCCCTGGAGCGTGGACGTGGATCCCGAGAGCCTGCTGTAGCGCCACCCGCGGAGCGCCCCTTTATACTCCGGGCATGACCGTGAAGCCCATCGTCCTCCTTGGGGACCCCACCCTCCGCCTCAAGGGCGAACCCGTCGACAGCTTCGGCAAGTACCTCCACGAGCTGCTGGACGACCTCACTGACACGATGCGCGCAGCTCCCGGGGTGGGGCTGGCAGCGCCGCAGCTGGGCGTCGCGCTCCAGGCCTGCGTGGTGGAGGTGGGTGATCAGGTGCACGAGCTCGTGAACCCGCGCATCGTGCGCACGGATGGCAGCGACAATGACCTTGAAGGGTGCCTGTCCATCCCCGGCTACGTCGCCTACGTGGAGCGCCACGAGAAGGTCTGGGTGGTGGCCCAGAACCGGCTGGGCAAGAAGGTCAAGGTCGCGGGCTCGGGCCTCCTGTCGCGCGCGCTCCAGCATGAGCTGGATCACCTCCAGGGCAAGCTGTACATCGACTACCTCGCGTCGATGGATGAGCTCATCCCCGTCTCCCAGCTGAACAGCGAGGACGACGACGGGGATGGCGACGACGACGAGGTCGAGGGCCAGCCGGTCACGGGGCATCATCACCACGCCCCCGTACTCGCCTGACGCCCGGCCGGCCCGCAGCCGGCCGGTCCACGCATGACCCAGCGCCCCGGGCGCCCCGCCCGGACCGTCTTCCTCGGTTCGGGCGACTTCGCGGTGCCCATCCTCGACGCTCTCGCCGGCTCGCCGGCGGTGATGCTCGTCGCGGTCGTGACCACGCCGCCCAGGCCCGCTGGGCGTGACGCCGCGCTGCGCCCCACCCCCGTCGCGCTTCGCGCGGAGGCGCTCGGACTGCCCGTCCTGACGCCGGAGCGATTGCGGGACCCGGCCGCGCAGGCCACCATCGCCGCAGTCGCACCCGACCTCGTGGTCCTCGCGGACTACGGGCGCATCGTCCCCCAGGCGCTCCTCGACCTGCCCCCGCACGGCGCACTCAACCTGCACCCGTCGCTGCTGCCGCGTCACCGCGGCGCGACGCCCGTGCCGGCGGCGATCGCGTCGGGTGACGCCCAGACCGGGGTGTCGTTGATGCGCATGGATGCCGGCGTCGACACGGGCCCGCTGGTGGCCCACGTGCGTGTGCCCCTGGACGGGTCGGAGCGCGCTCCAGAGCTTGAGCACCGGCTCGCCCTGACAGCCGCCGCGCTGCTGATCGACGCCCTGCCGGCGTGGCTGGCGGGTGACCTGCCTGCCGTGGCCCAGGCGGCGGACGGCGCCACGCTCACCCGCCCCCTGCGCCGTGAGGATGCCCGGCTCGACCCGGCCCGTGCCGCCGCGGAGCTGGAGCGCCAGGTGCGCGCCTACCAGCCCTGGCCGGGCGCCTGGATCGAGCAGCCGGCCGGTCGACTCATCGTGTCCGCCGCCCATGCCGTGCCGACCGTGACGGGATCCGGGGATCCCGGCCGGATCGTGGCCCTCGGCGAGGATCTCGCGCTGGTGACCGCCGACGGGACGCTGGTGCTCGACATCGTGCAGCCCGCCGGCAAGCGGCCGATGACCGGTCGCGACCACCGGCGCGGTCGCCGCGACCTGTAGGCGAGGCCGGCCGGGGCTTCCGGGACCGGAACGCGGTTCGACGGTACGATGCGCGCAGATGCCCAACCCACCGTCCGGGATGCGTGCCCGCGATCCCGGCTCCCCGATCCCCGTCCTGTTCCCCGCGCCCCAGGTCGGCACGCGTGATTCTCGCCCCGGCCTGTCGGGGCTGTCGCCGGAGGAGCAGCTCGCTTGGCTCGCTGGCCAGGGTCAGCCCGCGTATCGTGGCCGCCAGCTCGCGGACCACGTCTGGTCGGGTCGGGCGACATCGTTCGACGACCTGCACACGTTGCCCGGCCCCGTCCGCGAGAGCCTCTCTGCCGCATTCCGCCTCGATACCCTCGTGGACACGACCGTGCGCGAGGCGGACGGCGGCCTGACCGAGAAGGCGCTCCATCGCCTTGATGACGGGCGTACGATCGAATCGGTGCTCATGCGTTACCCAGCCCGAGGACCACGCCGCGAGCGCGCCACGCTGTGCATCTCCAGCCAGGCGGGGTGTGCCGTGGGCTGCCCGTTCTGCGCCACGGGCGAACTCGGCTTCTGGCGTGACCTGGAGACCGCGGAGATCGTGGACCAGGGTCGATTCTGGCGCCGTCACCTCGCCCGGGAGGGCCGTCGCGTCACGAACATCGTGTTCATGGGCATGGGTGAGCCGCTGCTCAACGCAGACCGCGTCCTGGCGGCCGCGTCGCTGCTGAGTGATTCCCGGGCGTTCGGGCTGGGTGCCCGCCACATCACGATCAGCACCAGCGGCGTCATCCCGGGCATCGAGCAGCTCACCTCGCTGCGGCCGCAGTACACGCTCGCGGTGTCGCTGCATGCCGCCCGGTCGGCGCTCCGCGACCTGCTCGTGCCGCTCAACCGTCGGTACCCCGGTGAGCAGGTCGTGGACGCCGCGACGGACTACGCGGACGCCACTGGCCGCCGCGTGACCTACGAGATCGTGATGATCGCTGGCATCAACGACACCGCCGTTGATGCCGCCGCCTTGGCGGAGCTGCTGCGTGGCCGGCTGGCGCACGTGAATCTCATCCCCATGAACCCGGTCGCGCATACCCCATGGCAGCCCAGCAGCCCAGAGCGCATCGAGGCATTCGCGACCACGCTGCGGAACGTCGGGCTGCACACGACGATCCGGCGCAATCGGGGCATCGACATCGGCGCGGCATGCGGGCAGCTGGCTGCGGAGATGGCCGGGGCACCCGCACCGGACGCCGTGGCGCGCCGCCGGGACCTGCTGGTCGACCGCAGCGCGGCCGCGCTGCGGGATGCGGGCGACAGCGTGGGTGCTGGATGAACGGCTGGCGCCCGCAGATCGCGGCGAGCATCCTGACCGCGGACTTCGGCCACCTCGACCGGGTGGTGCGCAAACTGGAGCGGGCGGGCGTGGATCGCCTCCATCTGGACGTCATGGACGGGCACTTCGTGCCCAACCTCACGTTCGGTCCGGATGTCGTGGCGGCCTTCCGCAGGCTCACCGCGCTGCCGCTCGACGTCCACCTCATGATCAGCCACCCGCACCGCTACGTAGACCGATTCCTCGATGCCGCGCCGGAGACGATCACCTTCCACGTCGAGACCGACGAGGACGACCAGACCCGGCGGGACGTGCTCACGACCATCCGTGAGCGCGGTTCGGGCGCAGGTCTGGCCGTCAGCCCGGGCACGCCGCTGGAGGCCATCGAACCCTTCTCGGACCTGCTGGACATGGTCATGATCATGACCGTCGAGCCCGGCTGGGGCGGCCAGCGTTTCATCACCGGCGCCGCACCCAGGATGACTGCCGCGGCGGCCATCCTCGCGCGCCACGGCGTCCAGGGATCGGTGCACGTGGATGGGGGCGTCAACCGGGAGACCGCGGAGCTGGCGGGCGCGTGGGGTGCCGACGTGTGCGTGGTGGGCTCCGCGCTCTTCCAGCGCGGACGCGACACGGCGGACGAGGTCACCATCGTGCGCGACCGCGCGGCACGGGGCCGGGCCGCCGGGCCGCCCGAGCACGACCTCGCGGAGACCGGTCCGTGGCGGGCGATCGACCCCGCCGCGGAGCGGGGCTGATGCGCCTCGTCCTCCAGCGGGTGACGCGCGCGAGCGTGACGGTGGACGGTGCGGTCGTGGGATCGATCGGTCCTGGCCTGGTGGTCCTCGTGGGCATCGGCCACGAGGACACACCTGCGACCGTGCAGGCGCTGGCCGACAGGACGTGCGATCTGCGCATCTTCCGGGACCCGGCCGGGATGACCAACCTGTCGCTCATGGACGTGGGCGGTGAGGTGCTTGCCATCAGCCAGTTCACGCTGTACGCGGACACCCGCAAGGGACGCCGGCCGTCCTTCTTGGCCGCCGCCCCTCCGGACCTGGGCAGTGCCCTGTACGCGACCTACGCTGCGGCCGTCGAGGCGCGTGGCGTGCGCGTCGCGCTCGGGGTGTTCGGCGCGGAGATGGCCGTTGAGCTGGTGAACGACGGCCCGATGACCATCTGGCTGGACAGCGCCGCGACGGCGTGAGGCTGCTCGATCGGGTCCGGAACCGGCTGATGCGTATCCGCCAGCATCGTTGGCGGATGCGGCCCCATGCGGGCACGGCCCGTCACGTGATCATCGGCGGGTCGCCGCGCTCGGGGACCACGCTGCTCCGGCGCACGTTCGACCGCCATCCCGGGCTGTGCTGCGGCCCGGAGTCCAGCCTGTTCCTGCCGGGGCGGGTGGCCATCGGTCCGCTCGCCGCCGGGTACGGCATCCCGGAGGCGGAGTTACGCGGGATGCTCTCCGCGAGCGCCTCGCAGGGGGCGTTCATCGACGCGATCGCGGCGCGCTATCAGGCGCTCCGCGGACGGCCACGGTGGACCGAGAAGACACCCCTCAACATCCGGCACCTGGACTGGATCATGGCCCGCTGGCCGGAGGCCCGGATCGTGCATGTGCTGCGCGACGGGCGCGACGTGATCTGCTCCATGCGCGAGCACCCCGAGCGCCGGTGGGTGGACGGGCGCTGGGTGATGCAGCCCAACCCGAGACCGGTCGAGGAGTATGCCCGGCGCTGGGTGGCCGACACGGCCGCCGGCATGCGCTGGCGGGCCGATCGGCGCTACCTCGAGGTCCGCTACGAGGACCTGGTGCGGCAGCCGGAGACCACGCTCGCGGCGGTGCTCGCGTTCCTGGGCGAATCGTTCGACCCGGCGTTGCTGGCCGTGGACCCGGCGGCGACCGCGGCCGGGGCATCGGTGCCCGCCTTGCCCGCATCTCCCGCCCCAGCGTCCGGCCGGCCGGACGCTGGGGGCGCCATCACGACCACGTCCATGGGCCGCTGGCAGCGCGACCTCTCCGCTGCGGACCGCGAGGTCGTGAAGCGGATCGCCGGTGCGCGCCTCAGCGAGCTGGGCTACGCGACCGGCAGCGACTGGTAGCCGGTGGCCACACCGCCGCATCCAGACGAAGGACCGCGGTCGATCGACCACGGTCCAGGATCGGTGCCGGCTGCGGGTGCGCGGCGAGGGCCGCGCGGTGGGTCACGCGGACTTGCGCTGGGTGCGGACGCAGCGCGTGCACACCTGGGCGGTCACGAGCGTCTTGCCCTGCGGGATCTTGAAGGGGTGCAGGTTGACGGCGTACCGACGGTGCGCGCGCACCTTGTTCATTCCGCTCGACTGGCTGTTGAAGCCGCCCATGGAGGTCTTGCCACAGAGGGCGCAGGATCGGGCCATGACGTGACGGTATCCTTCATTCGGACAGGGGAGTCGGACCCGTGGGACGGATCACGACGGGCACGTACTATACCATCGCCGGATGACCCTTCGCTTCTGTGATGGGCCCACGCTCTACCGCGCGGTCGTCGCGGCCGTGGCGACCCTGGACCGCCACGCCGCGGAGGTGGACGCCCTCAACGTCTTCCCCGTCCCGGATGGCGACACCGGCCGCAACATGCTGGTCACCATGAAGGTCGCCCTGGAGCACGCAGAGGTGCTCGAGGGCCCGGAGCGGAGCCTGACGGGCATCGCGGAGGCGCTCGCGCACGGCGGGCTGATGGGTGCCCGTGGCAACAGCGGCGTGATCCTGTCGCAGGTCCTGCGCGGGCTCGCGGAAGGCGTGGCCGGGCGGCGACGCGCGGATGGTCTGGCGCTGGCCCACGCACTGCGGTGCGGGTCGCGTGCGGCTGACGCCTCGGTGCCCAGACCCGTCGAGGGCACCATCCTCACGGTCGTGCGGGCGGCGGGAGATGCGGCCGTCGCGCAGGCCGAGCGCGATCCGTCCCTGGGTGGCGTCCTGTCGGCCGCCGTGGAGGCCGCATCCGCGGCCGTCGCGCGCACGCCGGACCAACTGCCGATGCTCGCCGAGGCAGGCGTCGTGGACGCCGGCGGCCGCGGCTTCGAGTTGCTGCTGCGGGGCGCGCTGCTGGGTACGGTGGAAGGCACCGACCCCATCGAGCGGCACCCGGCGGGCGGGCGGGGCCGCCCGCTGGTCACGCCCGACGGCGATGCCGGCTGGGGCTACGAGACCATGTATCTGCTCACCGCCCGGGACGGTACCAGCCTGGAAATCCCACGGATGCGCGCCCAGCTGGGCACGATGGGCGACTCCGTGCTCGTCGTGGGGGACAGCCGGATGGCGCGTGTCCACCTGCATTCGGAGCGCCCTGATCTGGCCATCGGCTACGGCCTGCGTCGAGGCACGGTCAGCCGGGTGACCATCGAGAACATGGACCTGCTGTCCGCGGGCGAGCGCGAGGAACGCGCGGCGGAGCTGCTGGGGGTGCCGGTCGAGGCGCTGGACCAGGCCACCGCGGCAGAGTCCCGCGCCGCCGCCCCGGGCTCCCGGGCGGCGCCTGCGACCGCCGCTGGCTCCCCCGCGCAGGCACGCGTGCCATTCGCGGTCGTGGCGGTCGCCGTCGGGGAGGGCATCGCGACCGCCTTCACGGCGGCTGGTGTCCGGGCGCTGGTGCCGGGCGGGCAGGGCGCCAACCCCTCGACGGGGGAGTTGCTGGCGGCCATCGAGGCGGCCCGGGCGGACGTCGTCGTGCTGCTGCCCGACAACCCCAACGTGCGCCTTGCCGCCGAGCAGGCGGCCGCGCTCGCGACGGGCATGACCGTGCACGTCGTACCCACCCGTAACGCCGCCGAGGGCCTGGCCGCCGTGCTGGCGGTCGATCCGCGCGCGGATGCCGCAACCAACGCGGCACGCATGGCGCGCGCCGCCGACGCGGTCCGCTCGTTCGTGGTGACCACTGCGGTCCGCGACGCGCGCTTCGGCGGCCGGTCCGTCAAGCGCGGCCACGCCATCGCCGTCGACCCCGATGACGGGCTCATCGCATCCGGCCCTGACCGGGTCGCGGTCGCCCTGGAAGCCGCCCTGACCATCGCGGACGGGGCGGAACTGGTCACCATCCACCACGGCGCGGATGCCGACCTTGCTGAGGCCGAACGTCTCGCGGCTCGCGTGATGGCGGCGCGGCCGGAGCTCATCGTGGAGGTCGTCCATGGCGGCCAGCCCCACGTCGCCTACCTCGTCGCGGCGGAGTAGCGTGCCCAGGGCATCCACCCGGGCGGTCAGGACGCCGGTCGCGAACACCGCGATCGCGAAGACGCCCGCGGTCGTCCTGCCCACGGTCGATACGGCCTTGGGCGAGAGCGGGCTACCGGGCGCGAGCGTCCTGCGGCGGGTGGGGCCGAAGATGTCACCGCCCCTGGGGACGGTCCGGGACCTGCTGTTCCACCTGCCTCGCGGCCACCGGGACCTGCGCGTCCTGCTCACCGCGGGGCAGATCGCGGAGCTGCCGGACAAGGCCCAGGCGAGTGCCCTGCTGACCGTCCGGCGGATCTCGCAACGCCAGACGCATGGGCAGCGCCGGCTCCAGCTCACCACGGCCGTGCTCACGGACGAGAGCGGCCAGGTGAGCGCGACGTGGTTCGGGCGGCGGTTCATCGAGCGCCAGCTGCACGAGGGCGATACCGCGCTGTTCTCGGGCAAGGTCAAGCGGCGTGGCTGGGAGGTGACGCTGTCCGATCCTGAGTTCCAGCGTGAGGATGGGGGCGTGGCGCTCCACGCCGGACGCATCGTGCCGGTCTATCCACTCACGCAAGGGCTGACCCACAAGACGATCCGGCTCGCCACGCGGGCGGCCCTGGATCGGTTCGCGTTCGACTACCGAGAGTACCTGCCGCCGGCGATCCGGGGCGATCGGCTGCCCATCGGCCAGGCCCTCGATCAGCTCCACTACCCCGATGACTGGTCCGGGCGCGATGCCGCCGAGCTGCGGCTCGCGTTCGATGAGCTGCTCGCGCTGCAGGTCGGCATGGTCGCCCGCAAGCGCGCCCGCGCCGGAGAGGATGTCGCGCCCATCGCGGTGGACGAGGCGACCTGGGCGTGCTGTGTGGCGGGTGTGGAGCGCGGCATCGCGGCCGGGCTCCAGGCCGAGGCCGACGGCACCCGACCGGACCGCGCGTCGCTCACCGACGACCAGGTCAGTGCGCTCGCCGCGGTCCGTGTCGACCTTGCCCGGCGGCAGCCGATGATGCGCCTCATCCAGGGAGATGTCGGATCGGGCAAGACGGCAGTGGCGGCCGTGGCCATGGCCGTCGTCGCGGACCAGGGGCACCAGTCGGCGCTGCTCGCGCCCACGGACCTGCTCGCGCGCCAGCACGCGGCGACGCTCAGGCGCCTGCTGGAACCGCTGGGCCACGATGTGGTGCTGATGAGCGGCTCCGCAGCTGCAGGGGAGCGTCGAGAGGCGCGCTCCCTGGCAGGCGCGCCGCTGCCCATCGGCACCGCCGGGATGAGCCGCGGCCTCGTGTTCGTGGGCACGCACGCATTGATCCAGGAGGGCGTGGTGTTCGTGGACCTGCGCCTGGCGGTCGTGGACGAGCAGCACCGATTCGGAGTCGCGGACCGCGAGGCGCTCGCCGCCAAGGGCGTCAGGCCGCACGTGCTGTTGATGACCGCGACGCCCATCCCACGCACCCTGGGCTCCATCCTGCACGCGGACCTGGACGTCTCGGACATCCGGGCTGCGCCATCCGGCCGCCAGCCCGTGCGTACCGGGATCCGCACCCCGGATGAGCTCGTCACGCGCCTGGATGGCCACCCGGGACCGCTCGCGTTCCTCGCCGGCCAGGTCCGGGCGGGCCATCGGGGCTTCGTCATCGTGCCCCTGGTCCAGCCCATGGAGCCGGACCCGGACCTGCCACCGCCGCCCGGCCCGCCACCCACGCACGTCGCGGCGGCCGTCGCGCTCATCGAGCAGGGCTGGGAGGCGGCCTGCGCAGCCGCGGATGCCGTGGGCACGCCGCTCCGGCTGGCGGTCGTCCACGGCCAGATGAAGGTGGCCGAGCGCGACGCGCACATGACGCGCTTCCGCTCGGGCGAGGTGGACGTGCTCGTGGGCACGACCGTGCTGGAGGTGGGCGTGGACGTGCCGGACGCGACGGCCATGCTCATCCTCGACGCCGACCGCTTCGGCATCGCCCAGCTCCACCAGCTGCGCGGCCGCGTGGGCCGTGGGCGCGAGGCCTCGGGCTGTGTCCTGGTGTCCGGCGTCTACCCCGACCCGTCCGTGCCCGACGCGGACCTGGCCCCGGACGCGCTCCTGGTGCGCCGACGCCTGGAGGCGCTCCGCGACAGCACCGATGGCTTCGCGCTCGCGGACCTGGACCTGGAGCTCCGGGGCGCCGGCCAGCTGCTCGGGCTCCAGCAGAGCGGTCTGCCGCCGTTGCGCGTCGCATCGCTGGGCAAGCCGGCGCATCGAGCCCTGTCCGGAGAGGCGCGCCGACACGCGGAATCGCTGCTGGATGCGGATGGACGCCTGCGGCCCGGGCTGGGCGACCTGGAGGTGGAGCTCACGCGCGGCTGGCTGCGGCGGGTCGGAGCGGGTGACGTCCTGGGCGAGGACGAGCTCGATGGCTGAGGCGGGCCGGGTCATCACGGGGTCGGCGGGCGGCATCCGGTTGCTCGCGCCGGGGGAGGGGACCCGGCCCATCTCGGACAAGGTCAAGCAGTCGTTGTTCGCATCCCTCGAGGCAGAGCTGGACGACCCCTGGGGCGGCCCGTTCCTGGATGTCTTCGCGGGCAGCGGCGCCTGCGGCATCGAGGCGCTCAGCCGGGGTGCGCCCAGCGCCGTATTCCTGGAACACGACGCGGGCGCGGTGCGCACGATCACCGAGAACCTCCGGCGCTCGAAGGTGGCGGGGGGCCGCGTGGTCCGCGCCGATGCCCGTCGGTTCCTGGCCGCTGGGGCGGCGGCGGGCGGGGCGGACGGCCCGTTCAGGGTGGTCGTGGTCGATCCGCCGTACGCCGCGGTCGAGCTGCTCGTGGAAACGCTGTCCTTGCTCGGCGATCCGGCCCGCGGCTGGCTGACGCAGGCAGCGGTGGTGGTCGCGAAGCACTTCTGGAAGGACGCCCCGCCGGATCGCGCAGGGCGCCTGGAGGCCGTGCGCGACCGACGCTTCGGCGAGACCGCGCTGCGTCACTATCGGCTCGCAGCGCCCCAGCACGAGGAGCACCCCCCGACATGAGGATCGCGGTCTACCCTGGCTCCTTCGACCCCATCACCCTGGGCCACATGGACGTCATCCGGCGCGCCACGGAGGTCTTCGATCGCGTGATCGTCGCGGTCGTGGTCAACCCCCGCAAGTCCTCAGCGCACAGCGGTCAGGAACGTGTCGACGTCATCCTCGAGGCGGTGCGGGAAGCAGGCCTCGACACCCAGGACCGGGTCCAGGCGATCGCCTTCGAGGGACTCACCGTGGACCTCGCGCGGGCCGCGGGAGCCCGTCACATCGTGCGCGGCCTGCGGGCCATCAGCGACTTCGACGTGGAGCTCCAGATGTCGCAGCTGAACCGCCGCATGGCGCCGGACCTCGATACGCTGGTCTTCATGACCGGTGCGGAGCATGGTCACCTGAGCTCCAGCTTCGTGCGCGAGATCGCGTCCTTGGGCGGCGATGTCTCGGGCATGGTGCCCGGGGCGGCGATCCGGATGCTGCGGCGGACCGACCAGCGCTGATCGCCCGGCTCCCATCCCGGAGCCGGTGGGCTACAATGCCGTGCTGTCCCCGAGCAGAGGTCTCCCGCCATCGACATCATCTTCCTCATCGAGCGCCTCGAGGCCCTGGTGGCCAACGGCCGGCGCATGCCCATGACCAACTCCGTGGTCGTGGACCAGGTGGCGGCGCTCGATCTGATCGACCAGCTGCGTGTGGCCGTGCCGGAGGAGATCCGCCAGGCCAAGCGCATCAACGAGGAGACCAGCCGCCTCGTGGAGCGCGCCCAGGAGGAGGCCGAGCGCATCCTCGCGCGGGCCCAGGAGCAGGCCGCATTCCTCATCGAGGAGCGCGAGCTCACGCGTGCCGCCGAGCTGCGGTCGCAGCGGATCATCGAGGATGGAGAGGCAGAGGCGGAGGAGATCCGCCAGGGCGCGGACGGGTACGCGGCGAGCGTGCTTGTCAAATTGGAAGGGGAGTGCGTCAAGGCGCTCCAGAGCATCCGCCGTGGGCTGGCCGCGCTCGATGAGCGCTATCCGGCGGGTGAGGGCGGAGAGGGCATGGATGACGGCTCCTCCGGCAACCCTGAGGATCAGCGTGCTCATGCTCAGCTTTAACGTCGCCGAACTCCTGCGCTCCGCGCCGGGGACCGCGCGCACCTTCGACATCTCGCTGGCCACGCTGTCCATCGCGGATGACGTCCGGCTGGCGGCGCCCGTGGAGGGCGACGTGCAGCTGTCGCGGACCAGCCGCAGCATCCTTGCCCGGGGCCGCGTGCGGACCGCGTTCGTGGAACCCTGCGCGCGCTGCCTCGTGGACACCGCGGCGCCCGTGGATATCGCATTCGAGGAAGAGGCGCTGCCCAGCATCGATATCGACACCGGCCTGCCGGTGGACGCGTCGGAGGAGCCGGACACGCTGCGCCTGGACGATCACCATGAGCTGGACCTCACGGAGACCGTGCGTGAAGCGATCTCGCTCGCCGAGCCGCTGGTGCCGCTCTGCCGGCCTGATTGCCGTGGACTCTGCCTCGAGTGTGGCGCGGACCTGAACGCGGATCCGGCCCATCATCACGACGACGACGTCATCGATCCGCGCCTCGCCGCACTGGCGGCCTTGCGCGATCAGCTGACGTAGGCGACCATCCTCGACCGGTGCCATCTGCCGGTCACCAGCTCCTGAAGGAGATCCATCACACATGGGAGTCCCCAAGCGACGCACGTCGCACGCCCGGCAGGGCGATCGCCGCGCCCACCTCGCTCTGACGACGCCCCAGCTAGAGGAGTGCCCGCACTGCCACGAGACCAAGCAGGCGCACCACGCGTGCCCCACCTGCGGCTGGTATGGCGGTCGTGAGGCCGTGCGCATCAAGGCCAAGAAGTCGCCTGAGGCGAGCGCCTAGGATCCCGACGGCCCCGGCCGTCCCCGACGCGACAAGACGAGCGAGGCGATGGACCTCGAGACCCTGACCCGGCGGCTGGGCCCGGATGTGCTCGCGCGCCCGCGGGTCGCCGTGGACGCCATGGGTGGCGATCACGCGCCCGAGGAGGTCGTGCGAGGCGCCGTCGACTGGGCGCGCCTGCACCCGGACGTGGACGTGCTGCTGGTGGGGGATGAGCCGCGCATCCGGGCGTTCATCGATGCGCCGCTGCCATCGCACGTCACCATCGTCCAGGCAAGCGAGATCGTGGGCATGGACGAGTCCGCCGCCACCGCCGTGCGACGCAAGCGAGACGCGTCCATCAACGTGTGCATGCGGCTGGTCCGGGAGGGCCGGGCGGACGCTGTCGTCACGGCGGGTCACACGGGCGCCGGGGTGGCCTCTGCGATCCTCCACCTCGGTCGCCTGCCGGGCGTGGATCGGCCCGCCCTGGCCATCCAGATGGTCACGGACCGGGGACCCTTCGTGCTCCTGGACATCGGCGCCACGACGGACGCCAACGGCCGCAACCTCTCGCAATACGCACGCATGGGGGCGCTGTACGCCGAGCGGGTGCTGGGCGTGGAGGACCCGAGCGTCGCGCTGCTGTCCATCGGCGAGGAGAGGGGCAAGGGCGACCTGCGTGTCCAGGAGGCGACGGTGCTGCTGGACCGGATGGACGTGCGCTTCATCGGCAATGTGGAAGGCCGCGATCTGCCGCGTCATCCCGCGGACATCGTGGTCTGTGATGCGTCCGTGGGCAACGTCGTGATGAAGTTCTTCGAGGGGCTTTCGTCGGCCATCTTCGACATGCTGCGGACCGAGTTCCAGCGCAAGCCCTGGGGACCCATCGGCTATCTGTTCATGCGTCCCGGGCTGGGCCGCATCCGCCGCCGCTTCGACTACGAGCGCCTGGGCGGCTCGCCCCTGCTGGGCGTCAAGGGGACCGTGCTCATCACGCATGGGCGCGCCCGGCGCCGGATGATCGGCTACGCGGTGGAGGTGGGCGCGCTCGCCGCCCGTGCGCGCATCCCGGAGAGCATCGCTGCCGCCATGGTCGCGGACGGCCTGGGCCGGAGTTCCCCGGATCAGGGTGCTGCAGAGGCAACCGCCACGCCCGAGGATCCTGCCACGGTTCCCGGCGGCGCCGCGTGAGCGGCTCGGACGTCGGTCGCCAGGCTCCGGCGGGCGGCGACCGGCGCGCGTCCGAGCGCGAGGGGCGGCGGCTCGCGCTGGGTGCGGTCTTCGAGGCGGACTTCGGCATGCGCACGCCCCAGCGGGTCCTTGAGCGGCGGCTGGAGGAGGAGGGCACCGACCCCGTGGCGTCCCTGCACGCCCGGACACTGGTGGACGCCGTGGCGCTCCATCGCGACGCCATCGACGCCGAGATCGAGCGTCGGGCACCCGCGTACCCGGTCGTCCAGCTCGCCCGGATCGACCGGGCACTCTTGCGTTCGGCCATGGGCGAACTGCTACACTGCCCGGCGACGCCGACACGTGTGGCCATCTCGGAATGGGTCGAGATGTCACGGACGTACAGCGGGGAGCCGACGCGGCGTCTCGTGAACGGCGTCCTCGGGCAGGTCGCGAATGCGTCGACCAGGAAGGGCCCGGACCGTGGAGCCCACGCAGCCGGCCCGGATCTTGAAACCACAGACGTGACCACTGGCCACGAGGAGGGAACATCACAGTGACCGCATCGACCTACGAGCGCCTCAAGAAGATCGTCATCGAGCAGCTCGGTGTCGATGAGGAGGAGGTCAAGCCGGAGTCGTCGTTCGTGGATGATCTGAACGCGGATTCGCTGGATCTCGTGGAGCTCATCATGAGCCTCGAGGAGGAGTTCGGGACCGAGATCTCGGACGAGGACGCAGAGAAGATCCGCACCGTCCAGGACGCCGTCGACTACATCGACGAGCACAGCAACCAGTAGGCCGGTCCGCGTACCGCGGACCTGCGTCGTGCCGCTGCCGCCCGGCGAGCTGGCAGCGCGACTCGGCGTCACGTTCCGGGATCAGCGCCTGCTCGAGCAGGCGCTGATCCACAGCAGCTACGTCAACGAACACCCCGACCAGGACGTCGTCGCCAACGAGCGGCTGGAGTTCCTGGGGGACGTCGTGTTGTCGCTCGTCATCTCGGAGGCGCTCTGGCGCGCCCACCCGGGGGAGCCGGAAGGCGCTCTGACCACGCGTCGCGCGGCCATCGTGTCGTCCGCGGGGCTGGCGCGGATCGGGGCGCGCATCGACCTCGGCAGCTACCTCGTGGTGGGTCAGGGCGCGGAGCGGGCCGGGGAGCGCCGCCGCGGCTCCGTCGTCGCGTCCACCCTGGAGGCGCTCGTTGCGGCCGTCTACCTTGACCAGGGTCTCGACGAGGTGCGCGACCTGGTCCTGCGACTCGCCGGTACCGATCTCGACGCCGCATCGCCGTCGCTCACGTTCAAGGCGCCCAAGAGCCTGCTCCAGGAGCGCTGCTACGCCGAGGGTGGGCGGCCGCCGACGTACAGGGTCGTCGCGGTCTCCGGCCCCGACCATGCGCGCCACTACATCGTGGAGGCGCTCGTCGGGGGCCGGGCGCTCGGCCGTGGGGAGGGCCCCAACCGACGCGAGGCGGAGACGGCCGCGGCGAGCCAGGCGCTCGCCGTCCTCGACGGCGCCGCGGAGGCGCCGATCGCCGATCCGCCGATCGCCGATGCGCCGTCGCCGGAGGCCACCACATGAGCCGAGCACGGCTCAAGGCCCTCAAGCTCGTCGGATTCAAGTCCTTCGCGGACAAGACCACGGTGGAGTTCGGGCCGGGCATCAGCGCCGTCATCGGTCCCAACGGGTCCGGCAAGAGCAACCTTGCGGACGCCCTCCGCTGGTCGTTGGGCGAGCAGGGCCGCACGCTGCGCACCCGTCGGGCGGAGGACCTCATCTTCGCGGGTTCATCCGTCCGCCGCGCCCAGGGCATGGCGGACGTGACCCTCGTCATCGACAATGAGGACGGCCTGTTGCCGGTGGAGTACGGCGAGGTCGAGCTCGGACGCCGGCTGTTCCGCTCCGGTGAGAACGAGTACCTCCTGAACCGGCAGCGCATCCGGCTGCGTGACCTGGTGGACCTCCTCGACGAGGCGAACCTCGCGGACAACGCGTTCTTGTTCATCGGCCAGGGCATGGTCGACCAGGCGCTCGCGCTGCGCCCTGAGGAGCGCCGGCCGCTGTTCGAGGAGGCGGCCGGGACCCGCAAGCATGAGCGACGGCGCCGCGCGGCGGAGGCGGAGCTCACGGAGGCGGAGGCGAATCTGGAACGGGTCCGGGATCTGCTCGGCGAGCTGCGGCCCCAGGCGAGGCGACTCGCTGCCCAGGCGGAGCAGCAGGCGCAGCGCCACGAATCGGGTCGGGACCTGGGCGCGGCGCTCGTCGCCGTCGCCCGGGAGCGGCTCAGCGGCGCCGAGCGCGAGAGCATCGAGCAGCGAGCCACCCTCGAGCGTGCGCACCGCGATGCGGATGCGGCCCTCTCCGCGCTGCGCTCGGCCGAGGAGACCGGGCAGGCGATCACCCAGGGCCTGGTCGAACGGGCGCTCGCGGAACAGGCGCTGCGCACTGCCGTCGACGCGGCGCGCTCCCGAGTGGTGGAGGCACGCCTCACGGGCACCCGCCTCGATGGCGACACGGAATCGCTGCGTCGCGACCGGATCCGCCTGACCGAGGAGCAGGGGATCCTGCGCGCGCGTCTGGAAGCCGCCGCACGCGACCTGGCGCTGCCCGTCGCCGAGCCGGACGACGCGGCCGAGGACGGCCTGCGTGACGCTGAGCGACGCCTCGCGGATGCGGTCCGGTCGCTCGCGGAAGCGCGCGATGCGGGTCGATCCGATGAGCAACGGTTGCGTCGGCTGCGCCAGGAGCGGGAGGGTCGCCTCGCCGAGGCCGGCCGCATCCGGCAGCGCGCCGTGGACGCCGCCCGGCGTCTCGCCGAGGCGGAGACGGCCGCTGCCGCAGCGTCCCAGCGGTCGGCGGTCTCCGAGCGGCGTCGCGAGGGTGTCGCCGCCGATGCGACCCACACGGCGGCCGAGGAGGCGGCTGCCGAGCGGGTCGCGGACAGCGCCCGGGGTGAGGTCGCGGGCGTCGAGGCACGGTCCCGTGAGGCTTCGGCGCACGAGGCGACCGCCCGCAGCGAGGCCGCGGCGCTCTCGGGGCGGGCGGCTGCGCTCGACCAGCTGCTGGCCATCGGCCGACCAGAGACGCTCATCGTGCGCATCCGCCAGGCGGGCGGCCGCGCGGTGACGGTGGGGCTGGAGGTGGAGCCGGGGCTCCGACGCGCGGTCGAGGCGACCCTCGGCGAGGTGCTTGCAGGCCATGTCGTGCCACCGGCCGCCGTGGAGAGGCTTGCGGACGTGGGTGGCTCGCTCGTGCTGGCGGAGCCGCCGCCGCCGCGCGCGGCCCGCGACCGGGAGCAGCAGGTCCTGGAGGGCCGCACGGTGGCCGTCGCGGAGGCTGCCGCCGCGGCCGGTGGTGGCCTGCTGGGCGCGGGTCTGCGACGCGATCCGGGGGGCCTGGTGGGGCGTCTGCTGGCGCAGGCGGCATGGGTGCCGGACCTGGGCCGTGCCGTGGCCCTTGCGACGTCCGGCGTGCTGGGCGTCGGCTGGTCCGTGGCCACGCTCGCCGGTGAGGTCGTCACGCACGTCGGCGTGATCCGGCTCGCGAGCGCCGCCTCCCTGCTGGAGCGTCGCGCCGAACGCACGGACCTCGACCCGGCCATGGCGGCCGCCGCCGAGGCCGTCGAGCGGGCCGGTCGCGGGCTCCGTGACGCCGCCGCCGCATCGGCTGAAGCACGGTCCGCCGCCGAGGCGGCGCGGTCCGCGCTCGACGCCGCGCGCCGCGCCCGCCGTGTCGCTGACGAGGCCGAGCGTGGTGCTGCGCGCCAGGCGGAGACCATCGTCCGTGAGGCGCAATGGGCGGCCACCCAGCTCGAGCGCGCCCAGGCCGTGGCGACGGCCGCGGAGGTGGAGCGGGCGGCCGTGGAGGAGGAGATGCGTGCCGTCGAGCGCGAGGCCTCAGCCTCGGACGCAGACCAGGGCGACCAGGTACGCGCGGAGATCGCGGCGCTCGACGCCGGCGTGGCGGGCCTGACCCGCGAACGCGATCGCTGGGCGGGGAGTGCGCGTGCCGCCCGCGATCGCCTCGAGGCCGACCGCGAACGACGCCGACGTGCGGAACTGCGGATCGCGATGGACGGTGCGCGCGCCGAGGAGCTGGAGCGTGACCTGGCTCGTCTCGTGGGCGCGGAGGCGGACCTCTCCGTCCAGCGCGACGGGGCCGCGGCGACCCTCGCAGAGGCGACCGCGGAGGAGCAGCGGGCGAGCGCCGGCCTGCGTGACCTGGAGGCGTCCGGGACGGACGAGCGAGCGCGCCTGGTCGTCGCGGAACGCACCGCCAACGAGGCACGCGAGCGACTGCGCACGGCGGAGGCCCGGGCCCGGGCGGTCGAGGTCCGGATGCTCGAGGTACGGGTGCAGCTCGACGCGGCGCGGGAGGGGCTGCTGGTCGAGCTGGCCGCGATCGGGCCCGAGGGCCTGGCGGCGCTGCGAGCGGAGACGGCCCCTGCGGCGGAGCCGGCCCCTGCGGCGGGGCCGGCCCCCGCGGCGGCACCGGCGGCGCCGACGGCACCACCCGCGGTCATCGCCCCTGTCGGATCATCGGTGCCGGGCGCGGATACCGCCGTCCCGGATGCCATCGCGCTGGAGGACGACCGCACGGCCGCCCTCGAGGGCGCCCTCGACGCGGCCCTCGAAGCGTGGCGGGGTGCCGTCGCCGCGGGTACGCCGCCCAGCGCCACGCCCGCGCCCGGCGGGGGGCGCCTCACCACGCTCCGCCGCCGCTATCACGAGCTGGGCGCGGGCAACCCATATGCCGCGGAGGAGCTCGCCGGGCTGTCCGTCCGCCTCGACGCCCTCGAGACCCAGCGCACGGACCTCGAGACCGCCATCCGCAGCACGCGCGAGCTCATCGGGCGGCTCCAGGCCCTCATCGCGGAACAGTTCCGGACCACGTTCGCTGCCCTGGAGGATGCCTTCGCGCGGCGTTTCAAGCAGCTGTTCGATGGCGGCGAGGCGCAGCTCTCCCTGACGACCCCGGAGGATCTCGCCTCCACGGGCGTGGAGATCACCGCGCGTCCTCCCGGCAAGAAGCGCCAGCCGCTCGCGATGCTGTCTGGCGGGGAGCGTTCCCTGACCGCCGTCGCACTGCTGCTCGCCATGCTCGAGGTCCGGCCAGTGCCGTTCTGCGTCCTGGACGAGGTGGACGCCGCCCTGGATGAAGCGAACGTGGGCCGCTTCTCGACCGCCCTGCGCGGACTCGCGGAGCACATCCAGTTCGTCGTCATCACGCACAATCGAGGCACCATCGAGGCGGCCGACGCGTTGTACGGCGTGACCGTCGGCGACGATGCCGTCAGTCGCGTGATCTCGCTCCGCCTGGGTGACGGCACCGCCGACCCCGCCAGCCCACCCAGCCCCATCGAGGAGACCGACGCATGACCGACCCCGGGGACGGCCCGGCCGCAAGCCTCCAGACCGGCACCGAACGGAGCCGACGGGGGTTCGTCGGCCGGCTGCGTGATCTGCTCCGGGGTGGCGATGACGATGCGACGTGGGAGGAGGTCGAGGAGACCCTCATCGCCGCGGACCTGGGCGCGGAACTGACGATGGCGGTCGTCGCGCGGGCCCGCACGAGACGCGACCTCAGCTCGGAGCTGGCACTCCAGACCGAGCTCATCGCCCTCTTCGCGACCCGCGAACCGGTGCCCTGGCCGCGCAAGCCTTCGGCGACCACACCCGCGGTCATCCTTGTGGTGGGCGTCAACGGCACCGGCAAGACGACCACCATCGCGAAGCTCGCCTGGCGCTACAGGAGTCGCGGCGCCCGGGTGCTGCTCGCCGCTGGCGACACCTTCCGCGCAGCGGCCATCGAGCAGCTCACGGTCTGGGCCGGGCGCATCGACGTGCCGGTGATCGCCCACGCGCAGGGCGCGGACCCGGCCGCTGTGGTCTGGGACGCCATGGACGCGGCCGCCGCGCGCGGCACGGACGTGGTCATCGTGGATACCGCCGGCCGCCTGCACACCAAGTCCAACCTCATGGAGGAACTGTCCAAGATCCGGCGGACCATCGCCAAGCGGCTGCCCGACGCGACGCCGGAGGTGCTGTTCGTGCTCGATGCGACGACGGGCCAGAACGGCCTCACCCAGGCGAAGGCATTCCATGGGTCGGCGGGCCTGACGGCCATCGCGCTGACCAAGCTCGACTCGACCGCCAAGGGCGGCATCGCCTTCGCCATCGAGCAGGAGCTGGCCGTACCGGTCCTGTTCGTCGGCGTCGGGGAGAAGCTGGACGATCTGCTCGACTTCGACCCCAACGCCTTCGCCCACGCGCTCTTCGGCTAGACTCGGCGCCCATGTTCGATGCCCTCTCCGACCGACTGCGCGACGTCCTCGGCAAGCTCACCGGCCACGGCCGGATCACCGAGGCGGATGTCGATATCGCCATGCGCGAGGTGCGCCTCGCCCTGCTCGAGGCGGATGTCAACTTCCGGGTGGTCAAGGACTTCGTGGGCCGCGTCAAGTCGCGCGCCATCGGCACGGAGGTCATCGAGAACATCAACGCCGGGCAGATGGTGGTCAAGATCGTCCACGAGGAGCTGACCGCGATCCTGGGCGCCGGCGACCGCACGTTCCGGCTCACCGGCTCACCCTCCGTCATCGCACTCGTCGGCCTCCAGGGCTCGGGCAAGACGACCTCATCCGCCAAGCTCGCCCGGTGGATCGTGCGCCAGGGTCGGCAGCCGCTGCTCGTAGCCGCGGATCCCTACCGTCCCGCTGCCATGGATCAGCTCCAGACACTCGGCCGGTCGCTGGAGATCCCCGTCTACCGCGCCCCGGACGGCACATCCGTCGTGGACATCGCGCGCGGCGGCATCGTGGAGGCGAAGCGAACGGGTCGGGATGTCGTGCTGTTGGATACCGCCGGCCGGATCACGGTGGATGCCACGCTGATGGCGGAGATCCGCGACGTGGGGGATGCGGTCCAGCCATCCGAGATCCTGCTGGTCGTGGACGCCATGGTGGGCCAGGAGGCGGTCGCGGTCGCGGAGGCGTTCCGGGACGCCGTGAACATCACAGGCCTGGTCTTGACCAAGATGGACGGCGACGCCCGCGGCGGCGCCGCGCTGTCCATCAGTGCCGTGACCGGCGTCCCGGTCAAGTTCATCGGCACCGGTGAGCGGACGGACGCGCTGGAGGTCTTCCATCCCGACCGGCTGGCGGGCAGGATCCTGGGCATGGGCGATGTGCTGACGCTCGTCGAGCGGGCCCAGGAGGCCTACTCCGAGAAGGAAGCCGAGAAGATGGCGGAGAAGCTGAAGAAGAACAGCTTCACCCTCGAGGACTTCCTGGAGCAGATGCAGCAGATCAAGAAGATGGGGCCCCTGGGTGGGCTGCTGTCCATGATCCCGGGCATGGGCGGCGCCGCCAAGGAGGCAGAGGCGGCCATCGAGCGGGGCGAGCTGAAGCGGACGGAGGCCATCATCCGTTCCATGACTGTCGAGGAGCGCCGCGACCCCAACCTGCTCAACGCGTCCCGCCGCCGGCGCATCGCGCGCGGCTCGGGCACCTCGCTGCCAGAGGTCAACCGGCTGGTGAAACAGTTCGGCGAGATGCAGAAGATGATGCGCCAGCTGTCCGGCGGCGGCGGTCGGAAGCCCCCGTTCCCCATGGGTCGCCGGTAGCCTTCCGGGCGTTCCTTGGCGGGCCGTGAGAACATGGCGGCCTATGAGCGACGTGAACCGCATCCCCCCGACCGCAGACCACCACCATCTGCAGGTGTCCGATGCCTCCGGCACGGACGCACCCAGCGCCGATCGCACATCGGCGACCCGCCCGCGTGGCACTCTGCGTGCGCTCGTCGCGGGCTTCATCACCGCGATCATGCTCGTGGCCACGCTGGGCGTCGCCGTCTTCGCCCAGACCGGTGCGACCGCGCCCGGGCCCACGTTCCTGCCTGCCACGACCCTCGCCTACGCGGAAGCCCGGCTGGACCTTCCCGGCGATCAGCGCGACCAGCTGATGGCGTTCCTGGGTCACCTGCCCGGCTTCGCCGACCCTGCCGCTTTCGACAGCAAGCTCGATGAGACCGTCGACCAGCTGCTGGGCGGCGCGGAGTCCCCGATCTCCTGGTCGGAGGACATCAAGCCCTGGTTCGGCGGCCAGATCATGCTCGGCGTGCCGGAGCTGCCGGAGATGACGGGCCTCTCGTCCGGCGACACGTCGGAGGCGATCTCCTCCGCAGTCATCGCCCTCGGCGTGACGGATCGCGCGGCGCTCGATGCGGCGCTCGCCAAGCTGCTCGGCAGCATGGATGACGACATCACCACCGAGGACTACGGTGGTACCACCGTGTGGACCGTCGGCGACGACGATGACAGCGACACCGTGCTTGCGCCCACCGACACCCTGTTGCTGCTGAGCGACGACGGTGACCTCATCAAGAACTCGCTGGATGTCCTCGGCGGCAGCGTGCCGTCCCTCGCGGACGACGCGGAGTTCCAGGCATCCATCGCGGCGCTGCCGGCGGACCGTGTCGGGGCGTTCGTGCTGGACACGGCACAGCTCAAGGACACTCTGGGGCCGCTCCTCGAGGAGCAGCTCGCGGCGCAGCCCGAGATGGCGGCCACGGCACCCCAGGTGCTCGCGGCCCTCGAGATGCTGCCGCCCAGTGTCACCGGGTACATCCGCGTGGATGCGGATCACCTTACCTTCCGCCTCGATGCGCTGGCTGGGGAGAGCGTGCCCGCGATGGCGGTGCGCTCCACCGACCTCGCCTCGAAGATGCCCGCGGACACCATCGTGTACCTCGAGAGCCGCGACCTCGGCGTCGCCATCCAGACGCTCGTGGAGCAGCTCAAGCCGCTGCTCGCGGAGCAGGGCAATGACGATGCGCTCGCGCAGATCGAGGCGCTCCTGGGCACTGGCCTGGAGAGCTACCTCGACTGGGTCGAGGACATCGCCATCGGCGCCTCGATCAGCGCCTCGGGGCCCTCGGTCGGCCTCGTGGCCACCGTCACGGATGAGGCGGTCGCCCAGCAGCGCATCGACTCCCTGATGACGCTCATCCGGCTGGTCTCCGCGTCCGCGGACCCGTCTCCGGTGGAGATCAGCCAGGAGGACGTCAACGGCGTCACCGTCACCACCATCACCCTCACGGACGCCTCGGGCATGACCCAGGACTTGCCGGTCGAGGGGAAACTCAGCGTGGCGGTCGGTGACGGCCACTTCTTCCTCGGCCTGGGCGATTTCGCGACCGGGGCTCTGTCTCGTGACCCGGCCGACTCCCTCGCGGCGTCGCCCGGCTTCACCAAGGCGCTGGGTGCCGTGGGGGCGGAGAACGCGGGCATCCTGTATGCCGATGTGGCCTCGGCCCTGTCGTTCGGGACGATGCTCATGGGTTCCGATGATCGCGAGATGTTCGATGCGCAGATCAAGCCCTATGCTGAAGCGCTGGACTTCGTCGTCGCGTCCCTGAACCAGGACGCCCTGTCGTCGTCCACTTCGTTGATGCTTTTCGTCAAGTAACGGTGTAACCTTCGCGACCGACCGGTCGCGAACGACCTGACGCCGTGGCGCCCCGGTCCGACCGGGGCGCCCGCCCGTCCGGCGTCAGTCGCACAGCATTCGGAGGTTTCCTCGCCCGTGGCAGTCCGTATCCGTCTCACCCGCGTCGGTGCCCACAAGAAGCCGGCCTATCGCTTCGTCGTGGCCGACAGCCGGAGCGCCCGGGACGGTCGTTCCCTGGACATCCTGGGTCACTACGATCCGCGCCAGGATCCCATCGAGATCAACGTCGACGCCGAGAAGGCCAACAAGTGGCTGTCCCAGGGTGCACAGCCGACGACGACCGTCGAGCGCCTGTTCCGCCGCGTCGGCATCCTGCCGGACATCTCCTAGCAGATGGCCGCACCCGAGCTTGTCGAGTTCGTGGCGAAGTCGCTCGTGGACGATCCGTCCGCGGTGACCGTGGAGGTCCACGAGGACGGTGATACCCAGGTCATCGAGCTGCATGTCGCCGAGGACGACATGGGCAAGGTCATCGGTCGCAACGGCAGCGTGGCGAAGGCGTTGCGCACGATCCTGAAGGTCGTCTCCACCCGCGAGGGGCAGCCGATCTCCCTGGAGATCGTCTAGCGATCGTGGCCGACCAGCCGACCGAACGCCTCGTCGTGGGCCTCGTCCGCGGGATCCACGGCCTGCGTGGCGCTGTGCGTGTCGAAGTCCTCACGGACGATGCCACGCGGTTCACCGTGGGCGCCGCGGTGCATCCCGAGGGACTGCCGGATGAGCTGACCGTCGCCTGGATCCAGGAAGACGGCCCCGGCATCCTCGTGCGCTTCCGCGAGATCGCGGATCGTGCTGCCGCGGAGACCCTGCGCGACCGGTACCTGGACGTCGAAGTCCCGCGTGATGCGCTGCCCACGGGTGAGTACTACTGGCACCAGGTCGTGGGGGTCGCGGTGACCACGGACGACGGGCGCGAGCTGGGCACCGTCGAGGACGTCTTCCGGGCGGGCGGGGGAGAGGTCTTCGTGGTCTCGGGCGGCGCGTGGGGCGAGGTCATGGTGCCCGCGGTGAGCGCCGTGATCCGCGAGTTCGCGCCCGCGGACGGACGCATCGTGGTTGACGCGGACGGCCTCGGTCTCGACGAGGCGCCACCCGTGCGCAAGCCGAGGGGACGGCGGACCACGAAGGCCGTCCGATCGGGCACGTTCATCGCTCCGGCGCCGACGGATGTGCCGGCGGCCGGGGACATGCCGGCCGCGGATGCCGCTGTTCCGGAGGCCGACGGGGCGGAACCGGCGTGACGCTGCGGCTGGACGTCATCACGATCTTCCCGGGTATGTTCCCCGGCCCCATCGGTGAGTCCATCCCCGGCCGCGCGATCGCCCGTGGGCTGGCCCAGCTGCACGTCCACGATCTGCGTGAATGGGGGTTGGGACGCCACCGGAGCGTCGATGACTACCCCTATGGTGGCGGCGCGGGGATGGTGATGCGTCCAGAGCCCATCGGCGAGGCGCTCGATGCCGTGGCTCCTGGCGGTACGCCGGGTCGCCGGATCCTGCTCGATCCCGGCGGGCGGGTGTTCGACCAGTCGCTCGCCCGGGAGCTCGCGCTCGAGCCCGGACTGGTCTTCGTGTGCCCCCGGTACGAGGGTGTCGACGACCGGGTGCGTTGCCTCGTGGACCTGGAGCTGTCCATCGGCGACTACGTGCTGTCCGGCGGGGAGCTCGCGGCGCTGGTGGTCATGGACGCCGTCCTGCGCCTGCTGCCGGGTGCCATCGACGATGCCTCGCCGGTGGAGGAGTCCTTCTCCGAGGGACTGCTCGAGTACCCCCAGTTCACACGGCCTCCCGAATGGCGGGGCATGGCGATCCCCGCGGTGCTCACCAGCGGCCACCATGGCGAGGTGGCCAGATGGCGGCACGACCAGGCGCTGAAGCGGACCCGACGCGTGCGACCGGACCTGCTGGCGCCCGGCAACGCGACTGATGACGATGCCCCTTCGGACGCGGTATACTCCGCCACCGACCGCCCGATGCGCGCGACGCGTGCGAATGCGCCCCGGCGCCCGCCGGCTGAACACGACACCAGGAAGTGACCACTGTGAGCGTTCTCGACGAACTCGTCGCCGACCAGATCCGCACCGACCTCCCCGAGCTGGCACCCGGCGACACCGTGCGCGTCTCGGTCAAGGTCGTCGAGGGCACGCGCGAGCGCATCCAGGTCTTTGAAGGCACGATCATGCGCCTCACGGGCGGTGGCATCACGCGCTCCATGACCGTGCGCGCGCTGCGCAGCGGCGTGGGCGTCGAGCGGACCTTCAAGGTCAACTCGCCCCGTATCGACAAGATCGAGGTCGTGCGCCATGGTGTCGCGCGCCGTGCCAAGCTGTACTTCCTGCGCGATCGCGTCGGCAAGGCCGCCACGCTCCGCGAGCGCCGCGCGTAGTCTCGCCGCGGGCCCCGCGGCCCGCGACTTCGCGTCCAGGCCTCGAGCCGCGTGACGCGCGCCCCCACCCTCAAGGCAGAGTGGGCCCTGTGGAACCAGGGTCTCCGTTTCGTCGTGGGCGTGGACGAGGTGGGCATGGGTGCCCTGTGCGCACCCGTGGTGGCGGCCGCCGTCCTCGTCAGACCCAACTGTCGGAAGATCGCGGGCGTGCGTGATTCCAAGACGCTCTCACAGCGCCAACGTGAGGCGCTCGTGGATGAGATCCGGCGTCGCTCCCTGGCCGTCGGGGTCGGTGCGGCGTCCGTGGCGGAGATCGACCGGATCAACATCCGCAACGCGTCGCACCTCGCGATGCGCCGGGCGCTGGCGCGCATCCCCGGCCGTGACCACGTGCTCATCGACGGGCTCAAGATCGCAGGGTTCGAGGAGCACATCGGGCCGTACACGGCGATCGTGGACGGCGACATGCGCTCGTACTCCATCGCCTGCGCCTCGATCGTGGCCAAGGTCACGCGCGATCGGCTGATGGTGCGGCTGGCACTTCGCTATCCCGGGTACGGCTGGGAGCGCAACGCCGGCTATGCGACACGGGACCACGTCGCAGGTCTGCGGGAGCACGGCGTGACGCCATTCCATCGCCGCAGCTACCAGCGTATCCGCGCACTGCTCGAAGGCGACCAGCTCGCCTTCGGCTTCGCGGGGGACTCCGCCATGGACGCCGACGATCCGACCCCAGCGTCGAACGGCGCATAAGCCGGCGTGCAGTGAGCAACGCCATGCTGCGCGCCATGGACCCCGACCCGCCGCCCGTGACCATCCTTCGCACGCCGCGCCGGCGTGCCGGCGACCGAGCCGAGGGATTCGTGGCGGACCGCCTCGCGGACGCCGGCTGGCGCATCATCGGTCGGCAGGTGCCGGTGGGTCGGGATGAGGTGGACCTCATCGCCATCGAGCCGGGCGAACCTGCCACGCTCGTGTTCGTCGAAGTGCGCTCGGCCCGGGACGGCACGTTCGGGGCGCCGGAGGAATCGGTGGTCGGGCGCAAGGCGGCGCGCACGTATCGCGCGGTCCTGGCGCTGGTGCGTGCGGGTGTGCTGCCGGACGGACGTGCCCTGCCACGACTCGCCTGGCGCGTGGACGTCGTCGCCGTGACGGGCCTCGTCGACCGCGATGGCGCGTCCGGGGCACGGCCGCAGGGCCACGGGGTCCGGGTGCGACACCTCCGCGCGGTGGACCCGGGATGACCGGGACCGGACCGCGACGTGGCCCGTGATAGACTTCCACGCGGCCCATGCCGGGCCGGAGCATGCCCATCCGGACATGCATCTCACACGCGTGCTGCTCCCCGCGGGGGTGCCGGCCGGCGCAAGGACGCGCCGACCCGGTCCGTGGATCATGAGGTGCGCGGCGGAAGAACCGTCCAGGAGGTCCCCGTATGCCTACCGCGTCGATGCGCCAGCTGCTCGAGGCCGGCGTCCACTTCGGCCACCAGACCCGTCGCTGGAACCCGAAGATGAAGCCGTACATCTTCGCCGAGCGAAATGGCATCCACATCATCGACCTGGCCCAGACCGTCAAGCACCTCGATGAGGCCCTCGGCTTCGTGTCCGATACCGTCGCAGGTGGCGACACGATCCTGTTCGTGGGCACCAAGAAGCAGGCCCAGGAGCCGGTCATGGAAGAGGCGACCCGGGCTGAGATGCCATGGGTCAACCACCGCTGGCTGGGCGGCATGCTCACGAACTTCGTGACCATCCGCAAGCGCCTGGGGCTGCTGGACCAGTTGGAGGCCCGCCAGATGGCCGGCGACTTCGATCGGCTGACCAAGAAGGAGGCCTCGCGCCTCACCGACGAGATGGAGCGACTGCAGCTCAAGCTGGGCGGCATGCGCAAGATGCGCCGCCTGCCGGGCGCCCTGTTCGTGGTGGATCCCCACAAGGAGCACATCGCGGTCACGGAGGCACGCAAGCTGGAGATCCCGGTCATCGGGACCGGCGACACGAACGTCGATCCCGATCAGCTGGACTACATCATCCCGGCCAATGACGACGCCATCCGCGCCATCCGGCTGCTGTGCCGCCTCGTCGCGGACGCCGCCATCGAGGGCGCCGGCACCCGCACGGCGCGCTCGCAGGTCGAGCCCATGATGGACGCCGAGATCACCGGGGCGGAGGAGGCGAGCGACGAGATGATCGCCGCGATCGCCGCCGGCGGCACCTTCAGTTTCGCGCCGGAGCCGGATGAGGACTCGCTCCTGCCCGGTGGCCCGGCCCCCGAGGCCGCACCCGCCGCACCCGCCGAGGATGCCCCGGCCGCCAGTTAGGCGCCCGCCGCACCCGCACCCCCATCACGAGGATCCCCATCCGACATGGCTGACATCACCATCAAGCCCGAGATGGTCAAGGAGCTGCGCGAGCGCACGGGCGCCGGCTTCATGGACTGCAAGCGCGCCCTCCAAGAGACCGGCGGCGACCTGGAGAAGGCCGTCGCCCTGCTCCGCGACCGGGGCGTGGCGGCAGCCGCCAAGAAGGCCGGCCGCGACGCTCGTGAGGGCCTGGTCTCTGCGTACATCCATCCCGGCGGCCGCCTCGGCGTGCTCATCGAGGTGAACAGCGAGACGGACTTCGTCGCCCGCAACGAGGAGTTCCAGAAGCTCGTCCGCGACCTCGCGATGCAGGTCGCCGGCATGGCACCGCTGTACACCACCATCGAGTCCATCCCGGAGGCCGCCCTCGCGGCCAGGAAGGCCGAGCTCGCCGCGGACGAGTCGGTCGCCCAGAAACCCGCCGAGATGCGCGAGAAGATCGTCGAGGGGCAGCTCAAGAAGTGGTATGCGCAGGTCTGCCTGTACGAGCAGCCGTTCCGTGACTCCGACCTGACGGTGGGCCAGCTGATCACGGATGCCATCGCCCGGATCGGCGAGAACATCCGCGTCCGCCGGTTCACGCGCTTCCAGCTCGGGGAGGAGATGTGACCGATCCCTCTGGAGCGGCCGAGCCGTCCGGCATCCCCGGGTATCGCGGCCGCTACGGGCGGGTCCTGCTCAAGATCTCGGGTGAGGCGCTGCTCGGCGGACGCTCGTATGGCGTCGACCCGGCCGTGTGCGCCTTCATCGCCCACCAGGTCCGCGAGGTCCGCGCCGAGGGCGTGGAGGTCGCGGTCGTCGTCGGTGGCGGCAACATCTTCCGGGGCCTCGCCGCTGCGGCCAAGGGGATGGATCGCGCCACCGGCGACTACATGGGCATGCTGGCGACCGTGATGAACGGCCTCGCGCTCCAGGACGCACTGGAGAAGGAAGGCATCCCGACGCGCGTGATGAGCGCGCTCGCCATGAACGAGGTCGCCGAGCCGTACATCCGGCGGCGCGCGATGCGCCACCTCGAGAAGGGCCGCGTGGTCATCCTCGCGGCGGGCACCGGCAATCCCTACTTCACGACCGATACCGCGGCGGCACTGCGTGCGGTCGAGATCGGGGCTGAGGTCATGTTCAAGGCCACCAAGGTGGACGGCGTGTACAGCGCGGACCCCACCACGGATCCGACCGCGGTGCGCCACGAGGTCCTCACCTACGCCCAGGTGCTCACGGAGCGCCTCGCGGTGCTGGACTCGACGGCGGTCAGCCTGTGCATGGAGAATGCGCTGCCCATCATCGTGTTCGACATGAACCAACCGGACAACATCCGCCGTGCCGCCCTGGGCGAGCCGGTGGGCACGCTCATCCACGGAGGAGACCCAGCATGAGCGACAGCCAAAAGCCCATCGAGGCGCGCATGAGCCGCGCCATCGAGGCCATGGAGCGGGACTTCCAGGGGGTCCGCACGGGCCGGGCCTCCACTTCACTCGTGGAGCGCATCACGGTCGACTACTACGGCACCATCACGCCCCTCAACCAGCTCGCCAGCATCAGCGTGCCCGAGTCGCACCAGATCGTGATCCAGCCCTGGGACCGCGGCGTCCTCGGCGCCATCGAGAAGGCGATCATGAAGAGCGATATCGGCCTGATGCCCAACGTGGACGGCACGGTCGTGCGCCTCAACATCCCGCCGCTCACGGAGGACCGCCGGCGCGAGCTGGCCAAGGTCGTCCACAAGCGGATGGAGGAGGCCAAGGTGGAGATCCGTGGCCATCGCCGCGACGGCGCGGACGAGCTCAAGAAGCAGGAGAAGGCGGGCGACATCGGCGCCGATGAGGCACGCCGCGAGCTGGAGCAGCTGGACCGACTGACGCACCACTGGACCGAGGAGGTCGACCGCGTGGGCAAGGCCAAGGAGCAGGAGATCCTGGAGGTCTAGTGACCTTCACTGCGGCCGCCATGCCTGGGCTCGAGGGTGACGTGGTGGACGGGGCGTCCGGCGCCGATCCGGTACCGCACCATGTCGCCATCATCATGGACGGCAACCGGCGCTGGGCACGCGAGCGTGGCATCCCGGAGGCCCAGGGCCACGCGGCGGGCGTGGAGGCGATCCGGCCCATCGTCGAGCGCTCCGTGGAACGCGGCGTGGCCGTGCTCTCGATCTACGCGTTCAGCCGCGAGAACTGGCAGCGGGCCTCCCACGAGGTGCGTACCCTGTTCACGCTCCTCGAATCCGCCATCCGGGATGAGACGCCGCGGCTCGTGGAGCAGGGCGTGCGCGTCCGCCTGCTCGGCCGCATGGATGAACTGGGGGAAGGGACGCGGGCGTCCATCGAAGATGCCCTGGCGGCCACCGCATCGGGCACCCGCATGACCCTCAACGTGGCCTTCAACTACTCCTCCCGGACGGAGATCGTGGATGCGGTCCGTCGCTGCGTGGCCGACGGACTCCAGGCCGAGGAGGTGACGGAGGCGGCCATCGGCGAGCGTCTCTACACCGCTGGCCTCGCGGAGCCGGACCTGCTCATCCGCACCGGTGGCGATCAGCGCGTGAGCAACTTCCTGCTGTGGCAGGCCGCCTACGCCGAGCTCTACTTCTGCGAACGCTACTGGCCCGACTTCGACGGGCAGGCGTACGACGAGGCGCTCGCCGAGTACGCCCGGCGCTCCAGGCGCTTCGGCCGCTAGACCCGGGCTTGCCCATGCAGCAGCGCCTCGTCAGCTCCATCCTCCTGGTACCCATCGTGGTGGGTGTTTTCCTGCTCGGGATGCCCTGGCTTGCGGTCGGCGTGGGCCTGCTGGCCGTCATCGCGGCGACCGAGGTAGTGCGACTCCTCGCGGCTGCCGGCTTCCCGGTGAGCACGCTGCCCGGGGTCCTCGCACCGCCGCTCGCGGTGGCGGGCATGGCCTGGGCTGAAGCTCCCGTGGGTGCGGCGGCCGCCCTCGTCGCGGGGGTGCGCGTGGTCGCGGCCATCGACGCCTTTCGGCGGCCAGACGTGCGGGATGGGTTCATGGCGTGGGTGGGCACCTCGTTCGCGACCATCTATGCGAGCCTCCTGGCGTTCGTGATCGGCGTCGTCACCGTCGCCCCGACGCTGCCCCCCGACGCGCCGCTGTATGGCCTGTTCGATTCGGGCCGCACGTGGCTGCTCGTGCTGGTGCTCACCGTCTGGAGCTTCGACACCTTCGCGTACGTCTCAGGGCGCACGTTCAAGCGGGGCCGGTTCCTGGCCCATATCTCGCCCACCAAGACCTGGAGTGGCGTGATCGGCGGCACGATCGCGGCGATGATCGTCGCCACGGTCCTCACTTGGGCGACCGGGCAGTCCCCGATCGGCGGCGCGCTGCTGGGCCTGCTCATCGCGGTGACCGCGCAGGCCGGCGATGTCGCGGAATCGATGCTCAAGCGCGCCGCGGGCGAGAAGGACTCGGGCACGCTCATCCCCGGCCACGGTGGCATCCTGGACCGCACCGACTCGTTCCTGTTCGCGGCACCCGCGCTGTTCGCGTTCCTCCTCGTGCTCGAACCGCTGGGCCTGCTGCGGTGAGCGTGGGCCCCACGCGCGTCGCGCTGCTCGGCTCGACGGGGTCGATCGGACGCCAGACGCTCGACGTCCTGACCGCCGCTGGACCGGATGCGTTCCGTGTCGTCGCCATGGCCGCCGGCCGGGACGCCGCCACGTTCACGGCGCAGATCGCCACGGCCCGACCGGCCGTCGTGACGCTCGCCGACGCGGCGGCGCTCGCGACCGTGTCGCTGCCCGCCGGGACCGTGGCGGACCATGACCCGGATGCGCTGCTCGCGTTCGCGACGCGGCCGGACGTGGACATGGTCATCGTCGCCACGGGCGGTATCGTGAGCCTGCGCCCGGTGCTCGCGGCGCTGCGCGCGGGCAAGGTCGTGGCCACGGCCAACAAGGAGACGCTCGTCGCGGGCGGCCACCTCGTGATGCCCCTTGCCGCCGCGCTCGCGGCGCAGGTGGCCGATCGACGCCCGGATGACCCGATGGCCAGTCCGCTGGCGTGGGTCCGGCCCATCGACTCCGAGCACTCCGCCATCTGGCAGTGCCTCGTGGGCGAACGGACCGATGCAGTGGAGCGCTTGATCCTGACCGCATCCGGCGGCCCGTTCCGGACCCGCCCGGCAGCGGCGATGGGCTCCATCACGCCTCAGGAGGCGCTCGGACACCCGACCTGGTCGATGGGAGCCAAGATCACCGTGGACTCAGCGACGCTCATGAACAAGGGCCTGGAGGTGATCGAGGCCCATTGGCTCTACGATGTCCCCTACGACCGGATCGACGTCCTGATCCACCCCCAGAGCCTGGTCCACTCGATGGTCGAATTCGTGGACGGCTCGCTCAAGGCCCAGCTTGGACTCCCAGACATGCGCATCCCCATCCAGTACGCGGTGACCTATCCGCACCGCAGGCCCGGCCCCGCGCCCCGGCTCGACCTCGTCGCGCACCCCACGCTGACGTTCGAGGCCCCCGACGAGGCGCGCTTCCCGCTGCTGCCCATCGCCCGGGCGGCGGGTCGGTCGGGGCCGCGCGCCACGACCGCCCTCATCTCCGCGGACGAGGTCGCCGTGCCCCGGTTCCTCGATGGCACGCTCACCTATCGCGGTATCGCCACCCTGGTGGACGGCGCCGTGGAGCGGTTCGGTACGGGCCCGGAGCCCGCGCTCGATGACCTCATCGCCCTCGACGCGGAGGTCCGTGCCTGGGCCGACGCCACGGATCCGCATGGCCGGGAGGCCCGCACATGATCGACGGCTTGATCGATATCGTCCTGCTGCTCGCCATCCTCGTGGGCCTCGTGGTCATCCACGAGCTGGGCCACTTCGTCGCCGCGCGGCGTGCCGGCGTGCGCGTCCACGAATTCGGCGTCGGCTTCCCGCCCCGTGCCCGGATCCTCCACCGGGGCAAGGAGACGCTCTGGACGGTCAACTGGCTGCCCATCGGCGGCTTCGTACGGCTCGAAGGGGAGGAGGGCGAGTCGACCGACAAGCGCGCCTTCGTGAACCAGCCCCTGCGCACCCGCCTGGTCATCCTGCTCGCAGGCGTGGCCATGAACTTCCTGCTCGCGTGGCTGATCATGTCCCTCATCGCAGGCTTCATCGACCCGGCGTCCACGGTCAAGGTCGCCGATGTGATGCCGGGCACACCGGCGGCGCGCATCGGGCTGCTCGGATCGCAGCAGGTCGGCACCACGTCCGAGGGCCGGCCCATCTACGACGACAGCGGCGACGTGATCGTGGGCGTGGACGGCCGGACCTGGATGCTGTTCGACGACATCACCCAGAGCGACGCCCTGCTCGGCTACCTGCGCTCGCATGCGGGCCAGGAGGTCACGCTCCAGGTGCGCCGGGCCGACGGCACCAGCTTCGATCAGCCGGTCACGCTGCGCCCGGCGCGGACACCCGTGTACGTCGCCGGCGGCGCCGTGGTGACGATGCCGACGAGCGCCCTGGGCATCGTCATCGATCCGACCGGGTATGAGAGCGTGTCCCGCGGGCCGATCGACGCCATCGTGGTCGGGTTCCAGCGGACGGTCGACGCGTCGACGCTCATCATCCGCGGCCTGGGCGACATGATCGCGAATCTCGGCAACCCGCAGGTGGCAGGGCCGATCGGCATGGTCAGCCTGGTCGGTGGGACCCGGGAGCTTCCCCCGGTGTTCATGCTGTGGCTGATCGCCCTCCTCTCCGCGAATCTCGGCGTCATCAACATCCTGCCGTTCCCGCCCATGGACGGCGGCCGCATGGCCATGGCCATCGCGCAGAAGCTCTCGGGAGGCAGGATCAGCATCGCCCTGGAGCGGACCATCTACTTCAGCGGGTTCGTGGCGCTCATGGCGCTGCTCGTGTGGATCTCGTACTTCGACATCCGGAGGCTTGCCGGCGGATGAGTGACGCGCTCAGGCCCGTGCGCCGCCGGACGGTGACCGTGGACGTCGCCGGCGTCCAGGTCGGGTCGAACCACCCGGTCGTGGTCCAGTCGATGACCAACACCGACACCGCGGACGCGGATGGCACCGCGCTCCAGGTCGCGAAGCTGGCCCACGCGGGATCCGAGCTGGTGCGCATCACGGTCAACAACGACCGCGCTGCCGCGGCCGTCCCGGAGATCCGGCGCAAGCTTCATGACCTGGGCGTGACGGTGCCCCTGATCGGTGATTTCCACTACAACGGGCACCAGCTGCTGGTGGAGTACCCGGACATGGCGAAGGCGCTCGCCAAGTACCGCATCAACCCCGGCAACGTGGGAGCCAAGCGCCACGACGCGAACTTCCAGACCATCGTCCGCGTGGCCATCGAGCACGACAAGCCAGTGCGCATCGGCGTCAACTGGGGATCCCTGGACCAGGCGCTGTTGACAGAGCTGATGGACGCGAACGCGCGCTCGGCGACGCCGCTCGATGCCCGCTCGGTGATGATCGAGGCGATGCTCCAGTCCGCGCTGCGATCCGCCGACCTCGCCGAGGAGACCGGCCTGGCGCACGACCGGATCATCCTCAGCGCGAAGGTCTCGCAGGTGCGGGACCTCGTGGATGTGTACCGGCTGCTCGCGGACCGCTGCGACTACCCGCTCCACCTGGGGCTCACGGAGGCCGGCCTGGGCATGAAGGGCATCGTGGCCTCGGCGGCGGGCCTTTCGATCCTGCTCGATGAGGGCATCGGGGACACCATCCGCGCCTCGCTCACGCCCCAGCCCGGCGGCGACCGGAGCGAGGAGGTGCTGGTCTCGCAGCAGGTGCTCCAGTCGCTGGGTCTGCGATCGTTCATCCCCCAGGTCTCCGCATGCCCCGGCTGCGGCCGCACCACGAGCACCTTCTTCCAGGAGATGGCGGAGCGGATCCAGGGCCACCTGCGCGAGCAGATGCCCCTGTGGGCGACGCGCTATCCGGGCGTGGAGGAGATGCGCGTGGCCGTCATGGGCTGCGTCGTCAACGGGCCGGGTGAGTCCAAGCACGCGGACATCGGCATCAGCCTGCCAGGCACGTTCGAGGACCCGGTCGCACCCGTGTTCGTGGACGGCGCCCTGCGCACGACGCTGCGCGGTGATGGCCTCGTGGACGAATTCATCGGCATCCTCGACGACTACGTCGCCACGCGCTACGGCAGCAGCCTCCCCGTCTGACGCCGGGAGCCCCGGACAGTGGGCAGGGGTCGCGGTGGTATACTGCTCGTTCTTCCGGTCCCGGCCGCCTCGCGAACGTGGGTGACCCCCACGTTTCGTCATGTAAGGGGGGCGGTCAGGCCGAGCTACGGAACGCACGAGGAGGTGCCGCAACGTGAACCGCGACTTCATCGGCGCGCTCCTCCAGCTCAATGCAGAGAAGGGCGTTCCCCGCGAGCAGCTCGTGCGGACCGTCGAGGACGCCATCCAGTCGGCCTATCGCCGTGTCGCCCCGGGCAATGAGGACGTGTACGTCCGCTTGGATATCGACACCGGTCGCATGCGCGTCTTCCGCGCCCGCCGCGTGGTCATGGACATCGAGGATCCGCTCATCGAGTGGACCCTCGATGAGGCCAAGGAGCGGCGTGCGGACGCGGAGATCGGTGAGCTCATCGAGTACGAGGAGCTCGACCCCGACCACTTCGGCCGCGTGGGCGCCCAGATCGCCGGACAGGTCATCCGCCAGCGCCTGCGCGAGGCGGAGCGCGAGACCCTGTTCGACGAGTTCGCGCACCGCGAGGGCGAGATCATCACGGGTGCCGTGACGCGTGTGGAGCCGCGCGGCGTGATCCTGGACCTGGGCAAGGCGGAAGCCGTGCTGCCCACCACGGACCAGTCGGCCACCGAGCACTACCGCATCGGCCAGCACGTCAAGGCCTTCGTGCTGGAGGTGCGCCGCACCACGCGCGGGCCGCTCATCTACGTCAGCCGCACGCACAAGAACTTCCTACGCCGGATGTTCGAGCTCGAGGTGCCCGAGATCCACGCCGGGACGGTGGAGATCAAGGCCATCGCCCGCGAGGCCGGCAGCCGCAGCAAGGTCGCCGTGTCCAGCCGCCAGGAGGGCCTGGATCCGGTGGGGGCCACGGTCGGACAGCGCGGGGGTCGCGTCCAGGCGGTGGTCGCGGAGCTCGGTGGCGAGAAGATCGACGTCATCCCGAGGTCGGATGACCCGGCCGTGTTCGTCGCCAACGCGTTGTCCCCGGCCCAGGTCGTGGGCGTCGTGATCGACGAGGAGAACCGCATCGCCACGGTCACCGTACCGGAGCGGATGCTGTCCCTGGCCATCGGCCGGGAGGGCCAGAACGCCCGTCTTGCGGCGAAGCTGACCGGCTGGCGCATCGACATCCGGTCTGACCAGGCGCCGCGCCCGGCCGCCGCGGCTGCGGCGGCCCCTGTTGGCGACGTGGTCGAGGCGCCGGCCGGGGATGCGGTCGCCGACGTCGCCGAGGTCGCCACAGCCCCTCCGGTGGCCGACAGCACGGACGCAGTGGCCCAGCCATCGGTCGCCGACGCCGACGCCGCGCCGGCCGCCGAGGAGCCCATCGCCACGGAACCGCCCGCCGCACCGGGTTCCCGTCTCGCGGCTGCCGCCACGGAGGTGTCGTCGTAGTCACACCCGGGGCCGCGATCGCGCGGCGCGCTCCCACCCGCACCTGCGTCGCCTGCCGGACCGAGCGCGCCAAGCGCGAGCTGGTCCGGGTCGTGCGCACCTCGGCGGCCCTCGTCACCATCGATCCCACCGGTCGCCTGCCGGGACGTGGCGCGTACCTCTGCGCCGACGGTTCCTGCTGGCGGCTCGCCCTGCGCAAGTCATCCATCGAGCGCGCGCTCGGTGTGACGCTGCCACTGGAGCTGCGGAGCCGGCTCGAGCAGGGTGATCCCGAGGAGCTCCAGGGAGGTCCTCATGGCTCGTAGTCGCAGTGGTACCCGCAACACCCGCGGGCCCCGCAAGCCCCCGCGCCGTCCCGGTGACGGTGGCTCATCCATCCAGCTCATCGATCCGTCCTCGCGGGGCTCCGTCGAGATCCCCGCGTCGATCACGGTCAAGGAGCTCGCCGAGCTCATCGGCGTCAATCCCGCGGACATCATCCGCGAGCTCATCAAGAGCGGCATCTTCGCGACCATCAACCAGGTCGTCGATCGGGACACCGCGAGCCTGGTCACGAGCGACCTGGGCTACGAGGTCGCGGAGGCCCGCGGCGACGACGGCGAGGACGAGGAGACCGTGGGCGCGGCCGTGGAGGCCGCCAAGGCCGCCAAGGACAAGCTGTTCGAGGGCGACGACCCGTCCCGTCTCGTGTCCCGAGCTCCGATCGTGACCGTCATGGGCCACGTCGACCACGGCAAGACGAGCCTGCTGGACGCCATCCGCAAGACGACGGTGGCGGCAGGTGAGAAGGGCGGCATCACGCAGGGCATCGGCGCCAGCGAGGCCGAGCACGGCGGCAGGCGCATCGTGTTCCTGGACACCCCGGGCCACGAGGCGTTCACCGCGATGCGTGCGCGCGGCGCCAGGGTCACGGACATCGCGGTGCTGGTGGTGGCGGCAGATGACGGCGTCATGCCCCAGACGGCGGAGGCGATCGACCACGCCAAGGCCGCGGGCGTGCCCATCGTCGTCGCGCTCAACAAGATCGACAAGCCCGACTCCAACCCGGACCGCGTCAAGACGGAACTGTCCGAGCACGGCGTCATCGTCGAGGACTACGGCGGCGATACGCCCATGGTCTCGGTGAGCGCGAAGACCGGCCAGGGCATCGACGACCTGCTCGAGACGATCCTCATCACCTCGGACGCGCTCGTGGACCCCAAGGCGGACCCCAAGCGCCTGGCCGTCGGCACGGTCGTGGAAGCCGAGCTGGACAAGGGTCGTGGCGCGGTCGCGACCGTGCTCGTGCAGACCGGCACGCTGCGAGTGGGCGACATCGTGGTCGTGGGCGAGACCTACGGCCGCGTTCGGGCGCTCGAGAACGGCTACGGCGAGCGCCTCCAGAAAGCCGGGCCGGCCTCGGCCGTGGTCCTGTTGGGCCTCTCGGAGGTGCCCGCCGCGGGTGACATCCTGCGCGTCGTGGACGATGAGAAGAAGGCCCGCTCGATGGTCGAGGACCGCAGGGCGGCCCAGACCAACCGGCCCGAGGGCTCCGGCCGCGCGACGCTGGAGGATCTGTACCGCCAGATCCAGGCCGGCCAGACCAAGGAGCTGCGCATCATCCTCAAGGCGGATGTGCAGGGCTCGCTGGGTGCCGTCGTCCATGCCCTGGACCAGATCCAGACGGACGAGGTGAAGATCAACGTGCTCCTCCAGGGCACGGGCGACATCACGGACAACGATATCAACCTGGCGTCCGCCTCGGACGCGGTGGTGGTCGGCTTCAACACCAAGCTGGACACGATCGCGCGTCGATCGGCGGAGGCGGCAGGCGTCGAGGTCCGTCTCTACGACATCATCTACAAGCTGACCGACGAGATGGAGGCGGCCCTCAAGGGCATGCTCGAGCCGGAGATCATCGAGGTCGTGGAGGGTCGCGCGGAGGTCCGCCAGATCTTCCGCGTGGGCAAGGTCCAGGTCATCTCGGGCTGCTACGTCACGGACGGCCGGATCGTCCGCGGTGGCGCCCGCGTGTACCGCAACGGGAAGCTCATCGCCACCGACCGGGTGGACTCGCTCCGCCGCTTCCGTGACGACGTGCGCGAGGTCGCGACCAGCTACGAGTGTGGCATCGGCCTCGCCAACTTCCACGACATGGCCGAGGGTGACATCATCGAGAGCTTCACCTCGCAGACGGTGTCGCGTTCCGGCGGCAACTGACGGTGAGCGAGCGGACGGCCCGCCTCGACCAGCTCCTGCGCGAGGAGATCAGCTCCATCATCGCCAAGGAGATCTCGGACCCGCGCGTCGGGTTCGTGACGGTCACGGAGGTGGACGTCACCCAGGACCTGAGCCACGCGACGGTCTGGGTGTCGGTCATCGGCGACCAGGCGCAGCGTGAGCTGAGCCTGCGGACGCTCGGCCGGGCGATGCCGTTCGTGCGCCACCGGCTGGGGCAGCTTCGGATCCGCAAGGTCCCGGAACTCCACCTCCGCCACGACGACTCGGTGGAGCGGGGTACGCGCGTGCTCCGCCTCATCGACGAGGTCGCCATCGGGGAGGCGACCCTCGACGCCGTGCCCCCGCGGACCGTGGAATCGCTGCCCACGCCGCAGACGCCACGGGGTTCGGTCGAGCCGCCGGTGCCGCCCCGCCCGCGCAGTGCTCGCGACGGCGCCGTCCGGCGTCCGGGTGCGTATCGGCCCACGTCGGGCTCCGCTCGCCACAAGGGTGACGGTCGTGGCCGCTGAGCAGGTCTCGGTGGGGTCGGATCTCCTGGCCCTGACCGCGGCCGATCTGGCGTCCGTGCCACCGGCCGTCGTGGAGCGTCTGCTGGGCGCGACGCGCATCCTCACCGTCTGCCACCGCGACCCCGAGGCTGACGCGCTGGGGTCCGCGCTGGGCCTCGCGCTCGCGCTCGAGTCGCTGGGCAAGCAGGTGACGCCCGTGTGCGCGGATGCGGTGCCCGCCATGTACGACTTCATGCCCCGCATCGACCGGTTCCGCCAGGACCCGGACCCGGCGCTCGACTACGACCTGATCGTGGTGGGTGACTGCGGCGAGCTGCCCCGCATCGGCCGGGTGCTCGAGGATCATGCCGAGCTGTTCGGGCGCGTGCCCATCGTGCAGATCGACCATCACGGCTCGAACACCGGCTTCGGTGTCGTGGACTGGATCGACCCGGACGCCGCCGCGACCTGCGAGATGGTGACGCTCCTGCTGCCGCACCTCCGCGTGCCCATGGATGCCCTCGAAGGGGACATCGCGGCGGACCTGATGGCGGGCGTCGTGATCGACACGGCGACGTTCGCGCATCCCAACGCGACGCCCCGGACGCTGCGCGTGGCCGCGGAGCTGCGCGCTGCCGGAGCCCCGCTGTCGGACATCTCGCGCCGCCTCTATCGCACCAAGCCCACCGCGCAGCTCCGGTTGTTCGGGCGGGTGCTGTCGCGACTGGAGACCGCAGCGGACGGCCGGCTGGTGTGGTCGACGCTGGCACCGGCCGACCTCGAGGCCGCGGAAGCGCTCCCGGCGATGTCCGAGGGGCTCATCGATCTGCTGGCACAGTCGGAAGGCGGCGACGTGGCGATCCTGTTCAAGGACCAG
>Ga0105047_10001431_pt1 | contig 42729 bp, 35 predicted proteins | sample MAT04_FD_78384 | JGI IMG/M metagenome (GOLD analysis project Ga0105047, IMG submission 78384) | Freshwater microbial communities from Lake Fryxell liftoff mats and glacier meltwater in Antarctica - MAT-04 (megahit assembly) | ecosystem: Environmental > Aquatic > Freshwater > Ice > Liftoff... | reverse complement strand
TCAGCACGCCGCGCGCGGTCCGGGCCAGTTCCGTGCGCACAAACCTCGCCAGCTCCGCCGCGTCATCAAACCGCGCGTCCACGCCGCACGCCGCTCCGGCATCAGTTTCGCGCCGATAGAACGCCGGGAACCGATCTGTGCGGAAGCCGATCACGGGCACGCCCAGCGTTTCCAAGGCCTCGCGCGTCGCGACGACGTCCAAGATCGACTTCACGCCGCTGGCCACGACCGCGATCGGGAAGCGCGTGAACGCCGCGAGATCGACGCTGATGTCCGGGTGCTGCGCGTACCCGCGATGAACACCGCCCAACCCGCCTGTCGCGAACACGCGCACACCGGCCCGTGATGCAAGCTCCATCGTCGTGCTCACGGTCGTCGCCGCGTGAGATTTCCGGTGCATCAGCACGCCAAGGTTCGCGGTGTTGGCCTTGAGCACGTCGCTGGTGCGGAGCAATTCGCTCAACTCTTGGGCATTGAGCCCCACGGTGGGCCGGCCTTGAAAGACCCCGACATACGCGGGGCGCGCTCCCTGCGCGCTCACGATCGACGCCAGCTCCTCGCACAGCGCCAGCGCATCCGCCCGCGGCACGCCGTGCAGCAGCAACGTCGTCTCCAGAGCAACCGCGCTGAGCCCCGCCCGGTTCACCAATTCAATGCTCGGGGCAGTCTCGCCCGGCTTGGTCTCGCCCGGGTTGGTATCGCCCGGGTTGGTATCGGTGGTATTGGTCGCGCTCGAGTTCGTCATAGTCGTTATTCTGCGCGATCCCGGGCGGGCGTGCCGGGCCATGGTGCGTCGTTTTTCTGGATCGATCCCAACACAACAGGAACAACCCGTGCCGAACATCCTTTTCACTCGAACAACTCTTCGTTCGCTCGGCAGCGTAGCCCCGGCGGTCCTGTCCGCGAGTGTGCTCGCGATCTTCTCCACATCAAATCTTCGCGCCCAGTACGCCGCTCAGCCGCCGCTCGAGGGCGACGCGCCGTCGGTCATCTCGCTCCCCGACGTCGAGCACCTCCGCCAGTGGCACGAGATGCTGGCCAGCGAGCCGCACGTCGCCGGTTCGCCCGGGGATGCGCGCGTCATCGAAAAGCTCGTGGCCGCGTTCAAGGGCATGGGGCTGGAGGTCGAGGAGCACAAGTTCTGGGCGTACCTGCCCACGCCGATCGCGGCCGAGCTGGAACTTGTCACGCCCGAAAAGCGCACGTTCTCGTTGAAAGAAACCCCGCTCGCCGAGGACGAGTACAGCCAGAACGCTGCCCACACCTTCGGCTGGAACGGCTACAGCGGCAGCGGCGACGTGACAGCTCACGTCGTCTACGCCAACTACGGCACCAAGGCCGACTTCGCCAAACTCAAGGAACTTGGCGTCGATTGCGCGGGCAAGATCGTGATCGCCCGCTACGGCGGGAACTACCGCGGGTTCAAGGCCAAGTTCGCGCAGGCGGCGGGTGCGGCCGGGCTCATCATCTATACAGACCCCGCCGACAGCGGCTTTGCCAAAGGCCTGATGTATCCCGAGGGCGGATGGGCCAACGAAACCTGCATCGAACGCGGCAGCCTGCACACGCTGGACTACCAAGGCGATCCGCTCACGCCCGGAATCGAGGCCACGAAAGACGCCAAACGCCTCGATCCGGCGACCGTCGATCTGCCGAAGATCCCGGTCCAACCCGTCGGCTGGTCGGTCGCGGTGGAGATCATGAAACGCATGAAGGGCGCCGCGGTGCCCGGCGGGTGGCAGGGCGGATTGCCGCTGCCGTACCGCGTCGAGGGCGGCGACGAAATGACCGTGCGGCTGATGGTCAAGCAAGACCGCAGCATCGTGCAAACCTCGAACGTGACGGCGACGCTCAAGGGCACCGAATCGCCCGAGACGAAGATCGTCATGGGCTGCCACCACGACGCCTGGGGCAACGGGGCGGCCGACCCGACCTGCGGGACGATCACCATGATCGAATCGGCTCGCGTCTTTGCGAAGCTCGCGGCCCAAGGGCATCGCCCGCGGCGGACGATCGTCTTCGCCGCCTGGGGCGCAGAAGAGATGGGCATCATCGGCTCGACCGAATGGGTCGAGGCGCACTATCAGGATCTCAAAGCCAACGCCGCGGCGTACATCAACTTGGATATGGCGTCGATGGGAGTTGACTTTGGGAGTTCCGCGTCGCCGTCTTTGCAACAAGTGGTGATGATCGCGGCCTCCGAAGTTCCGCAGGCCCGGAAGACCGACGGGTCAAAGGTGCTGCAGGCGTGGCTGGCGCGCGCACCAAACCCGGCTCGCGCGAGCTGGCCAATCTTCGGCGATCTGGGCGGTGGTTCGGACCACGTCGGGTTCTTGTGCCACGCGGGCGTGCCGTCGCTCTCGCTGGGCGCGGGCGGCGCACAAGGAACGTCGTACCACTCGATCTACGACACGCTCACGTGGTATCGCAAGGTCGTCGGCGAGGACTACGAGCCAGCCTTGATGGTCACGCGCATGGCGGCCCGGGTCGCGGACCTGCTGGCGAACCGGCCCGTGCTGCCGCTGGACCCGGCCCACGCGGCGACGGAGACGCTACGGCTGCTCAAGGATCTCAACGCGCGAGCGGGAGAACTGGGGTTGATCGCGGGATACACCGTCCCGGCGGGTCCGAACGCGATCGAGACGATGCACCCGGCTCTGCAGCGTGTCGCCAAGGCCGCAGAGCGACTCCAAGAGCGCACGACGGCGGTGCGAGCGCTTCTCAATGCCGGGCCGTCGAGTTTCACAAGCGAGGCATTGGGGGGCGCTGCCCTGACGAACCAGCTCATGCGTGACGGCATCTCGCAGCAACTGTTGGCGGCCGATCGGGCGTGGCTCAGCAATGAAGGTCTCGTCGGTCGGCCTTGGTACAAGAACCTGTACGCCGCGCCCGACCGTGATTCGGGGTATGCGCCGTGGATGTTGCCCGGGCTCCGTGCGGCGATCGAATCCAAGGACGCGGCCGCGCTCGATGCCGCGTCGACCGAGTGCGTTCGCGCGTTGGAGAGTATTGAAAAGTTTTACGCTCTCATCGAGCGGGCGATGGGGCTCTGAGAATCACCCGCCCAGCGCTGGCTGCACGCTGGGCGTCTGCCGCGCGAGCCAGCGGTCCAGCGACGCGACGACGTCCTCGTGCAGCCGCTTGGACTGAGCGCCGAACTCGTCGTTGGGCGTGTTGACCATCACACTCCACGAGATCCGGCGGCCCGTGTTCGGGTCGATGAGATACCCCGACAGCGTGCGCACGCCCTTGATGTACCCGCTCTTGCCGCGGACCTCGTTCTTGAGTTTCGACGACTGAAAGCGTTCCTTGAGCGTGCCCTGCCCGGGGACCGCCAGCGAATCGGTGAAGGCGTCGCGGATTGCTGGTGATTCGCGGGCCAGCATGTCCAACCAGCCAGCCAGCGTGGACGGCGCGACCTTGTTGTTGCGGCTCATCCCCGATCCGTCGGCGATCACCGTGTGGGCCGAGGCGTCAGGGCTGACCTTCTGGCTGATCATCATGCGGATCACGGCCGAGCCGTTGGTCCACGACCCGCTCTCGCCGGTGGTCTGGTGCCCGACAGCCTTGATGAGCGCTTCGGCGTAAAGATTGTGCGAATCGCGGTTGCAGCGGCGGAGTACGTCAGAGAGCGGCGTGGTAACCTTCGCGACCGTCCGCTGGGCGTTGTAAGGCTCGTCCGCGCCGATCAATCGAACGGCCGGGCTGGGGCCCTTGCTCGCGTCGATCTCGCCGCCGACGGGGACGCCGGATTTCTGCAGGCGGTCGGCGAGGATCTGCCCGAAAAAGAGCCCGTTCTCGTGGACGGTGGTCTCGACGGCCACGGTCATGGGTGTGCGCACTTCGCCGCGCATGCGAAACTGGTTCTGGTTGTTGACACGGTTGAGCGAGACGGCGTTCTTGCCGTCGCCGACGGTTTTGGCGAGGTTCTCAACGCTCAACCACGCGGCGAAGGGCTGGATGGTGATGGTGGGGCGGTTGCCCAAGCCATCTGGAGAAGGGCGCGGGTAGACTGAGAGGACGTTGGTGTGAAAGTTCAGGCCGCCGACCTCGGCGCAGTACCAGTCGCCCAGTTGTTTGGTGGGCCAGGAAGGGTGGACATAGTCGCGGTCAAACGCGCGGTCGTCGATGACGATTTCCTTGACGCGGTCCATTCCCGCCTTGGGCACCGCCTTGGTGAGCACGTCGAGCACGTCGTCTACGGTCAGCTTGGGTTCCATGGTCGAGAGCACGTCGGGGTCAGCTAGGGCAGGGTCGCCCGAGCCTTTGATGAACAAGGTTTCGCCGTCGCGGATGAGCTCGGTGGAGAACTGGAAGTCGGGGCCCAGGACCAGCAGGGCGGCCCCGCTGGTGAGAAGTTTTTGGTTGGACGCGGGGGTGTAGGTCTCGCCAGCGCGGATGGAGACCAGCACGTTCTTGCTGGCCGAGTCGATGGCGTACACGCCGATCTTGGCGTTCTCGCCCAGCTTGGCGTTGTTGATGAGACGCTGGACCTCAGCGTTGAGCGGTTGAGCGTTGGCAAGGGGGGCGAGGGTGAGGATCACCGAGCACGCGGCCCAAACCGCGGCGTCACCGCAGGCCTCGCGAATTGACCGATTGTGGATCATCCCTGCGCTTCCTCGTGAGATAGAGTTGTGCCGTACGCGAAGATCGGCGCGTGCTCAGTCATCGGCGATCGGTGGTGTAGACCTGCAATCCCGACGCAATCTGAAATCATCTCGCCGCGATCTCGGACGAGCCTCGGAGCGGCAGCCTGAACATGGTCCGCATCCGAGCGCGAAGAAGAGATCGGAAACGCGTGCCGAGGGTTGTTGTTCGGTGCTCGCATGCGCTTCGGGCCCGCTCCCTATCACAGGCTCGCCACCAGCAGTTCGTGCTTGGTGCGGGCGATGCTCATCAGCTCCTCGAGCTGCGGCTTGTTGACCAGCTCCCACTGAGCCCAGTGCACGCCCGCCACCTCGCTAGCCTGCACGATGCCGTCGCGAGTTGTTCTTGAGAGTTTCTTGGCGGGCAGTTTGGCGATGAGCTCGGTGGTCATCGGGAGCGCGAGGCGAAGGCGCTCGGGGTCGAGGACGACATAGGCCCAAGCGCGGTCTGGTTCGCTCTTCCAGCGATAAACCAGCGTCCAGCGCCACGGTATCCCTTGCCAGGAGAGCTCTTCAGAGACGTCGGGAAACTCGACGAGCTGCTCGCGGGTCGCATCAATCAGGCCGGTGAGCTGGCGGTTGAAAGGTTCGAGGAGGTCGTCGAGCGTGGGCGTGCGGAAACGGTCGTTCCAAGCGGAGCGAGGTTTGAGAGTGGCGCTGGACATGGCCGAGGGCTCCGTAGCGAGATGGACCACCAAACTGTCTGGGCGGCGCGAGGCGACGCCCGAGAACGCATCGATCTATCTCCCCCAACGCATGACGTAAGTCATTTGTAGCCCAGCACCTGCTCCAAGTCCATCGCTCCGGCGTCGCGTCGGTCGTTCTCGCGTACACTGCACCGGTGGCGGTCGAGTTCTCGGCGAAACAAGCTCGACGACCGACCGTTTCTGGACTTGGACCCACCTGTACGTACTTGAACGTACCTGAACGCGCCGCTGCCCCGGCTGAGCGCATGAGGATCGCATGAACAACACCGGCCAATCGGCCCTCAACCCGACCACGCCTCTTTCCAACCTCGCGGCCAACCCCGCGGCCAACCCGGCCGTGAATCAGGCCATGAACCCAGACGCGGACTTGGCGTCGAGTTGCGTGCTGCTGGTGGACGACAACGAACAGAATCTGGAGCTGCTGCACGCGTACCTGGAGGAGCTGCCAGGCCGGATCGAGACAGCCCGGGACGGGCTGGAAGCGTTGGCGGCCGTGCGGGCAAACCGCCCCAACCTGATCTTGCTAGACGTGATGATGCCGCGGATGAGCGGGTTCCAAGTGTGCGCGAAACTGAAGAAGGACCCCGAAACGCGCGATATCCCGATCGTGATGGTGACGGCCTTGAACGAGGTGGGGGATGTCGAGCGGGCCGTGGAGTCGGGCGCAGATGATTTTCTGACCAAGCCGGTGAATAAGTTAGAACTGCTGACCCGGGCCCGGACGCTGATCAAGCTAAGCCTGGTGCGCGAGCAGTTGAGCAAAGCGATGAGAGAGTTGAAGGCGGTGAGCGGGCAGAAGCGGGGGTAGAGAACGGCCGGTGACGCGCGGGTTCCGACCCTGCCCGTGATCATGCGTGACCGAAGTCGCTGCGCGGTTGAGACAAGATATCCGAAGAGTGCCGTATGCCTTCAGCGGTTAGGCGTTCCTGTGACTCAACCCGCCCAAGCCAAATCAAAGGCACACCGAGGTCGCTTCGACGGGTTCAGAAGTTTGCGAATCAACGCCCGCGACCTCAGCGGCACGATGAGACAAACTAATACCGCCTGAGGATGTCAGTGCCACCTTACCTTGAGCGGGCATGGGTTGGCAAGCGTGAAATGACGATGCCTGCGCCGAGCACGCGAGCTTGCCCCACGCCGTGATAGTTGTCTCAGAGCCGCGTCCTTCAACAAGCGATAAACTACCCCGTCTGAACGCGAGGGCACTAATCTTTATTATCTCGTCTTCTTGCTTACGACGCCGCCGTGTCCCGTGCCTGGCGGTCGGCGCGTTTGCGCATCGACTCGTCAAGAATCTTCTTACGCACGCGGATGCTCTTGGGTGTGAGCTCGACCAGCTCGTCATCCTCAATATATTCGAGAGCCTGTTCGAGGCTCATTTTGCGTGGGGCCTTGAGCGTGACAGTTGCTTCTTTATTACTCACGCGCATGTTGGTGAGGTGCTTGAAGCGAGTGATGTTTACCGTGAGGTCGTTATCGCGGTTGTGCTCGCCGATGACCTGCCCGACATAGACCTTCTCTTGCGGCGTGACGAACATCACGCCGCGGTCGGCCAGCATTTCGAGCGCATAGGTTGTCACCGCGCCGGTTTCGAGCGAGACCAGCACGCCCTGCAGGCGGTGAGGGATCTGGCCCGTGACGGGGGAGAAGCGGAGGAACGAGTGGTGCATGATCGCTTCGCCCTGGGTGGCGGTGAGCAGCTTGCCGCGCAGGCCGATGAGGGAGCGCGAGGGGATCTCGAAGAGAAGGTGGGTGATCTTGTCGCCGCGAGGCTCCATCTTTTTGAGTTCACCCTTGCGGCTTCCGACGAGTTCCATGGCGGAGCCGACGGCGTTGTTAGGGACGTCGATGACGAGTTCTTCGACGGGCTCGTGCGGGTGGCCGTCGATCTCGCGAATGATGACCTCGGGCTTGCCGATCGCCAGCTCGAAGCCCTCGCGGCGCATGGTCTCGATCAGGATGCCCAGGCTGAGGACGCCGCGGCCCGAGACCATGAACTCGTCGCTGGTCTTGCCAGGTGCGACGCGCATGGCGACGTTGTGCTCGAGCTCGCGTTCGAGGCGTTCTTTGATCTGGCGGCTGGTGACGAACTCGCCCTCCTGGCCGCAGAAGGGAGAGTCGTTGATCTTGAAGAGCATGGTCATGGTCGGCTCGTCGACGTGGACGGTCGGGAGCGCGACAGGGCTTTCCGGTGACGCGACGGTGTCGCCGATGTCGACGGAGGTGAGCCCCACCAAGGCGCAGAGATCGCCAGCCGAGACCTGCTCGACGGGGACGCGTTTGAGGCCCGCGAACTGAAGGATTTGCTGGACCTTGGAGTTGACGGTGGTCCCGTCGCGTTTGATGATGGTGACCTGCTGTCCGGTCTTCATGACGCCAGCGAACACGCGCCCGATGCCGATGCGCCCGACGTACTCGTTGTAATCGAGGCTGGTGACCAAGGCCTGGAGCGGCTTGGTGGGGTCGGCCTCGGGGGGCGAGACCTCGCGGACGATCGATTCGAAGATCGCCCGCATGTCGGTGGTCTTGATGTTGATGTCGCGCGTGGCCCAGCCCTCGCGCCCCGAGCAATAGACGACGGGGAAGCTCAGGGCGTGGTCTTCAGCGCCAAGTTCGACGAGCAGGTCGAAGACCTCATGGACTACTTCCTGAGCGCGAGCGTCGGGGCGATCAATCTTGTTCACGACCACAACGGGCTTGAGCCCGAGTTCAAGAGCCTTGCCGAGTACGAACTTGGTCTGGGGCATGGGGCCGTCGAAAGCATCGACAAGCAGCAGGCAGCCGTCGGCCAAACGCAGCACGCGCTCGACCTCGCCGCCGAAGTCGGCGTGGCCCGGGGTGTCAATGATGTTGATGCGGTAGGTCTCGCCGTCCTCGGCGGTGTAACTGACGGCGCAGTTCTTGGAGAGAATCGTGATGCCGCGCTCGCGTTCGAGCGGGTTAGAGTCCATGATGAGGTCGTGCTGCCCGCCAGCGAGTTTTTCCAGTTCGCCCTCGCGAAACATGCCCGATTGCTTGAGCAACTGATCGACCATGGTGGTCTTGCCATGGTCAACGTGCGCGATGATCGCGACGTTGCGGAGAAGCTTGACGGAGGTTGAGAAAGTCGTGGCGGCGCGGCCGGTGCTCATGGTGCTCATAAATAGTCTCGGGGAACGGGTCTTCGAACGGGGCTTCGATCAGGTCTTGGTTCAGGAGGGTCGATCTTCAGACCGGGGCGATGACGTCGGGCCTGTGGAAAATGGCTCGGTCGAGATTCGCGAGCCTTCCCGCGTTCGGATCAACAAGGTTCTCGGTCCGTTCGGGCTCGACCCGTGCATTGGCCGAACTCCCGATCCAGATCCGAATGTGACGTGGATAGTAGGCGCGATGAGGGCGGAACGGGCTGTCGTGCGCTGCTGGTCGCCGCAGGCCTTACAGCTTGCCCAGAGCACTTCTCCAGTTCGCCGGGTCGGTGCTGGTGTTGTGCCCGACGCTCAATCGTGTGTAGAGGCCTGTGAAGAGTGGCTGCAGGCCTTATCTCGTGGCATGGTTGAGTACCGACAGACGGCAAGGCCCTTGGCAGGGGCTCGCCGCACGGGCCGCGAACGGTGCCGTGAACACAACACGAGAGAGGATGAACCATGTCAAACAAGTCGCTCGCGATCGCTGTTTCCACGCTCGGGCTCGTTCTGGCCGCTCGGTCGGGGCTCGGGACTGAAGGCCTCTCGCAGCTCGGTCCGATCGCGGCTCAGGCAGGAATCCTTTTCAGCGACGACTTCCAAGGCTCATACCTCAAGACGCAATGGTCGAGCAACAGCACGCTCAACCGTGAGGCCGAGCAGACCTTCTCGTGGTTCAACGGCCGGTATACGAACCAGACTATCGCTCTTTCGCTCTCGAGCGTACCGCCGCCCCCCAAGAGCGGTGACAGCACGAGCGGCGGCGGAGATTTCAATCTTTTCACTCTCACGCTCGATCTCCTTATCCTCGATTCATGGGACGGGCTCGACCCGGTCCACGGCCCGGACCGGTTCATCGTCAACGCCAACACGGTCGAGAAGTTCAACGAGACGTTCTCGAACGTGGGCACGACGCAGTCGTACCGCCGAGCCGATGTCGGGCCGACCCAGCTCGGGTTCGACGGCCGCTACAACGATTCGATCTATCGCAAGGTTGCTATCGATTTCACGGTGCTCGACAACGCGCCGATCAAGCTCGAGTTCCGCGGCACGGCCTTGCAGGGGATCACCGACGAGTCGTGGGGGATGGACAACGTGCAGGTCTCGTACAAGGTCGTGCCCGCGCCAGGAGCGATGGGGCTCGCGGGGCTCGGCGGGGTGTTGCTTCTCGGGCGCCGCAAGCGGTGAGATGATTTTGTGAAGCTAGTTCTCAAGCTGTTCAGAAGAAACCTGAAGGCCTTGCGGTTATCTTTGGAAAGATAACTTGGAAATCTGTCCCGCCAAAGAAGAAGACAGCTTGGAAATCTGTCTCAACAAAGCAAGGACATTCAACGCGTGTTCAGGCCGTATGATCCGGCATGTGCAAGCACCACGACAACGTTGAAAAGTTCGCGGCCGGGGCAGTGAAGCTTTGGAAGTCGGTCCAGGGGCTGAGCGACGCGCAGCTCGATGCGTTCCCGATCCCGGGCACTTGGTCGATCCGGCAGATCGTGGTTCACACGCTGGACAGCGACCTTGTCGCGGGCGACCGGATGAAGCGAGTAGCCGCGATGGACGTGCCGCTGCTTATGAACTACGACGAGTCGGCGTATGTCAGCAAGCTCTACCACCCCGAGCTGAGCGTGCGGCTGGCGTGCGATTTGTTCGAGAAGCACCGCGAGTTCACGGCCGCGGTGCTCCGGCCGCTGCCGATGGCGGCGTTTGATCGCTACGGCGTTCACAATCTCACTGGCAAGCGCACGTTAGGAGATCTGGTGGTGACGTACATCGATCACCTAGAACATCACCTGCGGTTCATCGAGAAGAAGCGAGCGATGGTGAGCTAAGCTCGCGCGAGTATAGGTTTTGCACCGGTTGAGCACGAGTCAGGCATCGGCTTCGCCTCGCATCAACGCGGCGGCGATACGCACGGCTTCAACGCCGTCCACGTGCGCGTCACGATCTCGTTAAAAATGTTGGCCGTCGTGACCTTGTCTACTGCGTCGTGCCGCCACGCAAGCGTTCTGGAACACCGACGGCGTCCACCGCTGCTGGTCGTTCGCGTTTGATGTGGTGGAGATTACACCGAAGTGTGTTGATGGTGGGCAGACAGAGATTTTGTTGCGGAAGCCATTCGCTTATCGCGACTAGTGACCCTGCCAGAATTGGGTCATGCTCAGCAAAGAACAACGACGCGAACCGTTGCCAAAACGCGAACCTGAAGTCGGTCTTACATGCTCCATACCGCACGTCGTCGAACGAATACGCGGGTCTCAATGGATTTCCGCCTTCATCGCTATTGCGCGTGAACTGCGAGGATAAAAACTCGACGACCGATTTTTATGTACAAACTTTAATACTCCGGTGCATAGAATCAGGCTTACGTTTCCAAGACTTCTGAATCCGCAAACAAATCGAGGAGATCATTTTCATGAAGAGCATCACTGCAATCATCGCCTTCGCGGGAATCGCTACGGCCGTCTCGGCTGCCAACCAGATTGACATCAAGGCCCGAATCGCCGGTACCACCGAGTGGGTCGACTCGATCAACTTCGTCTCGATCAACAACAACGACCCCCTCAACCTCGAAGTGGCTGTGTTCTACAACTGGACCTCAGGCGTTGACGGCGGCGTCGCGTTCTCGGGCGTCACCCACAGCGTCACCACCAGCGGCTGGAACGTCAGCGCCGGTGACACCGCTCAGTTCGTGGGCTCGCCCACGGACGGCCGTCAGGGTCGCTTCAACTTCGGTGGCCAGACCCAGGGCTTCTTCACGACCGGCATCGACGCTGGCCGTCTCCGCATCGGCGCTATCAGCAACGTTAACGATGTCGCTGGCGGCGGTATCTCGCTCAAGCAAGGAACACCGACCGCCTCGGGCACTCTGCTCGACACCGGCAACCCGGTTCTGGCCTACCGCTTCAACATCTCGATCGCTTGCGATGACCTAGACGACGCCACCGTCCGCAGCCTCCTGATCGACGCCCCGCTCAACAAGGTCAGCACCACCTACGGCGTGTACCGCGACCTCGCCTCGACCACGGTTCTGAACCGCAAGACTAGCCTTCTCGCCACCGACGGTGTCGACATCCGGGCCAACTGGATCATCCCCGCCCCCGCTTCGATGGCACTTCTCGTGCTTGGTGGCTTCGCATTCGGTCGCCGCCGCTAATAGGTCGCGCGCTATTTCACGCTCGATTCTTCGGAAAACAACCAGACGTTGGAGGACCATCTTCAGCGATTCTCGCTCGTATAAAAACAGCAGGTGGTACATACTCAGTACCACCTGCCGAAAACGAGAATCGCTTGCACCGCAAGTTTGACGTGAGCCGCCAAAAAAAAGTCTCTTACCTCCCCAACCCCCTCACCCAAACATTTCGATACTGCACAAAGTTCCCGTGATCCTGCAGCATGATCGGCCCGGGCTTGGCGCTCTCCTCCGACAGGTTTCCCCCCGTCGGCCCAGTCATCTCCACATTATTCTGCACCACAATACCGTTCTGGATCACCGTGACCCGCGCGCTCGCCGTCTTCTTCCCGGCCGCGTCAAACTTCGGTGCCGTAAAGATAATATCATAAGTCTGCCACTCTCCCGCTGGCTTGCAGACGTTGACCAGCGGCGCGTGCTGATGGTAAATCGCCGCGCACTGGCCGTCCGGGTACGTCTCATTCTGGTATGAATCAAGCACCTGCACCTCGTATCGGCCTTGAATATACACGCCGCTGTTGCCGCGCTCCTGGCCCTTCTTCCCCGCGTCCGCGTCGGCCTTGGGAAGAGCAAACTCGACGTGGATCTGCGCATCGCCGAACATCTTCTTGCTGACGATGCTCCCCGACCCCGGCTTGCACGTCATCGGCGCGCCAGCTCGCGGCCGAGCGTCCAGCGTCCACTCCGCTGGCTTCCCCTCACCCACCTGCCACTCGTCCAAATTAAGCCCGTTGAACAGCACCGTCGCGTCGGACGGTGCGCTCACGGGGGCCGTCCCCGACGTGACGACCTTGGGCTGAGGCTGCTCGGCTGCCTTGGTCGGCTGGGCCGCGAGCTGACCGGCGAGTGCGACGAGCGATGCGAGAGCAACAAACGTGGTGAACATCAGAAATCCTTTAAAAAAGTGATTTGTCTCAGTTGGATCGAACATCAAGTATACCGACACCGGCCCCTACCTCATCTCGTGGCGCAGGCGTCTCGCCTGCGCCCTCGTTCTTCCCTTCAATCTTCTCTTCACTCACGTCCGCTCTTCGCTCACGTCATAATTCCGGCGGTTCGCCAATCTTCACTCCGCCGACTTCGGCGCCTCGCTCGATTCTGAAGCGATGCCCGTGATGACCTCGAACATCTTCTTCACCGTTGGCTGATGCACCGTGTGCGGCATGCCATCGATCACTTGGATATCTGCGTCGCTGCCCAGCGTCTTCATCGTCTGTGCCAACCGCTTCACCGCGCCTTCCAGATAGAACGTGTCCTCGCCGCCCGCGACGACGTGCAGCTTCCCCGCCAACTTCGGGCCGAGCGTCTGCCAATCGCGCTCGAGCACCGCGCGGATGTCGTACTTCTCCCACGCCTTGGCCGTGCTCGCGTTGACGAGCCCGGTCTTGCGATCAAACAGCTCGACCGGTCGGCCGTCCGCGCCGCGCGGGCTGAACACGGCCTCGAACGACCCGATCTGCCCGCCCGGGCCCATCACCGATTCTTGCGCGATGAAATCTTTGTACCACAACTTCACCTGCCCGCCCTGCCGCGCCAAAGGTCTGCGCTCGCCGGAAGGATCGACGTACATGCTCACGCCCGGCGCGTTCAGGTCAATCCGCTGAAAATCATGGAAATCGACCGGGTCGGGGCAGTGCGACCACACGCCGCTAAACGTCTCGGGGTACGTCACCTGCAACCACAGCGACGACCACCCGCCCGACGAGATCCCGCTGACGTAGCGGTGCTCGACCGTCCCCGAGCCATGAAACTTCGCTTCGAGAGCCGGGATCATCTCGCTCGTGAACGCCTGCCCCCATGGCCCGTTCGTGGCCGAATCCGCGAACACGCTGTGCCCCCAGTAGCACGTCGGGTCGGGCACCACGACGAGGCACTTGTCCGCGCCGGGCGTCTGCGCGAGCATCCGCGCCATCTGGAACGCTGCCCGGTGATCGCCGCCGAACCCGCCGATCCAATACAGCGTCGGCGTGCGCACGCTCGCGTCGTCCTTCCACCCCGCCGGCAGGATCACCCCGGCCTTCATGGTGAAATCACGCCCTAGAAACTTCGACAAGCTCGGGCTCTTGATCTCAAAGAGCTTCACGCGGTCTGTCTCTTTGAAGAGCTTGGCCGCAACGGATTTGGACAGCACCAGCTCAACCGCCCTCGCGTTGCCTTTCTCAAAGCTAACTTTCCTAGGCTCGCTGTAGAGGTCGCCTTCATCCGACCCGGGGTGACACGAGTCGAGGTTCCGCCGCGCGATCGCCTGCACGAAATACTCGCCGTTCCCGAAGTCCTCGGAAGACTTCGGATACGCCAGCGCGTCCGGCCCGAACAGCACGTCGCCGCCCGGGCCGACCTTTGAAACGTCTCGCGCGAACACCTGAGCGCCAGCGAACCAATCCCCCATCTTAAGCCGCGGCTCGCGCGTGTCGCTCTTGCCGATCGCAACGTATATACGCCCCGAATACGGCTCGCTTTGCAACGCCGCGTCGAAGCGGACATGAAAGAGACCGGCCTTGACCGCCGCAGGCTCGGCTGGCGCAGAGACCTGCGCAACCGAGCAAGGCGCGATCAGGACGTTGGCCAGCAGCGCCGACAGCACCCAAGCAAGACCGAGTCGCGCCCACCCGAACCTCTCCCATCGAGAGAGGGCTTTGAAACGCGAAGTTGCACTCGAATCGATCGAAGATGAAAGCATAAACCCCTTCCGCCCGTTCGGGCCGTTGTTCAAGCGAGCCACAGTCTACCGATTCGCGAGCCTCACTCGCGCCAATTTCGCCCCTAACCTTCGCTCCCGATCTTGAACCAACCGCTCGTTCCGTTCCCCTCGCCCCCCGGAGGCCGCCCATGTTCGTCATCCGCCAAGCGCTCCCGCACGACCTCGACGACCTTCACAGCCTCGCCAAGCAAACCTTCTTCATCAACCTCCCCGCCGACCGCGACATCATCGCGCAGAAGATCGAGCAGAGCCAGCGGAGCTTCCAGAGCCTGACCGCGGGCCGCATCGCCAGCACGATCGTTAAGGGCGCGTCTTCGCGCGCTAACGCCAAGCCAACCTCGCGCGCCACCTCGTCCTCGGGAATCAAATCAATCACCGGCGGCTCACCGCTCTTCATGTTCGTCCTCGAAGACGTCGAAGGCCGCGGCGTCATCGGCACCAGCCAGGTCATCGCCCGCATGGGAGGCCCGCGCAAGCCGCGCGTCTTCCTCCAGCTCTCCACCATGCGCCGCGAAAGCGAATCACTCAAGGTCTCCTGGGAGCACAAGATCGCCCGCCTGCAAACCGACGAGACCGGCCCCACGGAAATCGGCGGCATCATCCTCAACCACGCCTTCCGGGGGCACAAGCTCCGCCTTGGCAGGCTCCTCTCCTTCGTCCGCTTCCACCTCATCGGCCTCTTCCGCGAACAGTTCGCCGACCGCGTCGTCGCCGAGATGCTCGGTCCTATCGACCGCAACGGCTACAACCCGTTCTTCGAAAAGTTCACCCGCCATTTCATCCCGCGCTCCTTCGCCGAGGTTTACAAGTTCTCGCAAACGTCCAAGGAGTTCGTCGAGGGGCTGCTCCCGCCGGGCGACATCGACATCTCCATCATGGACCCCGAGGCCGCCAACAGCGCCGGGGCCGTCAGCGAGGAAACTCGCCCCGCTCGTGCCATCCTCGAATCGCTCGGATTCAAGTACCTCAGCCGCATCGATCCCATGGACGGGGGCCCGCACCTTGAAGCGCCTACCGCCGACATCAGCCTCGTCAAGGCCACACGCCGCGCGAAATCGCTTCATTCCGGCCTGAAAAACCCTCGCTCCGCTGGCACGGTCATCATCAGCACCATCAACGCCAACGGCGATTTTCACGCCTTGCAGGCCCCGGGAGAGATTGAACGCACAGGCCTCGTGCGCGTCCGTGAAGACGCTCGACGCCTTCTTCAACCCGAAGGTGCAAAGGTTATCGGGGTCACGCCTGTCGAGTGAAGCGCTTCCTTTTGCCAACCAGACGCTCGTCCATCTCGAACAATCTGTCGAGCCAACACCCGGCGTATTCTTTAGGGTTCGAAGCAGATGGGAATCGCCGTTCCGATCCGCCCTTGCCACCGAGAACAACCGTGTCCCAAGCCACCAAAAAACCTCTCGGATCTGTCTCCCTCGACAACGGCGTGCGCGTAGGCGTCGCGCCTCGGTTCATCGACGAGCACTCCGACCCGGCCGAGCGACGCTATGTCTTTGGATATCGCATCACGATCACCAACGAGGGCGACCGCTGGGCGAAGCTCCTGAGCCGCCGCTGGACCATCGTCGATGCCACCGGTCAGCGCGAAGAGGTCGTCGGCGACGGCGTCGTCGGCCAGCAGCCCGAGCTCGCCCCCGGCCAATCGTTCGAATACGCGAGCTTCTGCCCGCTGCCGACGCCCTGGGGCACGATGGAAGGCGTCTACACGATGAAGCGCGAGGACGAAACTAGGTTCGATGTGCAGATCGAGCGGTTTTATCTTGTCGCGCCGAACCATTGAAACCCGGATCAAAGACCGCTCGGCAAACCAATGCCACTAATACCACGCTTGCTAAGACTTGGGACGCGTCGAAAAACCAGTCTTGCGCCAATTCGACGCATAGCTATCCTCAGGAAACGCGTGCCCACACTCAGGACAAACGCCCGGGGCAGGCAGATCGACCAAAGAGTATTTGCAGTGCATGCACATCCGCCCCGCAGAGCCCCTGACTCTTGCCCGCAGTCGTTGTTTATGCCTGAACGCAGCGATCAGCGCGCCGATTATTACCAGATAGCCGCCCACCTTGAACCACCAACTGCTGTGCTGTGGAATAAAATTTATCGCTTGCGAAGCGATAATAACTAGAAAAACCGCGGCGATATAATAACGATCAAACTGCCACCCGTTGACTTGCTGGGGCGATGGTTTTTTCATTGATTCACAACAACAACGCCGCATCCCAATAAATCGAGTCTTAGTATCTCCAAATTCAACTTCTTATCTGACATGTAATTTGCCGTGCAGTCGCTCATCTCACTCGCTTGAATAGCGAGGCACGCCAAGCAACATGCCACTACCAGAAACGTGGCAAGCGCACAGAGTCCCATGCACACGGAAAAAACAATCGTAGCTTTCACCATGCAAATGCCAAGTCTCTCGCTGGCCGCCTTATCGACCGCAGCATATCGCTGATAGGCAATCGTGACACAATCTGGTTGCGGCACAATTCCTCCCACCGGAGCGGTCGCCGCGTAGAGTGTGCCCGGCTCAGAAGACAATCCTGAAAGTTCTTGGCCACTTGCAACCTGCGAAACCGGAACGGACTCTCCCGTTTCAACGGAAATAACACGCGCTCCGTCCAGAATTCTTGCTGATTGAACGATCACCAACATATCGGCCACTGAAAGAATCCCTGTGACCATCAAAAAACTAGCCATCGGGTCACCGGTGATGGATTCTTTCTTCAGGCACGCAGCGGAAACCGGAACTCTTCCTGCGGACCCTTGGAGCCACCCGAAGCAGGCATACCCCTTGTCCTGTTCAGTAAACTGATCGGGATGAAGCTCCCGAAGCGGGATGACCACTGACTGTATTGACTCGAAAGACACACTCCGACCATGACCATCGGTACCAAGGAACAAACCAGCGCCGGTCACCGGACTCATAAACTTGAACGCCGCAGAAGGATCGAGGTTATCGCCAAAGGTGCGATTGGCAACCTCGCATTGCATCGAAGCCAAGGCGCGGACGTTCTCTGGCAAGGTCGGTATCGCCTCACAGAACGGCGGGGCAACGTTCGCTTGACCGATCATGCTGGCGTCAAGAGCGACCGTCGTTGGCGCTACTGAACTCAGAAAGTACTCACCAGTGCGACCCGAGTGATATCGGAATTTTGCAAGGCGTCCGCGGTCGGGCTCTGAGTCGCCCACGCCACAGGCCCACCCACCAGGATCATCGCACCCGCGACAACCTCGATCACAAAGTCAACGAACCTGCGACAAGAGAGAGAGAGACGTATTTCGCATAACAAGGCTCCTTGAAGAGAATCTGACGATGCTGAAATCGACACTCTTACAACTTACCGGACCTTTATCGGCGTGTCAAGCCCAAATTAAACCGCCTTCCGCGATCACACCCGACTTATGACATGCCCATGGGATTGAGCGAGCATGGGCAGGCAAATGTGAAGGCAGCATATCCGCTCCGAATAGCAGGCATGTCACACGCCAGCCCTACGCTCGGGCTGACGGCGTCCTCGAGCGCAGGAACTCACCAGAACTCGTCTGATTGCTTACCGCTCTCCCATCGGCGTGTACTTCACCTCATGCGGCCCCGTGTATTCCGCCGCAGGCCTGAACAGCCGGTTCTCCGCGAGCTGCTCGAGGATGTGCGCCGACCACCCGCCCACGCGGCTGATCACAAACGCTGGCGTGAAGAGGTCAAGCGGCAACCCGATGCAGTGATACGTCGTGGCCGAGTAAAAATCGACGTTGGGATAGATCCCCTTGGCCGCCACCGCCGTCGCCATCGTCTTCTCGATCATCGTGCTCTTGTCATACAGCGCCGAATTGCCGGTATCGTGAGCGAGTTGCTTGGCAAGGGCCTTGAGGTGCGTCGCGCGAGGGTCGTATGCCTTGTAAACGCGGTGCCCGAAGCCGGGGATCTTGTCCTTCTTGGCGAGCTTGTCCAGCGTGTACTTCTCGGCGGCCTCGACGGTGGGGATCTCGTTGAGCATGACCATCACGCCCTCGTTGGCCCCGCCGTGAAGCGGGCCGCGCAGGCTGCCGACGGCGGCCGTCATGCCCGAGTAGACGTCGCTGAGAGTCGAGATGACAACGCGAGCCGAGAACGTCGAGTTGTTGAAGCCGTGGTCGGTGTGCAGGATGAGGCACACGTCCAGCGCTCGCGCCATGGTCGGCGTGGGCTTGGTGCCGTTGAGCATGTAAAGAAAGTTCTCGGCGATGCTCATGGACTTGTCGGGCGCGATGACTGGCTTGCCTTGCCGGTACCGGTGGAACGCGGCCAGGATCGTCGGGACCTGCGCGAGCATGTTGAGCGACTTGTCGCGGATGCTGGGCAGGTCGTTGTCGTTGGGCTTGAGATCGTACATGCCCAGAGCCGAGACCATCGTGCGCATCATGTGCATAGGCTGGGCCGTCTTGGGCATGGACGTGAGCAGCGCCATAAGCGGCGCAGGAAGGTCATAGCGGCGGCGGACGTCGGCGCGGAAGGCTTCGAGTTCGCTGGCCTTGGGAAGCTGGCCGTTCCAGAGGAAAAAGACAGTTTCCTCAAAGGTCGAGTGCTCGGCCAGCTCGCCGATGGGGATGCCGATGTATTCGAGGATTCCTTTTTCGCCGTCGATGAACGACAGCTTGGTCTCGGCGGCGATCACCCCTTCCAAACCCTTGGCGTAACTGGCCATGCTTCGATATCCCTTCGGCGTGTGAAATCTCACCAAACCTGGCGACCGTGCGAGCTGAAAGAGCCCGCAAAGTGCTCTATCTTCGACCGGCCGCGTCCCCGAGATGAGCCCAAGGACCACCGCGAACCCACCCCAGCCGGGCGAAGGGGCGGATTATAGACGAGCACCCTTTACGCGGGGGGACGCGGACAGATTTGAAGCGCAAGAATCCGGTGCGCCCGCGAAAAGACGCGAGTGTTTTCCGTCGCTGATCCGCGACCGGTCCGGGTGCGGGCCTTACGATCGCACGTGTTCTTGCCGCTCGGCACCGATCTTCGGCTTCGTCGCCCCACCGTGGTCAACCACGCGCTGATCGCGGTCAACCTGGCCGTGTTCATCGGGATGTTCGCGGTCACCGCGCAAGACCCGCAACGCTTCGACGCCTTCGTGATGAAGTGGGGCCTGCTGTGGGATCCAGCCCAGTGGTGGCGGTTCGCGACATATTCCGTGATCCACGACGGAATCTGGCACGTGGCGGGGAACATGCTGATGCTGTGGGTCTTCGGGCCGCCGGTCGAAGATCGGCTCGGGCGGCTCGGGTATCTGGCTCTCTATGGTGTGGGCATGGTCGGCTCGGCCGCGGCCCACGTGGCAACGTCGGCCGCGCCAGCGGTGGGGGCCTCGGGCGCCGTCGCGGCCATCGGCGGCGCGTTCCTCGTGCTCTTCCCGATGGTGCACATTCGAACCCTGATCCTGTTCTTCGTGATCGGGATACACAACATCCCGGCGCTGTGGTTCATCGGGTTCTTCATCGTCAAGGATTTTTTATTGGCGGGGCTCGGCTCCGCGGACAACGTCGCCCGTGCGGCTCACCTGGGCGGGTACGGCGTCGGCATCACGGCCGCGTTCGCGTTGCAACTCTTCAAATTTGTGCCTCGCGAGCCATTTGATTTCATAAGTCTGCTCAAACAATCCAAACGTCGCAACCAGATCCGTTCAGCGCTGGCCGAGGCCGAAGGAGAGCGCAAGCAGCGGTTCGGCATTGCGAACAAAGAACGGCCCGGTAAAGCAACCAGCGACGCACGCAAGGCCGCGGGGCAGGTCGATTCGGCCCGGTCCGATGCTCTGGCGGCGGCTCGCGCGAAAGTCACGGGCTTGATCGCGCGCGAGCAATTCCCCGACGCGGCCGCGGCGTATCAAGAGCTGTTGGCGATGCACGAGCCGGAGGATGCCGTCGCAAAAGAGCCGATCAAGAAAATCTCTGGTAGCGCGCCCGAGGATCGCGCGCTGCCCGGCACGGCCGTGATGAGCCGCCGCCCGCAGATGTTGTTAGCCAACTGGTTCTTCGAGCAGGCCCGGCACGCCGACGCGATGTCGGCCTTCGAGCGCTACGCGGCCGCGTACCCGCTCGATTCAGAAACCTCGCGCGTGAAACTGCTCATGGGGCTGATCGCGGCCCGGTACCTAGGGCAGGCCGAACGAGCGCGAGCGCTCATCGGCCAAGCGATGCCCAAGCTGGGCGATGAGGAACAGAAAGAACTTGCGCGACAGATTCTGGACGAGTTAGGGCCTGGAAGTGTGCGAGGTGCTGGGAGTGGGGCGGCCTGAAGCGAACCAATCCCGGACGCCGGGCCTGAGCGTCTGCGAAGGTCTGGTTCAGATTTCTTGCGCGAGCGCGCACTGACTCTTGCGTCTGACAGCGCTTCGTGTAGACTCGTCGCGAAGCGATTCATAAAGCAAAGGTATTGAGCGTGATCAAAGCACGGTGTTCCACACGAGCAGCCTGATGAAGACTCTGCCATGAATACAAAAAAGATTGCGAGCGTTACCGCGTTGAGTCTGTTCGCTGGTTCCGCGCTCGCCCAACCCGGCGATAAGAACCAGATCGACGTGAAGGCCCGCATCAAGGGCACGACGGCGTGGCTGGAGGTGATCGACACTACCGCGGCCACCGCCAGCACGCGGGTCGATGTTGAGGTCGGGGTGTTTTTCTATCGCAGCCGCGGCGTTGGATTCTCTACCTCCGTGTTCGCGGTGATGACGAGCAACTGGCTGCCCGGCGATCGTGTCAAATTGCTGGACCGGGCCGACAGCGCCTTGCATCCCGACGGCCGGCAGGGGAGGTTCAATTTCGGAGGTCAAGGGCAGGCGGCGTACACAACCGGAATCGACGTGGGTCGTTTGCGTGTCGCGTCTCTTCGCAACGAAGCCGACGCTCTAGGCGGCGGCATATCGGTCAAGCAGAACACGCCGGTTACTTCGGGAACCCTGTTCGACACTTCGGACGGCGTGCTGGGCTTTAAGTTTGAAACCACGATCGTGAACACCACGCCAGGCCGAGTGGTGGGCCGCACCCTCGTGTGCGACGTGCCCAAGAATCGGATCAATAACTTTACTGTCTATGACACAACGTGTGATTTTTGCTACCTCTCTCTATTGCCCACCGACGTCGCCACGATCAACGTCCACTGGCCCAAGTGCTCATCAGCCTGCCCGGCCGACTTTGATTGCAACGGCTTCCTGACCGGCGACGACTTTGACGGCTTCGTCACGGCCTTCGAGGTCGAGAACACGGACGCGAACCTAGACAGGAACAGCTTTGTCAACGGCGACGATTTCGATGCCTACGTCCTCGCGTTCGAGGCCGGGTGCTGAGCAGGGTGAGGCCCTCGTCGTTGGTCGATATCTTCGTCGTCGATGGCTTGAAAGGATTCGAGGCCATGAAGCTTCTCGTGTTGCTTGTTGTGCTCGCGTCGCTGTGCGAGATCGCTCTCGCCCAGCCCGGCACAAAGACTCAAATCGACCTCAAGGCTCGCGTCAAGGGCACGACCGAGTGGCGTGATGTTGTCAGTGTCACGGCCGCCTCGATCGAGGACACGATCGATATCGAGGTCGCTGTCCTCTGTTACCGCAATTCCGGCTACGGCTTTGGGATCAGTGTTCAGAGTTTCTATATCAGCAACTGGCTTCCCGACGATGTTGCGACGCTCGCCGATCGGCCCGACAGCGCGCTTCACCCCGACGGCCGGCAAGGCAACTTTAACTTCGGGAACCAGGCACAGGGGCAGTTCACGACCAGCATCGACGCGGGCCGGCTCCGCATCGCCGCCGCCGGGAACACGACCGACGCCGTGGGCAGCGGCATCGCGATCAAGCAGAACTCGCCGGTTATGCTCGGCACGGCGTTCAACACAGCCGACGGCGTGCTGGTGTTTCAAACTGAGATTAAGTTGAAGAACCCGATCCCCGGCTCGAGCAATCCGCGCACGCTTGTGTGTAACATCCCGATCGATCGCGTGAATAGTTATGCGGTGTACCAAACGGCAACCGCCACCGGCGCGGCCAGCATACGCAGCACGTTGATCGCGCCCGACGTTGCCACGATCAACGTGGAATGGCCAGCGTGCTTCGCCCTCGCGTCCGCCAGCGACGCGGCTGTGTGCCCGTTCGCGCCAGCAGAGTTCTCGGTGATGCCAGAGGGCGACGGGCCGTTCACTTATCAATGGCAGTTCAAGGTCGGCGCGGCGGAGGCGTGGACCGACTTGGTTGAAGGCGCGAACTTAGTCGGCGGGAAGTATGTTCTCAGCGCCGTCGGCACCCAGACCAGCGGCCTGCTCGTGGATCACGGACTTACGCTGTGGCCGACAGGGGTTGTCGGAGAGTTTCGCTGCTCTGTGAAGAAGGCGTGCGGCAATCTGTTCAGTGTTCCGTCGAAGCTCTCGATCTGCGGCGCGGATCTCAACTGCGATGGCTTTGTCACGGCCGACGACTTTGATCTCTATTCCCTGTCGTTCGATGCTGGCGAGAGCACGGCGGATTATAACGGCGACGGCTTTGTCAACGGCGACGATTTCGACGCCTTCGCCGCAGCGTTTCAGGCCGGTTGTTGAGCCGCTACTGTTCTGGTTCAGGTGCCTCTGAAAGCCCAACCGTCCCGTCCCGCGGTTGTTGGGCCGGTACCCAAGCCTGAACGGAGCGAGCGATTTGGCACGAACGCGCATCAAAGTTTGCGGCATCCGCACTCACGAGGCCGCGACCGCGGCCTCCGACGCCGGAGCCGACGCCGTCGGGTTCATCTTTGTCCGCACCAGCCCGCGTTACATCGATCCTGAAACGGCGTTCGAGATCCTGAGCGTGCTGCCGCCGATGGTCTCGACGGTCGGCGTGGTGATGAACATGTCGATCGACGCGTTCAGCGACCTCGAAGAGTCCTGCCCGACGACATACTCGCAACTGCACGGCAGCGAGGACGAGGCTCTCACCCGCCAGTGCGGCCCGGGCGTGATCCGCGCAATCCGCTTCGACGCCGACACGATCGCGGCCGAACTGCAACGCTGGGACGCGATCGAAGAGGTCGATGCAATCCTGGTTGATGGTTCAGCAGGCGGCGAAGGGCAAGCCTTCGAGTGGGCCAAGCTCGAAGACGCGGCGGCCGAGATCTCTAAGCCGATCTTTCTCGCGGGCGGGCTAACAGTGGACAATGTCGGCGCGGCGATCCGCGCGGTGAGGCCGTACGGCGTAGATGTTTCGAGCGGCGTCGAGAAGGAACGCGGTGTGAAAGACCTCGGCCTCATCGCGGCGTTCTGCGAAGCGGTGCGGAGAGCCGACGAGTGATTGACTTCTGTTGAAGCCCACGCGCGAGGTTCGTTCTGACACACTTCGCCAGCGCGGGCGACCCGCCCGAAGCAATATCTCTCGCGATTTCTACCACGGCGTCAATGAACGGACCGCGTCTTCCAGTTGCTGGGCAGCTCTATCATAAGGCAGGTCGTCGATCGTGATGACCACGTCCGCGAGCGAGCGATAGAGCGGATCGCGAGCCGCGAGCACCGCGTCGATCTCGTCGATCGGGTTGGCTCCGGTGAGGCTGGGTCGGTGCGCGTTGTCCGCGATAGCGAGGCGAGCTCGGAGCGTGCCAGCGCTGCCGCGCAGGTAGAAAACTCGCAGATCGCCCGTGGAACGGTGCTTTCGGAGCAGGTCGGCGACCCCAGGTGCCGTGGGCGTGCCCCCGCCCAGAGCGATGATCTGATCGTCGTACATTTCCAGCACGCGCCGCAGTTCTTCGAGTTCCGCCGTGCGGAATCCTGCTTCGCCGTGCGTGGCCCAGGCTTGAGCGATGTTCGCGGCGTTGAGTCTGCCCGGGATCAGTCGGTCCAGATCGATGAATCCTCGTTGCAACGAGCCCGCGACGTGCGGGCCGAGCGTTGACTTTCCTGAGCCGCGAAGGCCGATGAGAGCGATGTTCATCAGAGCAAAGATAGGAATGAAAAAACCCCGGTGGTCCAGGGTTTCGTTCTCAGGGACAAGCGTGTTGTGCGGCTCACAAACGAACGACCAACGGGAGCAGCCTTTGCTGGATTCGAAGGCTAGAACCTTCCCTGGCCTCTTCCTCTGGGAAGAGTTCTCGTCTCACGCTCGCGACTGGTACGTGCCGTTTTCCGTCGCGATCCGCAGCGTTTCCCCGGCTTTAATGAACGCAGGTACGCGGACGGTCAGACCCGTCTCCATCACGGCGTCCTTGGTCTGGTTGGTGACGGTCGCGCCCTTGACTTCCGGCGGGCAATCCTTCACCGTCAGATCGACCGACGCGGGGAGTTCAATCAGCACCGGGTTGCCGTCGAAAAGCAGGACGACGGTCTGAGAGTTGGGCCGGAGGAACTTGAGCGCGTCGCCCAGCACGTCGGCGTTGATGACGATCTGGTCGTAGTTCTCGATGTCCATGAACGTCGCGCCCGAGGAGTCGGAATAGAGATATTCCATCGGGCGGCGGTCGAGGTCGATCACGTCAACATCGTCAGCCGAGCCGAGCCGCTTCTCGAAAGACTTGCCGCTGATCACGTCCTTATACTTGATCTGGATGAAGGCGCGAAGGTTGCCAGGCGTGCGGTGCTCGACGGCGTTGAGCACGCAGATCTTGCCGTCGATCTTGACGCCCAGTCCGATGCGAAGGTCGGTCGCTTTCATGAGTGCGGGTCCAAGGGGTTGAGATCACCCAGGGCACGAGCGGCCGCGGAGTGATCGGGTCAGAACATCAATCAGCCCTGAAAATCCGCGTGGATTCGAGGGGGAGGATCGTAGGCCGTCGGCGATGCGAGGGCGGAAGGTGCAAGATCCAACGGATCATCTCGATCGTTCGTGTCACCCGCTGCCATCCCTCCGAGCGATGAACTTGATTTTCGCGCTCGCGGACCCCACCGTATCAGCCAGAATCGATGTACTACGCTGATCGAGCCGCGACAGACCGCGACCGTATCGTTTTCGAGAACCGCCAACCACGCCGACTCTGGAGCTCTCATCATGTTCACCACACGCCGCGATTTTTTGGCGATCTCGAGCACGCTCGCGACCACCGCTTTCCTCGCTTCCACAGCCTTGGGCGCTCTCCCGAGTCGAATCGCGCCCGGTCGGGCGCGGTCGGGGGGCCTGTTTGACGGCCTGTTCAATGGCCGCACCGAAGACACCTACTTCCCGCCCGTGAAAATCGCCGACAATGTCTACTCACTCACCGGCGAAGGCGGCAACTCGCTGGCTTTCTTGGCCGGGGGCGAGGCGCTGCTGATCGACACCAAGAACGCTGGCTTCGGCTCGCAGCTGCGGCGCGATGTCGAGTCGCTTGGCTCGCCCCTCAAGATGGTCATCAACACGCACCACCACTACGACCACACCGGCGGCAACGCGGCGTTCACCAAGGACGTCACGGTCCTCGCCCACGAATCCGCCAAGGCTCGCATCGGCGACCAGATCCAGCTCTACGCCCGCAACCTGCCGCAGACGCTGCGGACGCTCAAGAACGTGGACACGCCGATCGCCAAAAAGATCATGGCCGAGACCGAAGCCCTCGGCAAAGAGGAGGTCACGCCCGCGACCTACCAGCCCACCAAGACCACGCGCGGCAACGAGACGCTGACCTTCGGCGGCGAGCGCATCGAGCTCGTCTACGTCGGGCCCGGCCACACCGACAACGACCTGATTGTTTTCTTCCCCAAGCAGAACGTGATCCACACCGGCGACTTGGTGTTCAACAAAGTCCATCCCTACTTCGACCCCTCCGGCGGCGCAACCGTGCAGGGCTGGATCAAATCCCTCGAGAAGATCATCGCGCTCTGCAACGACAAGACCGTGCTGGTCCCGGGTCACGGCGAAGTTGGGGACGTCAACGCCGCCAAAGCCCAAGTCGCGTACCACCGCCGCGTGCTCGACGAGGCCAAAAAGGCCGTGGCCGCAAAGAAGACACGCCCAGAGTTCCAGAAGACCGTCATCGACGAGTTCAAGGACTACGGCGGCGACTGGATCAAGCCCATCGCCTTCGGCGCGATCTACGACGAGGTGGTCGAGGCACGCTGAGGTCGATCTTCTCGGTTTTACGCTCCGAATTGTTCTATCCTCAAAGCATCGTGAGGCGGGCGTCCTTTCTGCCCTCGTGTCTTTCTCCCTACCTCATCTCGTGAGGTAGGTTTTCAACCTGTCGCGCTCTGCATTTCTACTTCTTTTTTTCTTCTCTCGCTATGTTCCGCATCGGAATCAAACTCTGTGCTCGTGTCAAGGGCGAGTCGGCTTGCTGAGGAAACCATCATGCACTGCGCGAATATTCGCGTTTCGCGTCGCGTTTTCCTTGGCGCAGCCGTCGGCGCCGCGGCCCTCGCTCCCGCGATCCGCGCCGCGGAAGCACGCGCCGCGTTCACGATGCCCCACGCCCAAGCCACCTTCTTCGACTGGAAACCGATCAGCGAAAAGTCTCGCGTCGCCATCGGCCAGGGCGGCAACGCGCTCGTGCTCGTCTCGGGTAGCGAAGCCTTGCTCGTTGATTGCAAAACCTCCCCCTACGTCCCCATCCTCAAGCGCGAACTGAAGCTCGGCACCGCCAAGCTCGCGGCCGTGGTCAACACACACCACCACGCCGACCACACCGGCGGCAACTACGTCTTCGTCGAAACTGTGCCCGTCATCGCGCAAGAACTGGCGGTCTCGCGCGTGTTGACCCAGACCGATCGCTACATCGCCACCGTCAAACAGGCGGTGATGGAACTAGCCAGCGACAAGGAAAAGGCCGCGATGGTGGCCGACGATTTCAAAGCTCTTCACGCACGCTTCGCCGAGTTGAATCCCAAGGACTTCGCCCCGACCGAGAACTTCAAGACGGAAAAACAACTGAATATCGGCGGGCTCGAAGTCCGCCTCACGCACGTCGGCCCGGGGCACACCGACAACGACCTCTTTGTTCATATACCCGAACTGAACATCATTCACGCGGGCGACCTGCTCTTTTCAAAGCGTCACCCGTACATCGACCGCGACGGCGGCGCGGACACCGCCGCGTGGCGACGCTCGCTCGCCGCCATCATCGCCCTCTGCGACGAAAAGACCATCGTCATCCCCGGCCACGGCGACATCACCGACATCACGGGCCTGCGAACCCAAGTCGAGTACTTCGACCAGGTCGGCGCGAAAGTTCAGACGGCAATCAAGAACGGAATGACGCGCAAGGAAATCGTCACCAAGATGAAGCCTGTCGGTTTCGACGGATACGGCGGCAGTCAGAACCTGCCTCTCACGCTCGGCGCAATCTACGACGAAGCCGCCGCCGCGTCAGCCAGTCCAAAGCGATGAACAAAGACGCGCAGGAACACGCAGGTCTTTCCTCGTTAGCGATCCAAAGATGCGAGTTCACCACGAAAGACACACAAGCACACAGCAAAGCCGCACAGAGAAGAGTGAGAATCGGAATGCTTTGAAGAAGACAAGGCCAGCCCTCTTGACTTTTTCACGCTCATATTCTTGGAGTTCTGAGCCTCTCGTGGTAAATCTTCTCTTCACTTCGTACTGATGGTCAGCGTCGCGCCGGTCTGCGGCTTGGGCGTGGCTTCCTTATGAAGCTTCTGAGCCCGGTGCTGCGACCAGTCCGTCACGCGCACGTCTGGCGCGGTCGGGCCGCTGTGCGTGCGAAGAATGTCGTAGATGTTGTTGCGTTGCGCGGGGATGAACCCCGCGTCACGGATCAACCGGCACAGCACGGCCTCGTCAAGGCAGTACGTCGTCCCCGCGCTGCTCACCACGTTCTCTTCCATCATCACGCTGCCCATGTCGTTGGCGCCGTACATCAGCCCAAGCTGCCCAATGTGCGGTCCCATCGTCACCCACGAGCTGCCGATCGAGTACACGTTGTCCAGGAAAAGCCGGCTGACCGCCTGCGTCCGCAGGTAGTCGCTCGAACCCGACATCCGCACGCGCCGCCCAAACTCCGCGGCCTCGGGGCCCAGCGTGCGATAGTCCACGTCCGGGTTCTTACCCCAATCAAACGCGCGAGCCACGACATCGCCCGGGAACTCCGCGCCAGCCGCGAGCTCCTTGGCGTTATGCCCCCAGTCCTTCACGCGACCGAGCGGCGTGTTCTCACGCTGAAAAGGCCAAGAAATAAAGGCCTTATAATGCCCCAGCGGTCGCTCCCCAGGTAGGTCGGCTCTCCGAGCCGACTCTTCCCCGCCTCGCTGGTACTCGCCTCCCCTTGGATCTCTTTCCATCATGGGCGCCGTCGCAGACCGAGCGTCCACGTTGCTCGCCGAACCAACCGTCGGCTCCGAAGGCCGACCCACCTCGGCGTGCCCTTCGCGCAGCACCCGGTCCTGCCACTGCCGCACCATCCACAAATGATGGATCCGGTCCGCGTGCCCCTCGATGTGCCCGAACATCATCGTCGCGCTCGTGAACATCCCCAGCGTGTGCGCGACGTACATCACCGTCAGCCAGCTCTCCGCGTCGCACTTGCCCAGCCCGATCTTGCGACGCACAGGATCCGCGAAAATCTCGCCCCCGCCGCCCGGCAGGCTATCAAGCCCCGCCTCACGCAGCCTCATCATCACCCACCGGCACTTATCCTCGAACCTCGCGCCCGGCGGGTCGAAGAAGTGTACGAACTCCACCATCTCCGGCGGGCTGAACGCGTGTACGTGCACGCCGGGGAACTTCTCCTTGATCGAGCCCAGCAGGTCCAGGTAGTAGTCGAGCTTGAGGTCCGGGTTCATCCCGCCCTGCATCAAGATCTGCGTCCCGCCAATGGCCACCAGCTCGGCGATCTTCTCGTGGATCTTCTCCTTGGGCAGCACGTACGCGTCGTGGTCGTCGGCGTCGCGGCGAAACGCGCAGAACGTGCACTTGGCGTTGCACACGTTGGTGTAGTTCACGTTGCGGTCGATGACGTACGTGCGGAACGTGTCGCCGTGGATCGTCCGGCAGCGCGCGTCGGCCCACCGCCCAAGCTCGGGCAACGGCGTGGAACGAAAGAGTTCCAAACCTTGGCCAACCGTCAGCCGAGCGTGACCCGCCACGACCGCGGCCAGCAGGCCCGGGTCACCGGCGGAGAGGTGAGAGAGTTCGGGGGGGGTGGAGTGAGGCATGGTGTGCTTAGATGCTTGCGAAACGAGACGGATCATCGGGCGACGACGGCCCGAGTTGAGTTTTCAGTGATTATTGAAACTTCAAGAGTATAGAAGCTCGGCCCGGGCGTTTCCAGAACCCTCGCGCCCCCACTCTAAGCCCCATATCTTGGCACCGATATCCGAAACCTACCCGCGCGGGTGAAACTTCCGATGCACGCTCTTCAACCTCGACCCATCGACGTGCGTGTAGATCTGCGTCGTCGCAATGTCCGCGTGCCCCAGCAGCTCTTGCACCACCCGCAGGTCTGCCCCGCCGATCAGGAGGTGCGTCGCGAAGCTGTGCCGCAGCGTGTGCGGGTGAACATCCCTCAGCCCCGCGGCCTTGGCGTGCCCGGTCACGATCTGCCACACCGCCACCCGTTCCAGCGGGCGGCCCGTCCGCGACAACAGCAGCCGGCCCTCGTCCATCGCCCCCGCACGCCGCAGCACCGGACGGCATTCCTTCAAATAGCGCTGCACCGCCGCGCGAGCTGGCTCGCCCATCGGCACCAGCCGCTGCTTGTTCCCCTTGCCCGTCACTCGCACCACGCCCAGCGTGTCGATGAGATCAGAATTGGAAACCCCCGCAACCTCGCTAGCCCGCAACCCGCTGGCGTAAAGCAGTTCCAGCAGCGCACGATCACGCAGCCACAGCACGCGGTCCTGTGCCGAGATCGCGCGAGCAGGCCTTGGCTTGGGCTCATCGTCGAGCGCCCGGGGCGCGTCGAGCAGCGCCTTGACCTGCAACGGCGTCATCACGCCCGGCAGGTTCTTCCAGCGCGTCGGCCGATCGAGCGCGTCGGCCGGGTTCGTGTCGATCATCTCGCGCGCTCGCATCCAGCGAAAATAAACCTTGATCGTGGCCAAGTGCCGAGCGACCGACGCGGCCGCCATCGAATGCTCCGACCGCAACCCCGCGACGTGCAGCACAAGCTGGCGGGCGGTGACAGTTTCAACCGCTCTCGCCCCGCCCTCGGTCAGTTCCGCGTGCATCAGGTCCACGTCGCGTGAGTACGCACGCAGCGTGTTAACGCTGAGCCCGCACTCGACGCGAAGGAACGCAACGAAGGCCGCCTTGGCGGTCTGGAACGCCGGGGCGACAGGTCCGAAATCAACCGGCGCACGCCCCGCACCCCGCCCCGCACCCCGCCCCGCACCCCGCCCCGTACCCCGCCCTGTACCGCGCCCCGCACCACGACCAGCACGGCGGCGAACATCACCGCCCACACCCCCCGCCCGCCCCGGCTTGGGCTCGATGATCACGTCCACCGAGGCGGGCAGTACGGCCCGGGCGTTCGCGCGCTTCTTCGTGGTTGTACTTTGACGCGCTGGCACGTTGACTTTCGTGAGTTCTTCGAGCCCTCGGACGATTTGATGCTGCGCCAACGACGCGCGACGTGCTTCAAACCAAGCTGAGCGACGCGAAAGAGGGACAACCAGACACGAACGCGACGCCCGTGCCTCAAGAAATGGTACAGACACTCATTCTCGGCACTCGACGCCCTGTGACTCCAAACGAAAACCCGCCCCGGCGAAGAGTCGCCGGGGCGGGTAGGGTTGCGTTCACATTCCTCTCAAAGCCCGATCAACGAATCAGGCTCTGACCTCGAGATTAGCCGAGCAACTGCAGCACGCTCTGGGGCTGGCTGTTGGCCAGCGAGAGGATGTTCGTCGAGGCCGACGAAAGAATCTGGCTGCGGGTGAGGTTCGCGGTTTCAGCCGCGAAGTCCGAGTCACGGATCACCGACTGGGCGGCCGTGGTGTTCTCCACCGAGATGCCCAGGCTGCGGATGGTCGCACCGATGGTGTTCTTCTGGAACGCGCCCAGTCGGCCGCGAAGACCCGAGACCTGCTTGATGGCTTCATCGACAATCTTCTGAGCGCCCGACGCGTCGCCGTCGACCACGTTTTGGGCCTTACCGTTGCCCAGCGAATCGAGGAAGCCCGTGTCGCCGTTGCCTAGCTTGCGGATCGCGACATCCTGGATGCCCAGGCTGACGCGGCCAGCGATATCGACCTTGGACGAGAGCTGGAAGTCCGCACCACCGCCGGTGATCGAGAAGGCCTTGGAGGTGCCAACCGATCCGAGGGTCTGTGAGGTCGAGGTGTTGAGCGTCACGGCCACGTCGAGGAAGTCCGTGTTGATGCGGATGTCCTTGCCGTTGGCGGTCGCCTGAATGCCGTTGATCGTGGCCTGAAGATCCTGGCCCTTGTCGGTGAACCCGTTGTTGGCGCTGGCAAAGGTGGAAAGTCTCGAGGTCTTCGAGGCGCCAAAGTTGCCGTCCTGAAGGTTGTAGACGCCGATGTTCGAGGCCGAGCCGATCCCGCCGTCCTTGACGACCTTCACCGAAACATACTCGGACGAACCAAACTCAGCGCTGGCCAGCTTGACACCCGTGCCCGAGACCGAGGCCTTGACGCCGGTGACCTCGGTGTAGGTGTTGATCGTTTCAGCGATCTTGGCGAGCGTGGTCGTGCTGCTGAAACGCAGCTCGCGGCTTCCCTTGCTGCCACCGACTTCGACCGTGAAGGCCGAGGTCGGGCCGCCCAGGTTCAGCGAAGCCGCGCCAAACGACGCGAACACGCCGCCCTGCTGGGCCGAACCGGTGACCAGGACGTTGACGTCCAGCCCGCTCGCGCCATACTTGGCGGCGTTGACGCGAAAGCCGCTGACGCCCGCAGCCACGTTGTCAACCTTGAAGTCAAAGTTGCCGTTCAAGAGCTTGATGCCCTGGAATGACGTGCTCGAAGAGACGCGGTCGATGGTCTGAAGGATCGAGTCGACCTGAAGCTGGTTGGCCTGCTTCTCTTCCTTGCTCAAACCAGCCTTGCTGGCGCTGGTGGTCAGCAGGCCCTGAAGCTCGACGAGCAAGCTGGAGACTTCCTGCAGGCCACCTTCGGCGATGTTCACGACCTGGTCGGCGCGGTCGGCGTTGCCGATCGCGGCGTTGGTCGACTTGATCTCGCCCCGGAGATTCTCCGACGCGATCAAACCGGCAGGGTCGTCCTTGCCGCGGTTGATCTTGACACCCGTGCTCAAACGCTCGAGCGAGGTCTGCAGCCCCTGCTGGTTCTGACCGAGCACGCGCTGCGCGATAAGGCTGGTAACGTTCGTGTTGATGCGACTCATGAGACTCGATCCTCCGTGAATTCATCCGGTGCGGGCGCTGACGCCGCCGGTGCCTGGAACCCGCCGGGGATGACCGGCGGGAAAGGTCCGACGCACACCGTCGGGCCCGCGATCGGCTCGGTATCCGTACCAAGCCGTGAGTCTCGGTCACACGACCGAGGTTCAGGGCACAGAATCGGCGCAAGGAACGAGCCGGTTCAGGCGTTCACGTTCTGGCGCGCCTCGCGGCGTGCGGTGTGTGACATCTGGACCGGCTCGGGGGGATATGAGTGCCTGTGATCTAACGATCAGCCCCGGATCCGGGGTACCACAGCGTGGTTCCCGGACCCGGGGCAGGTCAAAATGGCTCTTCAGTAAGGATCAGCCTGAACGATCAGGCCGCCCCGGGATTATCCGAGCAACTGCAGCACCTGCTGCGACTGCTGGTTGGCCAGCCCCAGCACCGACGTGCCAGCGCTCGACAGGATCTGGGCCCTAGTCAGCTGGCTAGTCTCGAACGCAAAGTCGGCATCACGGATCTGCGACACGCTGGCCGACAGGTTCTCAAACGAGTTCTGCAGCGAGCGGACGTTGGTCTGAAGGATGTTCTTCTCGAACGCTCCCAAACGCCCGCGAAGGATCGAGACCTGATCCACCGAGGCGTCAAGCACATCGCTCGAAACACTGAAGTCCCCCTTCTTGACCGACTCGGCGATGCTGTTGTCGCCGCCAGACTTCAGCGACGCCAGCGTATAGATCAGCCCCTTGCTCAGCGTCGAGCCCAGGTTCGATGCGGCCACCGATTGGATGCCCAGCGTGGACTGCTGGAGAGCGTTCACGTCCTGACCGAGCTGGAAGATCGCTCCGCCGCCGGTGATGTTGAAGTCGGCGATCGACGCCGCCGGGCGGGTGGCGTAGTCCTCTTTGAGCACTACGTCTAAGCCCAGCGAACTGGAGTTGACCGAGATCTTCAGCCCGTCGCCCGAAGCGAGGTTGCCGTTCACCAGCGCACTCACGTCCTGACCCGAGTCACGCTGACCCTTGATCAGCGTGTTACTGCCGATGAGCGTGGCCCAGCTCCAACCGCCCGGGGCCACCTTGGGACCGTTGTTGTCGAACTTGTACAACTGGAACGGATCGTTGCTCGAAGGCCCGCCCAGCCGTTGCACGCTAACAAAGGAGTCCGAGCCATAACCCACCGATTCGAAGACGATGCTGGAGTTCACACCATCAATAAATGTCTTGGCCTTCACGCCGGTGAGCTGCGTGACGTTGTTCACCGCTGCCACCACGGCCGAGACGGTCTGCCCGGCGGGGAGGGTCAGGGTCTCGACGCCGCGCGCGCCCGTGACCTGCAGCGTCGTCGCGCTAGGCAGTCGGCCTGTGCCGCCGTTGTAATAGAGCGCGCCCGTCTGTGCCGAAGCGATCACGTCGATCTGGACCTGAAGGTTGGGACGATCGATGAACTGAGCGTTGTTGATGTGAACGTTGGTAATCGCGCTCGTCCGCACGCCGCTCAACTGATAGTCCAAGCTCCCGTTGAGCAGCTTGAGCCCGCCAAAGCTCGCAGTGTTCGAGATCCGCGTGATCGAATCGATGGCCGAGTCGATCTGGAGCTGGTTGGCCTCGCGTTCGGCCTTGGAGCTCGCGCCCGTGTTGGCAGACTCGACGATCAATCCCTTGATCGAGTTGAGCAGCCCGTTCACCTCAGCCAGGGAGCCTTCGGTCGTCGCGATCACCGAACTCGCTCGGTCCGAGTTCTTAATCCCCTGGTTCACGCCGTTGATGTCCGAGCGCAAACGCTCACTGATGATCAGACCGGCCGGATCGTCGGCACCGCGGTTAATCCGCAGGCCGGTGGACAACCTCTCGAGCCGGAGCTGAAGCTCCTTGCTCGTTCGGGTCATAGTGGACTGAGCGATGAGGCTGGGAATGTTGCTGTTAATACGGGACATGGGCAATCCTCCATGATTGCGGTGTGTTCGTGTTTCCTACGACCGCGTGGGACCAGTTTCTGAAAAAAACGGTTCGGACGGTGATTCACTAACGGGCAACGCGCCCCAGTGTTACGCCCCCCGAGCGCCACGCTCGTTCGCGGCCGGACGGCTCGCGAGCGATCGTGCGATCGAGGTTGTTGATTGGACAGGACTCGAAGGACCAGAGAACGGCGAAACGTTCGAAACCGCGATCGGTGACAACCGGCCCAGGCCCGCGAGAGCCGAACTCTCGCGATGCTTCCCCGGGCCCGGCGAGATCCCGGTCATGCTCTCCAGATCGCTGTCGGCGATCATGGCGGCCTGGCGGTTCTCCCGAGTGATCGACTCGTAGACTTCTTTCCGATGCACCGCGATCCGGTTCGGAGCGGTGATCCCGAGGCGAACCTTGTCGCCTCGGATGTCCACGATGGTGATCTCGATGTCGTCCCCGATCATGATCGTCTCGTCGCGCTGACGGGAAAGGACGAGCATGAAACAACTCCTTGATCGTGCCAACCACGGAGGCATCCAGCGCCTGCGACGCGGCGGTCACGTGAAAATGCCCCGCTGGGCGGTGAGAGGTTTGAAGAACACCACGTTGCATAAAGACCTGCTTCAAACCCGCTCAGGCCGATAACGCACGAGCCGGAACGTTCACACGCACCAACTCGTGCCTCGTCGTCCATCGCTTCTCCGCCAGCACAAGCTGCTCGCCCTGCCGCGTCTGAGTGTTCACCACCAAAGGCCCCTGAAGGTTCCCCGTCAGGCACCCGTTCACCTTGTTCACGATCACGAACACCTGAGCATCCTCAAGTTTCGCCAGCGTCAGCTCGGCCATCTGCTCGGGCCGGATCGGAACCGCATACTCACGCACGAACAAGCTCGGGTCCGTGACCACAAAGGCCAGCCCCGGCTCGTCGATCGACTGGAGCCAGAAGAAACACGCATCGTCGCCCGGCTCCAGCAGGCAGTACCGCGTGAATGTCGAGAACCCAAGCAACCCTTTCGGGAACGTGATCACGCGGTCCTCCGCGATGTCGATCACTCCGAATCGATTCGTTCGCACTTCCATCGTGCGTGCTCCGCAAGCGGCCGGTTTCGGATCACTCCCGATCTCCGTGATCGGGCGACATCCTGTCTCCCCGCCGACGTGGCCGTGACGTCGGTAGTGTTACGATCCAATCCCCTCAGCAAGCTTCCGCCCGCCGAGATGTTCAAAGCCCTAACCCAGCTCTCTCTACCCCAGCCCTCTTTACCCCAAGAAATCTAAGAGCGAGTTCTGACTGATCCGTCCTGTCGTCTGCATCGCCGCCTGAAGCTGCGTCTGCAAGAGCGAGAAGCGGGTGGCCGCCTCCGTGTAATCCAGATCCTGAAGCTGACTGCGAACCTGCGAATCGATCGTGTTGCGGTCTTCCTCGTGCGTCTGCGCGATCTGCACACGCTGCGCGAATCCTCCGACCGTGCCCCGCGTCTGACCCAGCTGGTCAATGGTCGCGGTCAACGTTCTATCCGCAAAGCCGATGCCAAGCGTGTCGTTGGTCTCAAGCGAATTACGCAGGTCGATCAGATCAGAGAACAAACCCTCGACGCGCACCCGAGCGCGGTCCGTACCGATCATCCTTGCGCTCGAAGGGTCATAGCTGCCCGTGGTCAGCCCCAGCTGCTCGGCCGCCGCCGAGTTGTTCTTCCCCTCGACCTTGATCGCGCCCGTGAACGATGAATCTTGCGAGAGCGTCAAACCGTTGACCCCATCAGAAAGCCCGGCCTGGAAAGACCCGGGCGGCAAGCCCGCCGCCGACAGCTGCGCCGCCGCCTGCCCGTTGATCGCGCTCAGCAGCGACTCCACCGACACCATGTCCGCGCCGTGCAGGTCAATGCTCAGCGTCGTTCCCGCCGGATCACCAAGCTGAATCGTGAAGTCCACGTCCGCCGCCGGATCAGCCAGCCCAGTCACCGCGCTCGTCGCGCCGTCCACGATCTTCACACCACGCCCGCTGTTAAAATCCGCGATCCGCGTCGCCGTGTTCAGCGAGCGCACACCCAGCCGCGACGAAGTAAGGTTCGAGCCCGGCACCTCCTCGATGGACATCGCCCCCCGGTCGCCCGCCGCCAGCTCGTTGATGACGTCAATCCCCGTCCCACTCTTGTTGATGCTGACGCGCACGCCAACGTTGGCCGACTCGATCGAGTTCTTGATGTCCTCCAGGCTCTGCGCGCCCGACAGATCAATCGTCGCGGCCCCCGAGCCGTTCTTAATCCGGATCGAGCCCAGCGGCCCCGCCACGCCCGCGAACGCCGACACCGGCGTGCGCCACGTCAGCCGCGGAGCCAGCTCCATCCCGTCCGCTGAACCCGGCGCAAACGACGCCCGCGTCGCCGATATCAGACCAAGGTCCGACGCCGTCGTCCCCGTGCCCTGATCCGAGAACGTCAGCGACGGCACCGGCCCCGCGACCGAGGGGGCTATGTCGATCGTCAAATGCTCGCCCGAAAAACTCACACCGCCGGGCCCGAGGATCGTTACGCTGTTCGTTGTCTCATAGTCCTTCAAGGCCGCCGTGATCGTGTCCGTCACGTCCTGCACAGTGTCAGCCTTGGAAAGATCGATCCTCGCCGTCGGCCCACCATTAAACGAGACCAGCACCGTCCCGCGCGTCACGCCCGGCCCGCGCGCCCCGGCCAGGTCAACCAGCCGAGTCGACGCTGTTAACGTCGGGTTCAGGTCAACCGTCCCTTGCACACGCGCCGCCGATCCACCCACCGCCTTGTTCGCGCCGATCGTGATCGGCACCGTCCCCGCCAGTCCAAGATCCGTGACCAGCCCCTCGCCCTCGCCCAGATAGCGATAGCCGCCCAACTGCTCGCTGAACGGCTGCCCGCCCGGCCTGGTCCCGCCGAACACGTACCCCGCCACGCCCGTCCGGTTGGCCGTGTTGTACAGCGATGAGATCATCGACTGCACCACCACCGACTGGCTCCGCCGCTGTTCGCCACTGGCGGGGAAACCGACTTCTTCAAGCGCCAGCTGCTTGGCCTCTTGCGCCAAATCCCCGGCCTCCCCGAGCGACTTGTCCAGAATCCCCAGCGACGCCGAGCCATGGTCGATGTTTCGCTGCGTCTGCACAGAACGCTGCAAACGGTTGTTCAGCTCAAGCACCGTGGCCGACCGGATCGAGTCATCGCTCGTGCGGTTGATCAACCGTCCCGTCGCCAACTGCTCCTGCACCCGCAGCAGCGAAATGTTCGTGCGCGTGATGTTCCCTAGCGCGATCTGCGAGCTGAGCAGGTTGGGCACGCGGCCGAAGCTGGATGAGATCGAGCTCATAGGTGTGTTCCAAATTCCCTTCGTTCTCAACCGTGCGCGATTCGTTACACCAACTGCATCAGAGTCTGCGTCAGCTCGTCCGCGACCGAGATCAGCTTGGCCGCGCCCTGGTACTGACGCTGAAAGTTCAGAAGATTGATCGACTCCTCGTCGAGGCTCACGCCGCTCACGGCCGCCCGCTGCGACTCAAGGTTCGCCCTCACCAGCCCCGACGCCTCCGCATTGGACTTGGACGACGACGCCGCCACGCCCACCGCCTGCACCGTGTCGGTCCACGCCCCACGCAGCGTGCGATCGCCCAGCTCCGCGATCGACTTGTCCTGCATCCCCACCACCGCCAGCGACGTCCCGTTCTGCACGAACGTCCCGTTCATCATCCGCCCCGTCATCAACAGCGACGGGTTGTCCTTCAGGTCAGCCCGCACACCAACGTCCACCGCGCTCGAACCAGTGAAGTACGCGTTCACGCCCATCACCGCCAGCACGCCCGAGCTGTCCTCAGAAAAGTTGAACTCGTACCCCGCGTCGGCGTCGATCTTCAGCTTTCCGTCCGCGTCAAACTTCGCGTGAATGCCCGGCACCGCATCGAGCGCCGCACGAATCTTCTCCGGGCTCGTGTCGTCGCCCGTGCCCGGCGTGCCCGCGTTGGTCGTGCCGTCCAGATCAACGTCCACACGCACCGTCTGCGTCGCGCCCGTCGCCGATTGCTTCACCGTCACCAGGAACCCGCCGTTGACCGCCTTGAACGGCAGCCCGCCGAACGTCTTGTTCTCCGGGTCGTTGAGCCCCAGCGACCGATCCCCGCTGGGAATCCCCAGCGTCCCCGTCGTCTCGCTCAGGTTCTTGACGTTCTGCCCCGTCGAGTGCAGCTTGTTGATCTCGAAGATCATCCGCGAAGTGATCGTGTCCAGCTGGTCGATCGTCCCGTCCACCGCCTTGGTCCGACTGTCAAGCAACGCGCCCGCCTCGCCCGACTTCACGTCCAGCTGCTGCTTGTTCTCTCTGACCTGAAAGAAGACATTCGTCGTGCCGTTCTCGGTCCGCCGCGCCAGCTCCACCCCACGCGAGCGGCCACCAAGAACAACCGGCGTCGAGCCCACCAGCACGTCGATCGACCCGCCGTCCTGCTCTACCGTCGTCACATCCATGATCGCGCTGAGATCGGTGATCGTCTGGTCACGCTGATCGCGCAGCCCGTTGGCCGTCGAGCCGTCGATCTCCGACGCCGAGATCTGCTTGTTCAGGTCCGCAACCCGCGAAAGCAGCGTGTTCGCCTGCTCTGCCTGCGCTCCAAGTTGCTTGTCGATCGTCACGCGGTGCTGCCCAAGGTCCGAACGCATCCGCTTGATGAACGACGCCAGCTTGTCGCCCTGCTGGACCACGAGGCTCGCCGACTTGGAGCTGTTGGCCGCCTCCGACCACCCCGCGAAGAACGTCCCCATCTCCGTCGAGAGATCGTGCCCGCTCAGTTCGCCGATCGTCGCCTCGACCCCGCCCGTGATGCTCGCTTGCCGCACCGCCGCCGCCTCGTCTGAAACGCCCGTCCACAGCCGCGACTGCAGCGCCGAATCGATCTGTCGGCGGATGTCTCTCACGCCCACGCCCTGCCCCACCTGCACGCCCGGCGTCGACCGATCGCCCCAGTTGGGGAACAGCGAAACAATCTGACGCGAGTACCCCGGCGTCGCGATGTTCGCGATGTTGTTCCCCGCCGTCGACAGCCCGATCTGACTCGCCGTCAGCGCCGAACGACCGATCTGTAATGCACTGTTCAGGCTCATGATGGCTCCGTGGCAAACGCCTTAGCGGGTGAGATCTACAGCAGAAATAACCGTGGGAACGCTGTCCACGTACCCCTTCCGGCCGTACGTGCCCGAGTGGCTCAGCCGACGCGCCACCTGCCGCATCAACCCCTCCATATGCACGATCAACGAGTTGGTCGCCATCCGCAGCGTCCGATTCTGATTCTCAATATCTCCAAGCAGAAACCGCAGCCGACCCGCCAGCTCCAGCAGCCGCGTCCGCGACGGCTCGGGCAGAGAGCCCGCAATCTGCGAAAGCGTCACCGGCCCAACCCGAGCCAGCGGCACCGTCGAGCTCGTTGAAGCGGCTGCAACCGGCCTCGCCGCAATAGCACCAGAACCCTTGCCCAAGATGCCCTCCGTCGCGATCGCTCTGTCCACCAGCCGACGACGTTTCTCTTCCAGGTCCGCGATCGTCTGCAGCACCCGCGACTGTTGGATCACCGCGTCCTGCACCGCGTCGCCATCCGCCTTCTTCAGCGCAACGCGATGGCTGTCGATCAGCCCACGCCACGTCTCGTGCTCGCAAACCATCGCCCCCAGCAACGATTCAAGCTCGCTCGCCAGGTCGGTCCCTTTGCGAGACGCGAACGAGACGCGCGTCGAAGTCGGTGATTTCGTGGTGCTGTTGCTCAAGCGTTGTTGCTCCCGGCCAGGGCTTCCATCCGATCCCCGCCCTGCCGCTCCGCACGATCAAGCATCCCGCGTGCCAAACGATCAACCATCGGAAACCGCGAGGCGTGCACGATCTGCTGCGCAACACTCGCGTCCTGCAGCGCACGAATCTGCTTCTCCGCCTGCGTGGGCGCAAAGGGCGGCGCCGCGTTGCTCGACTCACGCATCTGCGCCAGCAGTGGTTGCACCAGCGCGACCGCCACCAGCTGCTCGGCCGTCGACACCGCCCTCTGCTCCGCCGTTATCCCCGACGCCCCCTCGCCGCCGCCCTGCCCCAGCACCTGCCGAAAGCTCGTCTGCGATCCATTCAGCCGGTGCTCGGGCCGCGCGAACGACGTGCCGGGCGCCGGCGCTGCGCTACTCGTCATCATGCTCGTGTTGATACTCATGCGCAGAATCTCCTCAAAAACAAGCAATGAGCTTGCAATAAACATGAACTGTGTGTTGAAGTGGATCCAAACCAGAGGCCGCGACCAACCTCGCGAACCGCCCTAATCCACGATCAGCTTGGCTCGCAGCCGACCCGATTTGCTCAACATTTGCAGGATCGTGATCTGCTCGGGCACCGGCACGTCGATCTGCTTGAACGCCGACAGCAGGTCCGCCAGCCGCGCGTTCTGCGACGCTGGCACACCCTTGTCCGTGCTCACCGCCGCCCAGCGCGACCTCGTCACCAGCGGGTCCGTCGGCGAAGGCACCGGCGTGGGCACCGTCGTCGTAATCACCAGATCCTTATGCGTGATGATCCCCGGGCTGATCTCCACGTCCCCCGTCACAATGATCGCACCGCTTCGCTGGTTGCAAACAACCTGCGCTGGCAGCCCCAACAACGCCACATTCACCGGCGTCGAGAGCACGTCCGCGATGAACGCCGCCCGCTGCGGACGCTCGGCCTCCGGGATCGATACTCGCACCGTCCGATCATCCAACACCTGCGCAATAAACGAGTGCTTCGCGTTGGGATCAGTCTGGTACTGCACGTCGATGCTGCTCGCCACCTGCTGAGCCGCCCGGATCCCCGCGAACGACGGCTCCAAGATCAACTCGATGAAATCTCCAGAGAACACACTCTCCCGCGTCGTCTTCACCATCCGCGCCCCGCTTCGCACGCGCCCCGAAGTCGGCGTCGTCGCGTCCTCAATATCAACCGGCCCCTCCGCGAACGCGTAAACCTCCGACCCCGACTTCGGGCCTGTCATCGGGCAGATGAACAGCCGCCCGCCCCTCAGGCTCGACGCGCTGTTGATCACCGAAACCGTCACGTCGATGCGATCGTCCACCAGCGACCCCGCCGCAGGAATCGTGCACGTCACGCTCACCAGCGCCGCCGACTTGGCGCCGCTCAATTCCTTCAGAGAAGCCACCGCGTTCCCGCCGTTCTTAAGCAGCTCCGCCAGAGGCCGCGCCAGCGAAAGCTCCTTGCCCGAGTCGCCCGTCCCCGGCAACCCCAGCACCAGCCCCAGCCCATGGATCACCGACTCGCCCTGCCCCCGGATCCGCACGAGGTCCTGAACCTCCGTCGCGCCCACAGGTGCTGCGCTAAAGAGCGCAAGAACGGCCAGAACAATGTTGCGGATTCGGGTCATGCGGTGCCTCCGCAGAACCGAATCGCAACCGCGATGCCAGCATCGCGCGGACCGCGCCATCGCCCCCGCACCGCTCTCACATCGCCATCGTGTCGCGCAGCACCCTGATCTGCTGCACCGAATAGTGCGTCCCCCGGTCGATACCCGGGCAGCTCCGCTTCGCACGCTCCCAGTGAGCCCGGCTCTGAACAATCGTGTTCCAGAACGGCCAGGTCCGGCACTGCGTCGGCCGATCCTCATACACCCCGCACACCGCTTTCCCCGAGATCTTCTCGCGATCCAGAAAAACACAGTCATGCCCGTACGAACTCAGCTTTTCGCTCAGCGACCGCCCAAGCTCCGTCATCTTCGTGAACCGCGCCAGAAAATCACCGACCTCGATCCCCAGCCGCGCCGCCAGCGCGTTCGCCTCCGCCTCGGTGATCAGCACGTACCCCTCGGGCCCAGTGCAGCAATTGCCGCACATGGTGCACGAAAAACTCAGCCCCGACTTCCCCGTCGCCGGGTCCGCCTTGGCGAACCACTCCGTCCCGCCCGGCCTGGGCTCTGACGCTCGCGCCCGAGTTCTCTGTTCATGCCCGTCCCCGCGTTCGTTCCCGTGTTCGTCCTGCTCGCTCATCCCACACCCATCCCAGCCAGCGATCGCGCCGTCTCCGCGATCAATTCGCTGCCCCGCTTCGCATCCCGGCCCACATACCGGATCGCCACCAACGTCTGGTCGTCCGCTCGCGTCCGCGCCTTGCTGTGCGCATACAACGCCGTGTGTACCGAG
>Ga0105047_10001430_pt1 | contig 42731 bp, 35 predicted proteins | sample MAT04_FD_78384 | JGI IMG/M metagenome (GOLD analysis project Ga0105047, IMG submission 78384) | Freshwater microbial communities from Lake Fryxell liftoff mats and glacier meltwater in Antarctica - MAT-04 (megahit assembly) | ecosystem: Environmental > Aquatic > Freshwater > Ice > Liftoff... | reverse complement strand
GGATGTGGGCTGCGGCACGGGCACACTGGGGCTGCTCGCCAAAAAGCTGGTTGACAATACGGGGCGGCTGGCTTTGTGCAGGTCAAGACCAGCCACATGCCGTTTGTGCCCGATTATCACTATGCGCTGTGGAAAATGGGCGGCGAGGGCTGACTTGAAATGATGAACCAACTAGACGATCTAACAATCCTGGCAGGCGTCGAGTACCTCGCAAAAAGCGATCCTGACCTGGCCCGCATCGCAGCTAAATACGGGCCGCCGCCGCTCTGGGAGCGCGAGCAGGGTTTTCATACGCTGATCCAAATCATTCTCGAACAGCAGGTATCCCTCGCCTCCGCCAGGGCCGCCTATACAAAATTGGCGCAAGCGCTTGACCCTTTCACACCGCAGAATTTCCTGGCGCTGTCAGATGAGCAGTTAAAACAGATCGGTTTCAGCCGCCAAAAAACACGCTACGGCCGCGAGCTGTCCATTGCGCTACTAAACGGCAGTCTCGATCTGCCAGGCCTCAACGATCTGGAGGACGAATCAGCCAAAGCACAGTTGATCAAGGTCAAAGGCATCGGCCACTGGACAGCAGATATTTACTTGCTGATGGCGCTGGGCCGCCCCGACATCTGGCCGCAAGGCGATCTTGCGCTGGAGCTTGCCATCCAGCAGGTCAAAGGTCTGCCAAAACGGCCAACCCCGCCTGAAGCGAGAGAAATGAGCGCCGCCTGGCAGCCCTGGCGAGCGGTAGCCGCCCGGCTGTTCTGGCACTTTTATTTGAGTGAACGCAAGCCGCGCGTATAAAAGTGACTCTCACCTGGCGTTTTCGGAGTTTAAGCGTTAAAAACCGGGTGACTGTCACCTGAAAGGATTTCGTGTATGGAACAACACATCAAAGACCGCTTTAACGATGCCATCCTGCAGCAAGCCATGCGGCTTTACGGCATTGCCAACGAGCAGATTCACGCGCTGGATGCCTTCGAGAGTTTTATCTATGAATTTGAACGCGGCGCAGGTGCGTATATTCTGCGCATTGCGCACAGCTCCCGCCGCAGCGCAGCGCTGGTGCTGGGCGAAGTGGATTGGATCAATTACCTGGCCGATGGCGGCGTTGCCGCGGCGCGTGCCATCCCGTCTTTATCAGGGCAGCTTGTCGAAGCGGTCGATGACCAGCGGGGCGGCGCCTTCCTGCTCACCGCTTTTGTCAAAGCGCAGGGACAATCCCCCTGGGAGCTTTGGACGCCCCAACTATATGAAGCCTACGGCAGCATCATAGGGCGCATGCACGCCCTGTCTAAAAACTACCAGCCCAAACAGCCCGGCTTGAAACGCCCTGAATGGAATCACGAGATGTTCCAGTTTGTCGAACGCTATTTGCCCGCATCTGAGACCATCACGAAGCGCAAGTATCAAGAAGCCTGCCAGTATATCAACACGCTAGCCAAAGACCGCAGTTCCTACGGCATGACTCACCAGGATGCGCACGGCAACAATTTTTTTGTGGATGAAGCCGGGCGCATCACCCTTTTTGACTTCGATGATTGCGCCTACAATTGGTTCATCAATGATATTGCGGTGATCCTGTTCTATATCGTGCAGGATGCCGAAGATTGGCCCGCCTTCACCCGCCAGTTCATGACCCATTTCCTGCGCGGATATGTGCAGGCCTGTCCGTTGCACCCTGCCTGGTTGAAAGAAATCCCCTTGTTTCTAAAAATTCGCGAGATTGAATTGTTCGCCGTCATGTACCGCGATTTTGATGTAAACAATATTGATAATTTGTGGTGCGCGCGCTTTATGCTCGGCCGAAAATCCAGCATCGCGCATGACTTGCCGTATATTGATTTCGACTTCGAGTCGCTTGCCTCAGAAATATAAAAGCCGCTTACCCGCATCCCCTGGGAGGTGCTGATGTCCTTGCCCGCTTTGGATCTGATCGCCTTCGACGCTGACGATACACTCTGGCATAATGAGCGCAATTATGCCGAAGGACACAGGCAGTTTGCGCAGCTGCTGGCGCATTACCACGCCCCGGAATGGGTCAGGGCGCGCCTCGAAGAAACCGAAGCGCGTAATTTGCAGCATTTCGGCTACGGCATCAAAAGCTTCGCGCTCTCCATGATCGAGACCGCGCTGGAACTCACCGAGGGGCGCATCTCCGGCGCGGATATCCGCGCGCTGCTGGAGATTGCCAAAAAAATGCTGGCCGCCGAAATTGAATTGTTCCCCGCCGTGAGCCAGATCATCCAGCAGTTATCAGCCCGCTGCCGCCTGATGATCATCACCAAGGGCGACCTGCTCGACCAGGAAACCAAGATTTCGCGCTCCGGGCTGGCGGATTATTTTCAGCACGTGGAGATTGTCAGCCAGAAGACCCCCGAAAGCTACGGGAAAATCCTCAAAAAATATTCCGTCGAACCGCGCCGTTTTATGATGATTGGCAACGCCCTGCGCTCAGACATTCTGCCCGTGCTGGCGCTGGGCGGGAATGCCGTTTACATCCCCTGCGAGTTATCCTGGGAACACGAATCCGCCGAACAGCCAGGCCTGGAACAGCCGGGTTTCTATCACCTGCAGAGTATCGCCGAACTGCCCCAACTGTTGGAACGCATCCAGCACGGCGTCAATAAGTCGTGTAGCCAATAAAAAAAGAATTATCAGGTCACGCAGGGTTCACGGTAAAGCCGTTGTACTAAACGTGGCTTTTCGCAAAACACTCCCGCCAAGGGGAATCAACCGAACTGGTTTCATGCATTGATTAGCGCAGTCAAACAAGCTTCCAGTCAGAGATAGCACTTGCCAGGGGTGTTCAGGGCTGAAGGCTTCCCGCTCAAGGCTGAAAGTTGGTTTGCCAGCGAGCTGCAAATCAACGCCGGGGTCGCCAGTGGGAAGGTAGCGAAGATCACAAAACCCTGCCAGCGGGTACTGCCTTCCGGTTTGTTCTTCGCCTTCCAGCGGCAGCGCAAAGAGCAGCGGGCCGCGGCTGATTAAAGTCTCGCTGTCCAAAAACGAATTGAACTTCACCTCAGCCTCGAAAGACAGGCGGATGCAATCGCCGTTTTGCCAGATTCTGCGCAGGCTGATCAAGCCATTTTCCTCGCGATAATCAACCGCACCTTCAAGCGTAAAGCCTTTGGCCCAGGCCGGTTTGCGGAATGACAGGTTGAACTCCGCCGGTTGGGCAGCTTCGATGCTGAAAGTCATTTCCAGGTCAAAGGGGTAGTTTGTCTCTTCAGTGATTTTTACGCAAACCCCGTTAATTTCGGTTTCGAGCACACAAGGGCCAAACAAAGCCGCGGTTAAGCCGCCAGGGCTGCGCAGCCACATGGTTTTGACGTAGTAGGGATAAATCCGCCCGGCGTTAGGAACACAGCAAACCGCCACATCCTGATGCACTGGCGAGTATTTATAGCGCGTCTGCGGATTCTGGGCTTCATCGGGGGCATCCGGGCTGAGTTTGCCGGTCATCGAAAAGGAATTGTCGGTTTTCAGGTAGGCCACCGCGCTGGCTTGTGGATGGCGCGCGCCTTGCGCGGCGTTGAACAAAAGCCACTCAATGCGGTCGCCCCAGCCCGGGTCGCCGGTTTTTTGGAGCAGGTGACAGTAAGAATCAAGCAGTTCGTGGATCGAGCAGTATTCGTAGCCGGTTTCAGATGAACTGGCCTGACGCCCGCCGATAAACTCGTCGCCGATGGGTCCGCCGCTGGGGCGCGCATCCAGCCGGTTGGTTAGATTTCACCAAAACGCAGGAACTGAGTCGCCTGTGGTTTGATCTGTATTTTTTGCAAAGGGGAAAAATTGGTCATTGCGCCTGCAAATTCTCAGCCGGGGTTTCAAAGATTTCACTGCGCCAGCTATAGGACAACATGGATAAAGCGATTTAGCGGGCAGGGATCAAGCAGCATCGTCAATTTCTCCATAAAACCTAAGCGCCAGTTCTTCCCCAGGCAGCTGCCCTGCTAAACGGCGGCGCAGTTCGCGCTCGCTGGCCTGCAGATGCCGCTGGCGCAAGCCAGCCAAAGCCTGATTTGCAAGGCTTCCATTTTGGGGTGGGTGTCAGAGTAATAAGCGCTCATGATTTAAGTATAGCATAGAGCGGATTTACTTTTCGCCGTCGCCATCCTGATACGCTGCTTCTAACGCTTTTTTGCTGATCGCCTGGTACGCCCCCGCCAGCAGGGATTCCAGCCCTGGGGTAGCGATAAAGCTTGCTTCGCCCAATCGCTTAAGCAGCGGCATGGCAATTGAAGGCGGATGAATCGAAACGGAGAAACCCTCCAGCGGAACGGCGAGTTCCCAAAAGTGCCCGATCTGTTCTTCGAGCGGAATCACTGCTTCGGGTTCTTCCAGCCGTTCTTCGATGCTTTCCGCTTCACCCGCCCGGCGCAGGCGCAGCGCTGCCATGACCTGTTCCTGGGTTCTGCCTCGCAGCCGAAATATCAAAAACGGGTCTTCGTCAAAGCGTTCCCCAAGAATGTAGTGCGTCGCTGCAACGTGTTTGCACGGATTTGCGTAATCAGGGCAGGAGCAGTCGGTTATTAAATCATCCCGCCGCACGGGGAACAGGCTGACTTTGGCTGCATCAAAGGCTGATTCAATCTCCTGCGGCATCTCGCCCGCCAGCAGCTGCGCAGTAAAAAGAGCCTGTTCGGCGAGCGCGTCGATGACCTTGTCCCACTGCACATCAGACAACGCTGCAATCTGGATTTTGATTTTGTACGGCGAACGCTGGGAACCCTGCACTTTGGCGGCGATCCCGTCTTTGGTTTCTTCAATCGAAAGAACCTGACCCTTGCGGGCATAGCTGCGCCCGCGTGTCAGACGCCCAGAATCGACCAGCCGCTCGAGCGCAGCAATCCAGCGCTGCGCCCACCAGTTTTTGGCAAATGTCCCGCGCTGGCTGTGCGCTTTCAAGCCGTCTTTGGCTTCCTTCGGCTTGCTCGGTTTAAAGTAGTAATCATCGTAGGGCATTATTGCCTCCGCAAACTGACGACTTTCCGCAATTCATCCGTACTCATTTCGGTGACCCAGTTTTCGCCCGAACCAACCACCGCTTGCGCCAAACCCTTCTTAGACTCGATCATATCGTCAATCATCTCTTCCAGTGTGCCGGTGGTGACGAACTTATGCACCTGCACATTCCGCTTCTGCCCAATGCGGAAAGCCCGGTCGGTGGCCTGGTCTTCAACCGCCGGGTTCCACCAGCGGTCAAAGTGGAAAACGTGATTGGCGCGGGTCAGGTTCAGGCCCGTTCCACCGGCCTTCAGCGATAGGATAAACACCGGCGGGGCGTGATCGTCCTCCTGAAAGCGTTTCACCATCAGGTCACGCGTCTTCGTGGGGGTGCCGCCGTGCAAAAACTGCGTCGCCGCGCCAAACGCTTTTGGCAGGTAGTCGGCCAGCATCTGCCCCATTTCGGCAAACTGTGTAAAGATCAGCGCCCGGTCACCCTCAGAGAGCAGTTCATCCAGCAGCTCACCCAGCCGCTCCAGCTTTCCGCTGCGATTCTCCATCGCAATCTCCGAACCGCCCCCGGGTGAAGTCGAAGCGCGGGACTGGTGCAAATACTGCACCGGGTGGTTGCAAATCTGCTTCAACTGCATCAGCATGCTCAACACCAACCCGCGCCGCTGCATGCCATCCTCTTCTTCAATCCGCTTCATCACATCCTGAACCACTGCCTCGTACAGCGTTGCCTGTTCCTCGGTTAGCTCGCAGTAGACTTTGGTTTCCACCTTTTCGGGTAAATCCGTAATCACGCGCGGATCGGTTTTTACACGTCGCAAAATAAAGGGCGTGGTTAACTGTTTCAACTGTGCCAGCGCCGCTTCGTCGTGGTAGCGCTCAATCGGCAGGGCAAAGTTCTCCCGGAAGGCCTTGCGCGCGCCCAGATAGCCGGGGTTCAAAAAGTGCATAATGGACCACAATTCAGACAGGCGATTTTCCACTGGCGTACCGCTCAACGCAATCCGGAACCCGGCCTCGATTTTGCGAATCACCTGCGTCTGCTTCGTGTCTGGGTTCTTGATGTTCTGGGCTTCGTCCAGAATCAGCCCCAGCCATTGGATCGGTTGGATGGATTCGGAGTCCAGGCGCGCCACGGGATAACTGGTGAGAACCACATCCGAACCCTGGATCGCCTCCCGAAAAGCTTCACCCCTCAGCCTGTCTGTGCCCCGATGAATGTAGGTTTGCAGCCCCGGCGCGAACTTGCCAATTTCCCGCTCCCAGTTGGTCACCACGGAAGTCGGCGCAATCAGCAGGGCCGGGGTGGCAAACTTTCCATTGATTTCCTTTTCGCGGACCAACATGGAAATCGTCTGGATGGTCTTGCCCAGCCCCATGTCATCGGCCAGGCAGGCACCCAGCCCACAGCGGCGCAGGAACGTCAGCCACGAATAGCCATGTTTTTGATAGGGGCGCAGCTCGGCCAGCAAGCCCAAAGGCTGCGGTAACTGCTCCAGTTTCTCCGACTGCGAAAAACGTTCCAGCCACTCTGTCAACCAGCCTTCCGAATCGACAGATTCAATCGGCAGCCCGCCTGCGGAGGTCTCCCCACCCAACTCCATCCGCATCGCTTCCAGCAGGCTCATCTCACCTTCAAGCTGTTTCTTATCCCAGAATTTTATCGCCGCCTCGATTTGCTCGGCGTCCAGAGTCACCCATTGTCCGCGGATTTGCACCAGCGGTGATTTTAACTTTGCCAGCGCCCTGAACTCTGCCTCGGTCAGCTCCGTTTCACCCAGCGAGAGCTTCCACTGGTAGCTCACCAGGTTCTCCATCGTCATTCGGCCTGGCGTACTCTGCTCATTTTTGGATTTCAGCTTGACCTTGACCCCCAGCCGGGCGCCCTTCTTATTCCACCAGGGCGGGACGAGAATTCCAAAGCCTGCGCCCTCCAACAACGGCGCGGTCTCACGCAAAAAGGTATACGCCCCACCGGTGTCCACGGCCAGTTCGCTGGGAAGTTTGCTCTTCAAACTTTCCGTGATCGGCGGGAACAGCCTGGCGGCGTATCCCAATCCCGCCAGTAATTTTTCCTGGGGCTGTTCAAAACGATGGCCGAGATGGGTGAGCACGCCTTTGGTCTTTTTCCAGACTTCCTCGGCCGGGATCAGCAGACTTGGATCATCTTTGGCCTGGATGAGATAATGCAGCTGCCAGCGTTCATTCTGCAAAACGGGTGATTCCAGCCGGAAGGCAATCCGAAAGGCTGCATCCCCGGCAACGTGCAGGTTGCGCATCCAGGCGCGCTGGCTGGATGTTAACCCGGTCAGTTGATTGGAAGAAAGCTGGATGGCGGCGACGGGCGCAAAAAGCGCTTCCACCCAGCGCTGGGCGGGTGAGTCATCCCCCCGGTAAAACTTAGGGGCAGAGGCTTTGCCCCAGGTGCGTGCGAGCGCATCGCAAAAGGTGTTAAGAAAATTGGTCAGCAGGTTTCTGGGGGAGATCTCTGGAATTTCGGCGCGGCAAATCGCGGGCATGGCGGCGGTGAGCTGCGCCAGCCTCTGCGCATCTTTGGCGCAGTCCAGCACCGGCAGCCAGCGGGCTTCCTTCCCGGCCACTACCGGCACAAGTTTCTGCGCGGAGAGGGTTTCAAGGACCAGGGAAGCTGCCGCGCTCCAGAAGCGAAAGGCAGCAGACGGGGCGAATGCCAGGCTGGCATCCGCCTGGGGTGCCGAAAATGCCAGCAAACGGGTCAGCGCTTTTTCGGCAGATAAAAAGATCCCATTCACAAAGAACGGCGCCAGCGCTGGGTTTTCGGTGTCCATTTCCCAGTTATGCATCAGTTGTGGCGATGGGAGCGGAATCCCCCGGACGGCGGGCAGCCGCAGCGTAAGCGTGCGGTTCTCGTCGGGCAGGCCGGTTTGCTGAGTAAATTGCGCGGCGCAAAACGGATGAACTTTTGGTTTTGGGTTTTGCGCTATGCGCCCACGCGAAGCAGCCGGTGAGCTGGCATCAGAAGATTCCGCCCAAAAGAACAGGCCGGGGTCATTCGCTGAGTAATGTGCGTGAAGGATGTACATGGGTTTTCAAGCTCGTGGTTTAAGTATAGCTTGCTTACGGTAAAATAGCTCATAGATTTCACCTAAAAAAGCGAGCAGTGTTTTTCCATGCCGCGTAATCATCATGCCAAAAAGAAGACACAGCACCTGTTCATGCTTCCTTGCCGCGCAAAAAAGCGTCTCTCCCAGCCTGAGCCAGGCCACTCCCAGGATCGGACCAATCAGCATATGAATATTCCCAGCGCGCTGGGAAACCAAAGTGGCAGCCTGGCAGAACATATCATCAGACTGGCCAGTGAGCAATCGGCCGGTCACGAGGAAATTTAGGAAACCCCATGCCCAATCCCAAACAGGTTTATCAGCTCAAAGTAACGCTTGATAATGTCAAGCCACCAGTCTGGCGCAGACTGGTCGTGGCCGAAAACACCGACCTTTTCAGCCTGCATGAAATCATCCAGGCGGCGATGGGCTGGCAAAACTACCACCTGCACATGTTCACCATTGCCGGGCAAATTTATGGCGACCCGCAAGATGATGAATATGGCGATCTGGATACCAAAAACGAAACCCGCTACCGGCTCAACAAACTTGGCCTGACTGAAAAAGCCAAATTCAAGTACGAATACGATTTTGGGGATGGCTGGCAACACACCATCCTGGTCGAAAAAATTCTCCCGGCAGAAAAAGGAGTGCACTACCCGCTCTGTCTGACCGGTAAACGCGCCTGTCCGCCCGAAGACGTTGGCGGCATCTGGGGATACGCAAATTTCCTCGAAGCGCTTACCAATCCGAAGCACGATGAGCACACTGAGTACCTGGAGTGGATTGGCGGCGCTTTCGACCCGGAGGCGTTTGACCTGGACAATGTCAATCAAGGTTTGCGAAGCGTCAACCCAGCGCGTGGCAGCCGGATGTCCCGCCTCGAGCCGAATGACAAAGGGTTGGTTGAACTGCTCCCAACCGGGCAAGAACAAATAGCAATGGCAGAGAACCTGAGCGGCTGGCTGAACAACCTGGACGGAGAACTGGCCGAGGGCTTTGAATCGCTGCCCCTGCGGCGCGATGTGATGACTTTCCTTGATTATTTGTCCAAGAATCCCATCGCTGGAACACAATCCACCGGTAACCTGCCGCTCAAAGCGGTTCACGCGATTTGTGGTCGGTTTGTCAACCCGCCCATACTGGAAGAGACCATTGGCAGCAGCACTTTCAAAACTCGCAGTGAAGACGGAGTTTGGCCGCTAGTCTTTGTTCATACCCTGGCTTTTAACTCGCGCCTGGTGGATGGCGGCGCGGCCCGCAAGTGGAAAACCACCCCGGAAGGCGATCTGTTTTCCAGGCTTCTGCCCCCAGTGCAGGTTTATTTCCTGTTTCTGCATTGGATGATCGCGAGTGATTGGAGCATTGCCTATCAGTTTGCAGGGCTGGAAAATGGCCTATTGCAGGACTTCAAGCTGGCCGCCCAGAACAACCTGTCAGCTCTCCTTGTCGGGAAAAACATGCCCTACGAGCCGTTTGCCAAACTCGTGATTGCTGAAAGTGGTCTGGAATGGCACAACCAGGATCAACGCTTTGTCCAGATGATCAAACTCGCCGTGGTTGAAAACCTGGTCATTAGCCCAATGATCCGTTTTGGCGTCCTTGAGTGCGGCTACCGCCCCAACGACATACTGGGTGGCGATTATAAGGACCTCGACACCCTTCGCCTGACCGCGCTTGGCAAAGAACTGTTGACTCTGCTCAAAAAGTCGCCATAAATACGCGGGTGAAACATAGATTTTGATTCCCTGGCGGGCGGTGTGCCAGACCTGGCCTCGATGCGCCCCAGGCGCGCCAACAGGCTGAGGTATTCCTGGCTTGTTTACTCAGGTGCATCTAAAAAAAACATCCCCGCCTTCGGGTAAGGCGGGGATACTACTGCATTTGTCGGGGCGGGGCGATTTGAACGCCCGACCTCACGGACCCGAACCGTGCGCTCTACCGGTCTGAGCCACGCCCCGAGTAGCCGCGTTATTATAACAACCACTCTCTGTTTTGGCAAGTCGTTTGGTATAATAGAGTGTCTGGGATTCTTCCTGGGAAGATACGATACGCAATACGCGAATCTTCTTTCGTATTGCGTATTTTGATGCATAGCAGTGTGTGAGGATATCATGGAAATTGGAAATATTCACAACGTAGATATTGACAGCCAGATGCGCGACGCATACCTCGATTACGCCATGAGCGTCATCGTGGCCCGCGCCCTGCCAGACGCCCGCGACGGCTTGAAACCCGTCCATCGCCGTATTTTGTACGCCATGCACGACATGGGCATCCGCGCAAATACGTCCTACAAAAAATCCGCCCGTATCGTCGGTGAAGTCCTGGGTAAATATCACCCGCATGGTGACTCCGCCGTCTACGAAGCCATGGCCCGCATGGCGCAGGATTTCTCGCTGCGCTACATGCTCGTCGACGGTCAGGGCAACTTCGGCTCCATCGATGGCGATGCCCCGGCAGCCATGCGTTACACCGAGGCCCGTCTGAACAAGATGGCCGAAGAAATGCTGGCCGATATAGAAAAGAACACCGTCAACTTTGGCCCAAACTTTGACGACTCGCTCAAAGAACCGCTCGTGCTGCCCAGCCGCCTGCCCAACCTGCTGCTCAATGGCTCGTCGGGCATCGCCGTCGGCATGGCCACCAACATCCCGCCCCACAACCTGCGCGAGCTGGCCGGAGCCATCAATTACCTGATCGAAAATTACGACAACATCGAAGATGTGCAGGTCGAAAAGCTGATGGAGTTCGTCCCCGGTCCAGATTTCCCCACCGGCGGCATGATCGTAGGCAAGGAAGGCATCCTGCACGCCTACAGCACCGGCAAAGGCCGCCTGGTCATGCGCGGCGTGGCCTCCATCGAAGAAATGAAAGCCGGACGCCACCAGATCAACATTACCGAGATTCCCTACCAGGTCAACAAAACCACGCTCATCGAGCGTATCGCCGAACTGGTGCGCGAAGACAAGCTCGACCAGATCTCGGATATGCGCGACGAGAGCGATCAGCGCGGCATGAGCATCATCATCGAGCTCAAGCGCGGCGCGCAGCCCAAAAAGGTGCTCAACCAGTTATTCAAATACACCAGCCTGCAATCCACCTTTGGTGTGCAGATCCTGGCCCTCGTATCCGATGAAACCGGGCGCGTTGAACCGCGCATGCTCACGCTCAAGCGCAGCCTGCAGATCTTCATCGAGCACCGCATCGAAGTCATCACCCGCCGCACCCAGTTCGAGCTGGATAAAGCCCGCGCCCGCGCCCATATCCTGGAAGGCCTGATGATCGCGCTCGCCAACCTGGATGCGGTCATCCAGACCATCCGCCAGGCGAATGACGCGGAAGATGCCCGTAATCAACTGATGGAGCGCTTCAAGCTCTCTGAGCTTCAGGCCCAGGCTATCCTTGATTTGCAGCTGCGCCGCCTGGCAGCCCTCGAACGCATGAAGATCGAAGAAGAAGCCCGCCAGTTACGCGAGCACATCACCTACCTGTTGGATTTGCTCGCCAGCCCGCGCAAGATCCTGTCCCTCATCCAGGATGACATGAAGGAATTAGCCGCCAAGTTTGGCGACGACCGCCGCACGCGCATCGCTGGCGACGCCCGCGAAGAACTCCGCGAAGAAGACCTGGTGCAAGATGAATCGGTGCTGGTCACGCTTACCCAGCGCGGCTACATCAAACGCACCAGCTCCGCCGCCTACCGCTCACAGGGCATCGGCGGCCGGGGTGTCATGGGACATACCACCAAGGAAGAGGATGAACTGCTCTTCATGTTCCCCGCGCGCACCCTCCAGACCGTGCTGTTCTTCTCCGATAAGGGCAAGGTCTACAGCGAAAAGGTCTACCAGATCCCCGAAGCTGATCGTACCGGCAAGGGTTCCTCCATTTATAATGTGCTCGCGCTGGGTGCGGGTGAAAAGATCACCGCCACCCTGGCCGTTGGCAACTTTAGTTCGCACGGCTACTGCATCATGTCCACATTACGCGGCAAGACCAAGCGTGTAGAGTTGAGCGACTTTGCCGCGGTGCGGCCCTCCGGTCTAATCGCCATGTCGCTCGAAAGTGGTGATGAGCTCGGCTGGGCGCACCTCACCAGCGGTGAGGATGAGGTTCTGTTTGTAACCGAGATGGGCCAATCGCTGCGCATCGTTGAAAACCAGGTGCGTTCCATGGGGCGCACCGCCGGCGGCGTGCAGGGCATCAAGCTCAGAAAGGGGGATCGTGTAGCCAGCATGGAAGTGGTCGAAGAAGGCGGCTCGCTGCTCATCGTCACCAAGAATGGTCACGGCAAGCAGACCCCGCTCACCCAGTACCCCACCTACGGGCGCGGCGGCAGCGGTGTTGCCACCATCGACCAGAAGGCCATCCCCATTGTCGGCAAGATCGTCACCGCCCGCGTGGTCCAGCAGTCAGACGAATTAACACTTATCTCGTCCAACGGCATTGTGCTGCGCCTCAAAGTCCGCGAGATCAAAGAATCCAGCCGCCCCACCCGCGGCGTGCATCTCATCAAGCTGCAAGCCGGCGACGTGCTGGCTGCCATTGCGCGCATCGCCGCCGCCGACCTGAAGAAGGCCGGTGCCGAATCAGATGATGAAACCCTGCCAGCCGAGGCTGCCTCCTGGGCCGAAGATTCCCAGCCTGCCGAGCCAGCAGAACCCGCAGATTCCCAGCCTGCCGACCCCGCCGACCCCGCAGATTCCGCAGAGCCAGCTGAATAAGCCTTTCCGATCATAAATCAAGTTCCCCAAACCAGCTCATGGTTTGGGGAACTTGATTTATAGGCTGCCGCTGCCAGAATTGATTAATTCACTTAATTTAATTGACAAGAGTAGTCAGATTTGCTATGATTAAATTTGCGCAAGTCGGGATAGGAACGTACTCGTCCAATTGCGTAATTGTCCCTATTTTCTCAACTTAATACCAGGAGCAGGTGCAGATGAATCTCCAACGTAGCGCGCAACCCTTCGTAAACGTGCTGGTTATGTTGGTCATGTTTTTCAATCCCTTCGGCTCAGTGCAGGGCACGGCGCATGCCAGCCCCGCGCCTGCTCAGCCCGCCAAAACCATCCTCCTCCGCCCTTGAAATTTCTGCCGCGGGCGCGTCCACTGCCAGACCGGGCAGCCCGTATGTTTATACCTTCACCTATACCAATATACCGGCTTTCACTGGCGTCAAGGCTTACATCAAACTGCCCGCCCATGCCACCTACGTAAGTTCTTCCCTGCCCTGTGCAGTCGCCGCTGGCGTCGCCACCTGTACCCTGGGTGATCTATCGGCAGACGGCAGCGCCAGCTTTACCTTCACCTTGCAGGTCAACCGCCTCAAAAAAGTCGGCAGCCCGCTCGTGCCGCAAGGCCCGCCCAACTACTCCATCGGCGCTGTGGGAATTCTGCCGGTCAGCGGTACCAACTATCTCGCCATCGATACGGTCACACCTTTCCTGGATGTGCCCGCCACTGATCCTTTCCTGAATGATATCCAGGCCGTCTGGGCTGCTGGTATTACCAACGGCTGCGGCTTGGGCTCGCCCTTGCCTTTCTGCCCCGCCAGCCTGATCACGCGCGCAGACCTGTCGGTCTTTTTCGAACGTTCCTTGCACGGCGGCACCTACAACCCGGGCACGCCTCCCATCACTTATACCGATACTGCCTCCAGCCCCTTCAAATATTGGATAGAGGCATTCAAGACGGATGGTATTACCAGCGGCTGCGGACCTGCCATCTTCTGCCCAGATCAAACCGCCTCCCGCGCACAGATGGCGGTCATGCTGCTGCGCGCCTCCGAAGGCAGCAGTTACAGCCCGCCTGCCGCCACCGGCACAATTTTCACAGATGTTTCCATCACTACCTTTGCAGCCGCCTGGATCGAACAGTTGAATAAACTCGGCTATTCCAACGGCTGCGGCTCTGGCAAGTTCTGCCCCGACCGCATGGTCACGCGCGCCGAAAGCGCTTCCTTGCTGCGCCGCGTCTTCGGCTTCCCCCTGCCAACGCAGTAAGCTTGTAAAGCATGTTTGATTTAGCGCCAGGTGCTTAAAGGGAAACCTTCATCCATCTGGCGCTTTTCTTTTTTTGCCTAGGCGTAGTACAATCAATACCTGCTAGGCCTTCTGCTGCCGGTTTTATAACGTAAGGAGTCCCCAGGTGAATAATGCCGCCCTCGCTCGCATGACCAAAGCCGACCTGCTGATCTTTATCGAGTCGCTTAACCGCCGCATGCAAGAAATGGAAATCGTCAAGAGCGATTTTGAGCAAAGGTTGGATCGCCTGTTGGAAAAGAACGACGTCTACCGCACCCTGCTGGACGAATCAAGCGACCCGATTTTTATGTTTTACCCGGATGGCACCTACCGTTTCGCCAACCGCGCTTTTGCCGAAGGCGTCGACCGGCCGCTGGATGAGATCATCGGTCACAAAATCTGGGACGTTTTCCCGGCCGACGAAGCTGAGAAGCGCTTTACCGTGGTCAAGTGGGTCTTCGAACACGGCCTGACGCGCATCATCGAGGTGCGCGTGCCGCGCAAGAATGGCGACCGCTACTACATCACAACCGTCAAACCCATTCTGGATGAGAAAGGCCGTGCGCTCTCGGTCATTTGCATTTCAAAAGATATCACCGACCGCAAACACATCGAATTTGAGCTGCGCCATCTAAGCACGCACGATTCTTTAACCAGTCTTTACAACCGGCATTTTTTCCATACCGAAATGGAGCGGCTGACCGAAAGCCGCCAGCACCCGATCTGCATCGTGATGATCGATCTGGATAACTTAAAAACTGTCAATGACACCCGCGGCCATCAGGCCGGTGACCTGTACCTGCAAAAAGCAGCCGGGCTGTTGAAGGAAATTTTTCGCAGCGAAGACATCCTCGCCCGCATCGGCGGTGACGAGTTCGCTGTCCTGCTGCCCCAGACCGATCAAGCCAGCCTGCTCAGTATTTTGGAGCGGCTAAAAGCTGGCATCCGCCAATATCAGGATGACCCGCTTTTTGACCTGTCCTGCGGCTGGGCCCTCGGCGAGCCCGGCACCACCCTGGATGATGTCATGCAGCAAGCCGACACCCGCATGTACGCCGAAAAGAGCCTGCACAAAAAAGTATAACGAAACATAAAAGCCCCGCCAGCGAAGCACGCTTCACTCGCGGGGCTTTTATGTTTGACAAAACAAGATAACCACCCTCGTAAATTGTCTTATTTCTCATCCGGGATGGATGAAATGTGATTCTTCAAAAGGGTCATGGTCTTCCCAGCCGGTCTAATCAATGCGGCTGACTTGATTGGCTTAGCCGGATAAACGGGGAAAGCCTTGGGGGGAAATTTGCCAGGCGCAAATACAATCTATTTTACTGGTTAGGACTCTTGGCGCGATTTCCCAGCTCTTCGATGAAATGGCGCACTATATCTTCCATCTCCTTGCGATCAGTGATATCTATAACAACTGTTCGACAGGTGCGGGGTTGATCTGCCTGTGCCGTGGCCAGGATCTGCAACCAATTGGGATGTTTTCCGCTGGATTTCAGGATTATTTCACAAGTCTCCTGGTGTTCACTTTTAAAAGTTTTGTTTAAAAAATTGTCAAATGTGGTTTTGGTCTCATTGTTAATGAAGTTTCTGAAATATTGATTGATCAGGTTGCCGCGTTCCACACCCAGTAGCTTTGCCCCCGTCAGATTGACCTGAATGATGATACCGGCAAGTGAAAGGGTAAAATAACCTATCGGGGCAAAATCATACAAATCAGAATATTGCCTGAGCATAATTTCTACTGCATCACGCGCGTGCATCAATTCATCATTCTGCATTTCCAATTCGATCTGGTGGACTTGTAGTTCGTGGACAAGACGCGCTGTATCCGCTTCTGGTAGCGGCCTGGTGGCTTGTTTCTGTTCATGCAGCCTTGCCTCAGCTTGACGCCGCAGTTCGCCCGCTTTGGCCTTGAAAATGGGTTCTTTTTTCATGATATGGTTCCCTTATTATTTTCCATCCAATACTTTGCGGAGACTGGATTCAGATGCGCGCAGATCTGCTTCCAGCCTTTTGGAAGTGGCAATATCCATAAAAGTGATTACCACGCCATCGATCATATTCTCAGATGTACGGTATGGCAGAATGCGTGCCAAAAACCAATTTCCATATGGTGTCGAAACCTCCATCTCATTTTTAATCAGTAAGCGAGCACTTCTCGAGCTTCATTCGCCAGTTCTGGATAGAGCAAGGCGGATAAGATATCTTTATTCACGTTAAATACAGGCGTATTGAAAATACGCCAGCGCCTTGTCGGCATCCTCCGGGAAAATAAACGTGATGCTGATTTCATCGCTCGAAGGCACCCCATTTTCAGGGCGCAGAAAATCCGGAATTTGAATGCTGCCGCTCGTAAATTTTGCAATCATGCGCACCAGCGCCGCATCCCCCACAATCTGCTGCTCAATGCGCGCCGAGACCGCATGTTTCAAATCAAAAATGGTCACACTGCGTGTATCGATCTCGCCAGGGGTCAGATCAGAATTCGGAAAGTCCAATGCCCACAACAAATGTGAGCCAAAACTGTTTGGATTGCGCTCGTCGAGCGCCGTTGGCAGGTACGCCAGGTTTGAGCGTTCGGGAAAGTCCGCCTCATCCAGGTCTGAATCAAAATAGGTCAGGATCAATTGCTCCGCCGTGAAAATCAAAAAGCCAAACTTAAAAGGCGCCGCGCAGGATAGCGTGGTGGTGTTGCAGCCCCACAAAAACACCTCCCCATCCGGCTGCGCTTTCAGAATTTGCGCCGCTTCCGCCTGAAAAGCCGGAGAAACATTGATCAACGCCACCCCGCCCGCAAACGGCGTAGCATTCAGGAATTGCTCACTGTCCGTATCCATCAGAGTCTTAATCGATAGCGTCTGCTCACAATCCACACAATTGAACGCATCTTCTTTGTTGACCTTACCACACGCCGGGCAAACACGAACTTTCATGCTAACCACTCCCTTTGGAATTTCCTCACACACAATATTCAAGATAATTATACATTGTTTGAATAGATTAAACTCCCAAATCAGTTTTTCGCAGCAATTCTCATTATCGCTTTAGCGATTTACGAATAGCCTCCTCCGCTAAGCTCATGGAAGCCAAATAGCCATTTTCACCCGGCACTCCTTATTTTCTCGCCTCAAAATGATGTCGAATAGCGCAAGCAAGACGGGCTGAGAGCTTGAGAGACTGGGGAGCTTAGCTCCCCAGTCTCTCAAAAAAAGATTTTCCCTTTTCCCGCACAACCCGCACGACGAAACATTATTCTTGCCAGCGGGAAAGGGCGCACGGGGATAGGGTCTCAAGTACCACCGCAATCATGTAAATATCCACAATGAAAATTTCTGTCATGCTGCCTTGTGAATTTGTCCCCGCGTTGGGTATAATTAAATATCCTCAAACGCCAGCCTTATCCGATCTCCTCATAATCATTTATTCCGGGGTGTCATGAACTCAAAACTACCTTCACGCGCCCATCTCTTCTGCCCGCACCTTGGCAGACGCAGCGATCCGAATTCCGCGATTGATCATCCCTCACCGCGCAACTATTGTTATCGCAGCCAAAACCTGGCAGGCCCGGCCTTGAGCCACCAGCAAAACTACTGTCTCAAGAAACGCTATACACAATGCCCGGTCTATTTTCAGCCTGGCAAAAACCCCTTCCCCAATCAGCTGCGCCACGGTCCGCCCATTGCAAAGAGCCTGGTTGGAACTGGTTCGCTTGACCCACCAGCTGGTCGAATTTATCCGAAAATGAATCGGTATCTTCTTGCCCTGTTCTAATTAACTTCGCACCTCGCACATCAGCGCCAGAAAGTTATCATCCGGATCGCGGAAGAATGCCATCCACAATTCATGGTCAAACATTTTCGCCACGAGTTCCGGGTGCTTGTCAAAATCAACCCCTCTTTCAGTCAGAGCCTGGTAAGCCCCGTGAATATCCGTCACCTTAAAATAGATGATCGAGCTGCGGTTCTTCAGGCTGGTTTTGGCGGGCACATCCAGCAGCAACCGCACCCCGCCGCAATCAAAAAATGCCAGCCCGGGCGGAGCCTGGAACAGAAACTTCATCCCCAGTATCTCGCGGTAAAAGCTCACCGCCCGCTCCAGGTCGCTGACCGGCACGGCAATCTGTCCTATCTGATCCAGTCCAAACGCTGGCGCTGTAGAGTCGCTCATGTTTATCATCCTTCAGGGGTATGGCTTGGGTGATGCTTTATTATAGTACGCTGTACCATCGAAAACGAACCCTGCTGTCCCCGTCCCGCCCCACATTTCACGGACGCCAGACCGCGCCCGAAAATCCCACTACTTTTTCAAGATCCTTATCGGCATAGATCGGGTTTTCTCTCCGCACGACCGCGTACAGCCGGCCCTCCTCCAGCCCCAGCAGGTAACAGCCAGAATACAGCGTGCGCGCACCGCTTTTCCCCGGCACATCCTGCACAGCGCAAAAAATGCCGTTATTGCCGCTCGGAGAATAAGAAAAGGAACGCAGTTGGAAATCTCGGTCCACGGTTTTAATCTCATCTTCCAGCTCCTGGCGCAGTTCAGACATCTTGCGCGCAAAGCCGAAGAAATCCTCCGCCCGTAGAAAAAAGCCGCGCTACGTGCGTTTGCCCCACGCCAGCCTGAAGTACTGCGCCAGCCGCCTAACCGCCCCCAGCGACGCATCCGTCTTAACGCTCTCACTGCCCACCGTTGTCGAGCCAATCGCGCACGCCAGCGCCTCCAGCAGTGTCGACTTGCCCTAACCGTTCTCGCCCACCAGAAACGTCACCGGCGCGCTAAACCGCAACTCACCCAGGTTCTGGATGATCGGCAGGTTAAACGGGAACAGCCCATTCTCCTGCTCCGGCCTTTTGCGCATAGTCAGGGATTTTTAGATGAAGCATCTCGCCATCCCCTCCACCTTAGCCGTAATCTTCTCACAGATCTTCCCGTACCATATCCCCGCGATTAGGATGCCTTTAGCTGGCATGTCGCGGCGTTTTGTTAGTGGCTTGCCAGAATCGCGTAAATTCCCACCTGCACTGCTCATGCTTGCATTGGATCAGTTATGTCTAGAGATTTTATCCAGGAAAAATCCTGAGTGTTATGTGTGGCAAGTGTCAATTTTTCATTGAGTGCGGTGGCAGCGATCAGTGCATCTCCCAGAGCCATGGCATGTTGCTGGCGCAGTTCAATGGCAGAAAGGAACACTTCTGGAGTTGGATATAAAATAGTAAGAGACGCAAATATTATGTCAAGCGCATTTTTTCGCGCGCTTTGAATTTGTGATACCCGAGTGTTTCTACCATGCTTATTGCTGAGACAAACAGGTCGTTTTCCAAAAACCAATCCACCAGATCGGGATAATTTCCGGATGCTGCATAGATGATTAGATTACTGTCGGTCAGCATTATGAATCCCTGCCCGGCATGGATCGATCTTCACGATTCCGCCTCTGCCATTCCACCGGGTCTGTGATCTCTGCAAAGGTTCGCAGTTCAGCCAGTGTAGCGAAGGCCTTCTTAAGCCGTTCTTTGCGCTTTGCCGTGTTGGATGCAGGTTGTGAAACGCGCTGCTGTAGGAATGTGATAAAGTCGAGCGCCTCCCGTTGTTTATCGGGCGGTAGCTGGCGTGCCTGATGTTGGATTTGTTCGATTAAGGTCATGTTATTCTCCTTACTACACTCCAATTATACACTTCCTCGCCATCCCCTCCACCTCAGCAACAATCTTCTCACAGATCTTCCCGTACCGTATCCCCGCGAACATCGCGCCCTTCAGCAGGGTATTTTTCTGCAACCGCTCCGCCGCGGATTTGTAAGAATTCTCCTTACCCTCATCCACCATCCCCATCATCTGGAACAGTGTGCTGAAACGGCCTTCAGGCGTGGGTTCTTTCATATAAATATTCATGGATTGCGCAAATTTTGTGCAGACCGCCTCGCTCAACCCCAGCTCGGCCAGCACCGGGTTATACCTTCCAGATACCTGCCTGTCCACCCCCTGCTGTTCAAAGTGGTACATTTCCAGGATGATCGCCAGCCGCGAGCGGTACAGCTGACGCTTGAACAGCAAAAACGGCAGCTGCCGCCCAAAGATAACCTTCAGATCAACTTCATCTGCCAGGCAGTGCACCAGGTAACCCTGTAAAAATGATTTATTCAGTGGGAATTTAGCAGCATAAGCACTGATTTGTTCGGGCGCCAGGTGCGTCTGGCTGCGCGCCACCCCCGCCGGGTAGCGCATATCCGCCGCTACCGTGCCCCAATAATACTCAGCGGGCTCTGCAGGGCTCAGCAGCGGTTCCAGTTGGGCGGCAACCACAATGTGAGAATAAGGGATCATTTGCTCGTTTCAGAGAAGAGCCGGTTACCCTGTTTGCATGTCATCGCTAAATTCAATCTTGAACTTCTCCAGCCATTCCACCGCCAATACCTTCAGCGCTTTGTCCTGAAAACTGTACCAGTCCTGTTCAATGCCGTAGCGCATAATCGCAGCCTTGAACCTGCGGAACGCACCGGAGCCTTCGATCAGCTCCAGCAGCGCCGCGCTGGTGCGCTGATTTTTCACAGAGATGCAAAATTCCTTCATGATCACATACCGGTCAACCTGGGTCTCATCCGGAAATTTGAGATAATCCTCGGAATACAGAACCTGCTTGGCTTCCTGGATGGCTTCCTGCTCCCAATCCGCATAGCCGCTCAAATCTTCATCCGCTTCAGCCCGCGCAAAATCCTCATCCGAGATCGTGACGATTTCTCCGCTGCGCTTATTCAGGTACGAGTGCAGCCCCTGGGTGAGCATCTGCATTTCATCAACGACATTCCGAAGCGAGATAAGCGCAGTCATGTTGTTTTTACCTCTAAAGAAAGGATGGGCCAACGTTTTTGCGTTGACAATTTACATGGACCCTTAACATCAGGGCAGGAACCCGCCGATAATTAAAGATGCCGATAATCCAAACCCGAACATTGCCAGTGTTTCCATGTCAGTCTGTGCAGCTTCTGACGCATAAGCTATGCCAATAGCCGCCGCGGTGATCAATGCCATTAAAATTCCAATTCGACGCATCATTCTCTTATTCGTGCTGGACATAAAATAATTGCTCCTTCGATTCTTTCTTTATTAAAAGAATTGTGCCAGTAATTATAACGGTTGGCGGCCTGAATCATCCCCAAATTTTTGTTTCTTTCATAGATTACTCTCCATCTTTTGTGCGCATAGCCAAAAAGTAAGCCCCCGCGCCGATCGGCGGCAGAAAAACCAGCGCAATGATGCGCTGCATCAGCCCATCGTAACCCTGCGTATTGATCCCGTACAAGATCGGCACCAGCCCAATGCACACCACAATCGTGATCACCAGGTACGCTTTGATCATCCCCGCGCCCTCATGGTGCCAGAGCGCGGCCGCCAGCGCAGTAGGCAGCAGGAACAGCCCCGGCATAAAAGGGTTTGCGCTGTGCAGCGGGCTGGGCAGTGGAAAAAGCCCGGCCCACACGCTGCTCAGCCCGCTCATCCCGATCGCAATTGAAGTCAGCCATGCCAGCAGGCTGCTGGTTTGCTGCCTGATCAATGCGCGATAGAAGCCCGGTGCGGCCAACAGCGTAATCACCCCGGTCAGAACAGCCCCAATATTAAAAATCCCCGGCGCCGCCGAGCCCCTCGAACCCAGAGTACTGGCATCCATGCTCAAAATGCTGTAATGCGGGAAGAACGGCAGCGCCAACACCTGCATGCCAAAATAAAGAAATGGCACCGTGATGCCCATGCCCAGCGAAAAGTGCGTAAAGTCATCTTTCATTTTGGGTGAGTGCTTATTGAAGATTATATCTTCTCAATAACCCGCGCATATCGTAATAAAGCGAGTTAAACATCCCACAATTATAACGGGTTTCGTTCCGAATCCTCCCGTAGGGGCGCAAGCCTTGCGCCCCGATCTTGCGCCCCGTCTGAAGCATCAAAGTGCGTGCATTTTATCCCTGGCTTACCGGTTGCCGAAGTCTTGGGCTGGAACCGACATCAGGTAAAAGTACACCGCGCGCAGTTCAAAATCTGACATGTGCCGGTAGGATTTCCAGGGCATGTAATTTGGGTTAATTCTGCGCCCATGCTTTTCGCCATTGCGCATGATTTCGATAAAGCCCTGTTCACCCCAGGCCTGCAAACGACTCCCCTTGCCAGACGTCAGATTGGATGTCGCTGGCCACTCAGCAGGAAAACCCAGAATTTCCCCACCAGACAGGCCAGTACCGTGACAGACTTTGCAAGAGAGGGATAGATATTCGCCATATGCAGCGGTTAACCCGGGCTGTGGCGCAACAGGAGCAGGCCGATCATGGGGTATCAGTTCGGCAGGCAAAAAGGTGATTGCCTTGGTGAGGTTCATCACCAAAAAACCGCTGAAAGAAAGCGCGCTGGGGGGCATTTCATTATCAACTGGCGGCAGGCTGAGAATGTATGCCAGAACTTTCCCCAAATCCGAATCGCTCATATAATAAAACTCGGTGGAAGGCATAAAGAGCAATGGGCTTCCGTCCGGACGCAGACCATGCCGGATGGCGCGCAGCAGGTCCTCATCGCTGCGCTGCGCGCCAATCCCCCCCTTCCCGCCGCTCAAATTGGGGGTGATCACCTGCCCGATTGCGGGATTATCCATATAAACAAGGCCCTGCAAGTGTTCACCATGACAGGCCTCGCAGCCGCGGTATTGGAATATGCGTTTGCCTTCATTAATTGCAGCAACATCTGTCGGAAGGATCATGGTTTGCATGGGCACATCATATTTCTTTTTCAGACGCATCTGCCCCACACCGTACAGAACCAGGATGCCCAAAATCAGCAAACCGATCAGCGTACCCAGGATAAATCCAATCCATTTTAGAACAACTCTCATCGAAAATATCCTACCCTGAATACAATTTAAGCGTGCCATCATCCAATTGCTCATCGCGCAATTGGACAAGCGCTTTGTGTGCCGGTCCAGCAACCACACGCCCTTCCGCGTCAAAACGCGACCCATGGCATGGGCAGTCAAACCCGCCCTCATCTTCAACCCGCACTGTACATCCCAGGTGCGTGCAGATCAGGCTGGTAGCTTGAATTTTCCCTGCCTGGTTGGTTATCAGCGCCGGTATATCGCCGCGCACCGTCCTTGAACCGGGTGGGTACAGAGCAAGCGATCCCAGGTCATATTCAATGGGGGGCGCAGGTTCAGGTAAATAACCGAGATAACGCAGCAAACCAACAAAGCCGAGCGCGCCAGATACAATCAGCACGCCGCGGGTGGATAGTTTGATGAAATCTCGACGCGAAATTAAATGCATATTTGCCATTTCTCTCATATATCTCGGTCATTCCCTAACCAGAAAATGCTCCAATAACCGTCAGCAGTAAAATGATAACCACGATCAAAATCACCAACACTTGAGCCAACCTGTTACCTCCACTAAACCAGTGTCCAAGTTGCTCGCCCCTTGCATTTGGCAGCAAATAGGGCGTCAGGCCCAATGCAAATAATAGCAAAACCGGCGTAAGCACGCCCCACACAAACGGATCACCCAACTTGAGCAGCCACTGCACCCACAGAAAAAACCACGGAGCGCGCGACTCAATGGTCAACTCGCTGCCCATTGAAATCGGTTGAGAAATAGGAGCGGGCAATAACCCGGAAATGAGAAGCAGGATTGCTCCAGCAATAATCATCATCAGCAATTCACGATTAAGCAATTCAAAGCGTGAAATGCGCTGAAGAGAACTACGCTTCGTGACCGGAGGAACGGCAATGCCGCCATCTCTCCGCACACGGAAAACGTGCCAGATTGTAAAAATACCCATTACCAGAGCCAGACCAAAGGTATGCCAGGTGTAAAAACGTGTTAAAGTCATCGGGCCAGGTTCATCCGCTCCAACCACAAATCGATATATAGCTGAGCCCCACCAGGGGATGGTTTTTAATAGATTCGCGCCTACCACCAGCGCCCAACGAATGCCATCATCCCACCGTAAAACATAGCCTGTAAAATCCAGCAGCAGGATCATCACCAACAGACCCAATCCAAGAAGATAATTAAAGCGCCGGGGTGGGGCATAGGCGCCAGTCACTACCACCCGCAAAAAATGCAGAACCATCACCAGAACCAGGAATTGCGCCGACCAATAATGTAGGTTGCGGATCAATGCGCCAAACGGCACGAGTGTGCTGATCGTTTGCACCGAAACCGCTGCTTGTTCTGGTGTGGGAACATAATAGAACATTTCCAATATACCCGTGACCAGCAGTATTACAGAAAGGAACACCGCCAACCCACCCGCGCCAAGTGTATAACGCAGATTCGCTTGCTCCATTGGAATACTTGGCGGGTGAAGATGGTGGAAGAAGTTTGGTCGCCCTGCGGCTTGCACAGTTAACGGCCGAAGACGCGCCTGCATCACCAGTCCAACTGCTGCCAATCCTAGCAAAAATGATAATATCAGCACACCGGGTAAATCATTTTCTGGCAAAACAACATTGCGATGCACAGGAATTGCCGCGCTATTGGTGCCGCTCAAAACTAATTCCCCGGGCTGTTTATTATTTAAACGCAGAACAAAAGCGGTTAGCGCCCAGGCTTCGCTGGCTGAAATTGAACCAACCGGGAAGAGTGGCATGTTTTTTTGGATGTAGTCTTGCAACTGAAAAGCGTTCGTAAAACGCGCCAGGCTGCCCCCTCCAACCAATGCCGGCGCGCCTGCGCGGGGAAGTTCAAAGCTATTGACAGGGTGATCGCTTGCATGGCAGCCTGAATTCCAACAATCACGCTGATTGGCCGAAAAGGAATTTTGCCAATCATCCGTCAATCCCTGTCCGCGGTCTCCGTGACAATCCATACACATCGCCCAATAAAGCTGTGCGCCGTTATCCGCCTGGGATGGCGGCAAAACCGTTGGCGGCTGGGCCAGACGCGCAGGAGTGGGGGAAGCTGTTTGTTGTGGGATGATGCCTGCATTTACACGGGCTGAGACAAAAAACAATCCACAAAAAACCAGGATAACGATGGCGAGGAAAAACAAGAAACGCGGCATGATTGTGAAATTATACACGATAGAAATTGCAACCTCAATGAAATTCAAGATCCCCTCTCGTAGGGGCGCAAGCCTTGCGCCCCCATCATCGTCCCATTCACCCCGCCGCCCCACCCCTCCCCCCCAGTAGGGGCGCAAGGCTTCCGCCCCAATCATCCCCCCTCCCTCCATTTTAGTACCATTGCACCCCCTCCCCAAAATCCTCCCTCCTCCCAACCCCGCATACTGTATAATAAGTTCACCATCCATGCCAACCATTCAATGTAGAAACTGCGGGTTTGAAAACCCATCCAATATGCGTTTTTGCGGCAACTGCGGACTGCGGCTGCTCGCCACTGGCATGTTACCCAACATCGAACCGGTTGTCGAGCAAGAACCTGCCAGCCGCATCGGCGAACTCGTCGGCGCAGACTTGCTCGAACGCTTTCGCAAAGCCGGCCTCGAAGCCGCCGGACAGCGCCGCCAGGTCACCGTCGTCTTTGTCGACCTCTCCGGCTACACCAACCTCTCCGAAAAAATAGACAGCGAACAACTCTACGAACTCGTCCAGCGCTGCACCCACTTGTTCGCCAATGACGTCTACAAATACGACGGCATCGTCGATAAATTCACCGGCGACGGCCTCATGGCCCTCTTTGGCGCGCCAATCGCCCACGAAAACAACGCCGAACTTGCCATCCGCGCCGCCCTGGATATGCAAACCGACCTCGCCGTCATCAGCGCCGAGCTGCAAGTCAGCCTCGGTTCCAAGATCACCGCCCACATCGGGCTGCATTCCGGGCACGTCGTCGTCGGCGGCGTCGGCTCCAACATGATGATGAACTACACCGCCATCGGCGATGTCGTCAACCTCGCCAGCCGCCTCGAAACCGCCGCCGGCCCCGGCAAGATCCTGGTATCCGATACAGTCTTCCGCCAGGTGCGCAGCCTGTTCGAATTTGAAGCCGTCCCGCCCCTTACCCTCAAGGGTGTCAGCCACGCCGTCACCGCCCACCACGTACTCGGCAACCGCACCCGCCCCGGTTCTGTGCGCGGCATCGAAGGCCTGTACGCCCCCATGATCGGCCGCGACGGCGAACTGGAACGCATTTGCCAGACCGTCACCGCCATGACCGCCGAAAAGAGCGGGCGCTTCGTCGCCATCAGCGGCGAGGCTGGCATCGGCAAGAGCCGCCTCATCTCCGAATTTAAAGCCTTCCTTACCCAGCTGCCCGTCCAGGTCCAGGAAGGCTACAGCCTCATCTACCGTAAGGGCGTCGCCTACTGGATCTTTCAGGATCTGTTGCTGCGCGTGCTGGAAGTCGATGCCGAAACCCCGCGCGTCGAAACCCAATCGCGCCTGCGCGAGCGCATCACCCGCCTGATGGGCGAGCGCGTCGACGATGTGCTCCCCTACCTCGAACACCTGCTCTCCCTGCCGCTCTCCAACCCCATCGCCGCCCGCCGCATTGAATACCTCGCCGCCGAACAGCTGCGCCAGCAGATTTTCCTGGCCGTCCGCGAGCTGCTCGTGGCCGAATGTCACCAAAAACCGCTCGTGCTCATCCTCGAAGATTTGCACTGGGCCGATAGCGGCTCGCTTGAGCTCATGGATCACCTCACCGAGCTGCTGGTCAAAGAGCCCATCGTCATCGTGGCCGTCTCGCGCAACTTTACCGACCCGCAGCTGGCCGCCATCACCCGCCGCACCTCCGACCTGCTGCGCCTGCGCTACACAGATGTACCGCTCAAGAGCCTCTCGCCAGATCAAAGCGACCGGCTGCTTTCCAAGTTGCTCGCCATCTACAACATGCCCGAAAGCCTGCGCAACCACATCGTCCAGCGTGCCTCCGGCATCCCGCTCTATATCGAAGAAATTCTGCGCATGCTCATGGATCGCAACCTGCTGCGCCGTGAAGATGGTCGCTGGCAGCTTACTGATAAGGTTGACCTGCAAACCCTGGGCGTGCCCGATACCATCGAAGGCCTTATTCTCACCCGTTTCGATCACCTCGAACTGATAGCCCGCCACGTGCTCAAGGTTGCCAGCGTCATCGGGCGCGCCTTTACCCGCATCGTCATCATTGATTGTCTGCCCACCCTTACCCCCGAAGAGATCAACAACGCCTACAGCATGTTGCTCGACCGCGAATTTATCCTGCTCGACCCATCCCCCGGCGGCGAATACATGTTCAAGCACGTTCTCGTCTCAGATACCATCTACAGCACCCTGCTTAAGAAAGAACGCAAAGAACTGCATGGACAGGTCGCCGACACCATCGAAAGGCTCTTTGCCGACCGCCTGGATGATCAGATCGATATGCTGGCGCGCCACTTTTTCTGGGGCGAGCGCAAAGAACGCGCACTGCATTACCTTATCCTGGCCGGAGAAAAGGCCGCCCGCAACTACAACACCGTCCAGTCTCAAAAACACTTTGAAGATGCTCTGTCTCTGCTCCCCGATACCGCGCATACCATCGACCAGGACCTGCAGGTTCATACCGGGCTGGGCGATGCCCTGGTGCTCACCGGTGATTATCCCGCCGCGCGTACTTCCTATCAAAATGCCGTCAAACTCGTCCCGTCCGCTTCAACCGAATACGCCGAGCGCTTATGCGCCCTGCAGCGCAAGATCGGCATGACCTGTGAATGTCAGGGCGATTACGACCAGGCCCTGGTGTACCTCGAACAGGCTGGCACTACCCTCTCGCAGGCCGGGCTCAACTCCCCAGGTGAACTTTCGCAAATCTACAACGATACCGGTTGGATTTATTTCCGCCGCAGCATGTTGGATGAAGCCGAAAGCTACCTGACCCGCGCCCTCTCCATTGCCGAAAAAGCCTCCCGCCTCGACCTGATCTCCTCGGTCTACAACCGCCTGGGCGGCGTCCAGTATCAAAAGGATCACATCAAACAGGCCAGCGATTTCGTCTTCAAAAGCATCGCCATCCGCGAAGAGATCGGCGATGTGCTGGGTGTGGCGCGTTCCTATAACAACCTCGGCAATCTCAACTGGAAAAGCGGCATGTGGGATGACGCCCTGGTCAACTTCAAACGCAGCGCGGAACTGCAAACCCGCCTGGGCGACGTGGAAGGTATCATCGACCTCAACAGCAACCTGGGCCTGCTGCAAATTGACCGCGGCTACACCGAAGAAGCCCGTCACTACATAGAAGATGCCCTCGAACATGCCGAACAGATCGGACACAATTTTCACATCGCCCTCGGCAACCACAACATGAGCATGCTCTTCACCGCCATCGAAGGCTGGTCCACCGCCCTGGAATATGGCCTGCGCTCCGAAGCGCTCTTCAAGAGCCTGGGTGAAAGCGCCAACCTGGTCGATGTTTATATCAACCTGGGCGTCGTCTACCTCGGCTTGCGCGATATGGAACACGCCGCGCGCTGTGGCGAACAGGCCCTCGCCACCATCAAAGATTTTGGAGACGACCGCGAAACCGAAGACAATGGTCGCGCCCTGCGCCTGCTCGGTGATGTCGCCATGGCCGTCCACGATCTCGAAAAAGCCCGCATCCTCTACCACGAAGCCGAGATGATTTTCGAAAAAGTCGGCAACCGCCTCGAGCGCGGCCGCCTGTTAATGAGCGTCGCGCGCCTCGCCTCCGTCCAGAACCGCCGCCCGCTCGCCAGTTCCTGCCTTGGCCTTGCCAAAAAGCTCTTCGAACAGCTCGGCGCCCGCCAGGACCTGCGCCGCCTCACCGCCCTCCGCGCCCGCCTCGGCCTATCCAGCGCAACCTAAAGCCCCCTTTTGGCGAAAATCTTCCCGAACCTGGCCGTCCAGCGATTGAAAATCGTATGTTAGCCCCGCCTGTGGAGTTTCGCCGGTTTATGGCAGCCCGCCTTTAGCGCAAAAACTCCACAAAACAACCGATTTTCCCCCCCTTCCTTTGGAAGGGGGCCGGGGGGATGGTCTACGACCGGTATAATCGCTGTGTGAGTAATTTGACATTTGTCAATGTTTTTAATATTGAATTCCAATACACTACGTTCCCCTGTGTATTTGGACTTGCCCTTTAGGAGCCAGCCATGCCCGCCCAGCCCCAACAACCCCCCGCTCCCTCTTTTTGGGAATTGAACATAACCAAAAAAATCATACTCGGATTACTTTTTTTCGCAGCGGCCCTCGCCTGCCTGTTCCTCCTCATCCCGGCCGCCCGCACCAGCCTGCTGACCGCCACCGACATCATCATCCCCGCCCTGCTGATTTTGCTCGCGCTGCTGGTGCTCTTCCAGCTTGCCCGCCGCAAAAACGCCTTTGTCGTCATCCTGCTCGGCCTGACGCTGCTGGGCGGCCTGTCCGGCTGGGGCCTGCGCACCTATTCAGATCAGGTGCAGGCCACAAAGATCATTGTCCTGGTCCCACGCTTTGATGGCGAAGAAGACCAAAACAACTTCCGCGCACAGATCATCGCCGAGATCAAGCTTGCCGCTAAAGACCTTCCAGATGTAGAGATCATCGCCTCCGAAGACACCGTAACCCGCGACCTCGGCGCAACCTACGCCCGCCAGCTCGGAGAAAAAGCCCAGGCCGATATTGTGGTCTGGGCCTGGTACAAAACCAGCCTGGCCCCCAGGCTCAACATGTTTATCGAAGATACCTCCCCGGCTGCGCTGGATGCCCCGCTGCCTGCGGATGCCTCCCAACCCCAACCCATTGTTGCCTATCTGCGCGCCTTAACAATGCGCCGCTCCTTTACCGCCACCTCCGATACCTTTACCACGCTCATGGCCGCCCTGTTAAATTACAAGAGCGGCAACTACCAGGTCTTTCTCGATCGTGCCGCGCAACTCATAGCCACAAAAGATGTTTCCATGCTGCTGGTCCCCTCCGATGTGGATTTTTACGTGGGCGTCAGTCATACCCTGCGCAAAGAGACCGACCTGGCAATAGAAGTTTATTCCCAGGCCATAAAAACCAACCGCAAAGGCCCCGCCGCCTACAACAACCGCGCGCTCGCCTATATCGAGCAGGGCAAACACGCCCTGGCCCAAAAAGATTGTGAGCTGGGTCTGGTCATCGACAGTCAATACACCGTACTCTACAACACCACCGGCATCGCCCTCCTGGGTCTTAAGGATTACGAAAAAGCCGTGCGCGCGTTTTCGTTCGTGATAGCCAATGACCCCACCGACTCGCGCGCCTACCACAACCGCGCCCTGGCCTACCAGGCCCTCGGCAAAACCGACTTCGCCGCCGCCGATCTAAAAAAAGAAACCGAACTGCGTAACACATTGTCAAAGTAATTTCAAAAATTGGGTTTGCTCAGGCAGGCCAGATTGTCACTTTGAAACAACTTCCAAATCCAGGTTGTAACTTCGGCTTTCGCCTGCTTCAAGCACAGGCAATTGGCCTGAGGCCCTGGTCGCCGCGCGCCCGCCCAACCCATTGCAATTGGCGGGTTCTATACCAACCACATAAGCACCCTCACCCATCATCTTCCATTCCATCAGGTAGGGTAGTTCAGCGGTTTTATAGCTCCAACGCAAACCCAACTCCATCTGCGGGTTGTGCAATTCCACCGAAGTCAGCCCGTTTTCAGCGGCAGCTGGCCGGTGAATAAAAACCTGTTCCTGGTAACCCGCTGTCGGGGGTTGAAAGTGCTCCCATTCCGCCAGGCCCCCCTGGGCAGCCCCATCGCGCGGCAGAGTCTCTTCTGATTGAAGCAACAGACGGGTATTTTCACTCAGCAGCGGAAAACCCAGGTTGAAATGATAAAGCAGCATGTGCGGGCTGGCTTGAAAACCTTCATTGGTCACAACGTCTTCAATGCGAAGATGATTTGAGCCCAATGCCGTGCTAATCCGCCGCCGCAGCACCAAGTTTTCCGAAAAGAAGGCTGCTTGCCGAACCTCCCCACTGATTTCCAGGCGATACTCATCCCCATCCCAGAAAGTGCGGTACCCCACCTGTGAAGCAGGACAATTACTGATCCGCCCATGTAAGCCAAATTCCGCACCATCCTCTGCCGTAGCCGAGCCAAACTGATCCAATCCGCAAGTTGCCAGCAAACCGCCAGGGAACGAACGCAACCAGCCGAGACCCTGCGCCTCGAAATAAGCCGGGTGCACATCCCCAACCGGAGAGCGCCAGGAGAGCGGAACCCCCCCCATCTCACAACTGGAAATATCCAAAGCCCGGTCGGCATTGACCTGAAAACGCAAACCGCCACCCGTCCAAACTTCCAGAAACCGGCAGCCGCGCGCCTTACCATCTCCGGCCTCAACCAGGCGAATTCCAGCCAACTGCTCCATCTGACCAACCCGGCGTAGCAGCTCTGCCTTGCTCCACTCTCGATCAAAAATTTTGGTCATAGATTTTTTTCCTTTTTACGGATGATATGTCTCTGCCGATAATTCCCTCAGATAATCCGCCATCAGAGGCCACATTCGTTGATAATACTGGTAGCGCATCTGGTAACGTTCGTGCTGATGCAGGTCCGGCTCAAAAGTGCGCTCAAGCTTGACCATGGCAGCTACCCCCTCAGTATAGCTCCCAAAAATCCCTGCCCCAACCCCCGCAATAATGGCCGCACCCAGAGCACCCGCCTCGGTAATCACCGGTCGGGTAAATGGCTTCCCGAAAATATCGGCACAAGTCTGCACCCAAATGTCAGAACGACTACCGCCGCCAACTGCGCGATAATTATCGATTTTGATGCCGGTCGCGGGCAGCGAGTCAACCACTTCTTTAAGATAGAACGACACCCCCTGAAGAATACCCTTCAGCACCTCACCGCGCCTCGTTTCCAGGTGCAACCCGGCGATCATCCCGGCCGAATCGGCAATAAACCGGGGTGTGCCAGTTGGCGAGAAGTGCGGCAGCACCATAACCCCGCTCGGCTCCGCAGGCAGCTCAGCAAACAGCGACGGATAAACAGAACGACCTTCAGCCTTAGCCAGGCGGTGTTCAACAATTGCAAAAGTATCCCGGAACCACTTAACCAGCGCACCACCCTGGTTGTAAATAAAGCACACGTAACGGTCAGGAATGGCATGATGCTCGGTGTTCAGCCCGCGTGAAATCATGGCTTGCAAATCAGGCGGAGTCACAAAAACCGATGTAATGCAATGGTACGTACCCATGCCATAAACGGCGCTGCCCGCATCCACCACACCACTGCCAACTGCGTTGGCACACTGATCATGCGCACCACAGACAATTTTCACTCCGGGCGGCAGACCCAAATCGGCTGCCATCTGCGCCGCCACAGTCCCGATCACGGTTCCCGAAGGTGCTGTGTCCGGCAGTTTCGACCGGTCCAGACCAGCAGCATCCAACAGCATATCCGACCAATCGCAGGTATGGATATCGAAGAGTAACGTCCGGTTGGCCAGCGAATAATCCACCACCGGGTCGGCACCCAGCATGAAGGCTGTAAAATCACTCCAGTTTAAAAATTTATAGGTCCGCGCATATAGCTCGGGCTGGTGAGCGCGGATCCATTTGAGTTTGGTCAGGGTGTATTGATTGCCAAAAATGTTACCATTGATGGCATACAGGCGTTCATTTGACAAAACTGCCGCCAGATCAGCCAGAAATTCTTCACCGCGCAGGTCAAAATTAAGCAGGGAGGCTCCCAGAATCTGCCGATCGGCTGAAACCGGGACGACCGCTTCTGCCAGGGAAGATACTGAAACCGCCCCTATCTCTGCCCCTGGCATGGCAGCCGTCACCTTGCGAATAGATGCCTGGATCGCCCCCCATACGGCTGCGGCATCCAGCTGCGCCCAGCCTGGCTGAGGGCTTTGGGCATCGTATTCACAATAAGCCGAAGCCAACACCTCGCCTTGCAGCGAGAACAGGGCCACTTTGCAGCCGGTTGTCCCAACATCGATCCCAAGCAGGTTCATAACAGCCCCTCTGTCACCAACGGTTGCGTATTACTTAAGCCAAAATACTCTTCAATCAGCCAACTGGTGCGCTCATAAACAGCATCCTGAGCACTGGAAATTTTTCCCGAGGTTTGTAGGATGCTCTCATAGGTCTGACGAATTTCTGTGCCGATATTGATTTTGACGATCCCCTTTAAAAAGGAAGCCAGCACATATTCACGGGGAATGCCCGAGCCGCCATGTAAAACCAGGGGCACCCCGCTAGCCCGCGAGAGATTCTCCAAATGCTCCAGGTTCAAACGCGCAGCGATTTTCTTTTGATCTCTATAACCACCTGAAACAGCTCCATGAATATTCCCAATGGCAACCGAAAGCCAATCGCAGCCAGATTCAGCCACAAAACGGCGCGCCTCATCCACCTTCGTGAAACCTCTTCCCGAGGCAAATAACTCCTCATAGGGCGGTAACGGTCCAGCCTCGTGGCCCAGAACGGCTCCCAATTCTGCTTCACACGGCAGCCCGGCTTTATGCGCCAATTCCACCACTTCACGAGTGGCAGCAATATTTTCATCCAGAACCAGGCGTGACCCATCCACCATCACAGAATGGTACCCCAGGCCAATCGCCTGTTGGACGATCTCGAGATAATTAACCCGCTGGCCATCTTCGTCAATCACAGGAACGTGATCGAGGTGCAGGCGCACGTGATCCGGTACCTGCCAACGGAAGAATTCTTCCGCCACAGCCTGAGGCCCGCCAGCTTCGAATTTGAACCATTCCAGCCGGGCCGTTTCGATCAACGCAAAGCTGTTTTGATCAACCACAGCCCGAATAACTGGCTCCAGCATGGGTAAATACGGGATGTTGAAGGCCGGAATAGCTATTCCAGTTTTCATTCCATTCTGAACAATGTTCTTGAGTTCGGGCATGCTCTACTCCGCCTGGGGCACACTAACTTCAAAGCCGAGATACTTTTCCAGAGCCTCTTTCAGGGGAGCAACATGCTTGCCAGGGGTGACACCCACATGATGGCGGTATCCGTTCAACCCCACATGCAGCAGCACATCCTGCAATTTGTCAATCTCTGCTACCCCGGCAGCGCCAAAGAAATTCCCTGGTATTCGGTCTTCGGTGAAACGGCCATCCCCAAGGAAAATCTTGACCTTGCCAGATTCCGTCATCATGCTTCCGAACGTTAAATCGGTGGGAGCAATGCGTCCGACAACGCAGCCAAAGCTGTTATTTACGCCCACAGAGTTTGCCAGAATCAGATGATCTGAAACCTGGCCCTTGGTGGTCATCAATTCGCGTGGCACTGGCCCACAGTGGAACAAAATGACCTTATCATCTTCTTCCCCATAATTATTATTCCAATCTAAAACAGTAGCCGGACGGCCAGAAGCCAGCGACAATGCCGCCATCACCACCGCGTTATAGACATCGACCTCACAGGCTGCGATGGTGCCAGTATTGTTAAGCAACCCGAGCAGCACACACGGCGAAATCCCCAGTTGCTGCTGCAATTCGATCCAACAGCGGATGGCGATCGCATCCATTTGGTTTTCGACAATCAGTTCATCCAGTACCACGCCAAGCCGGGTGATATTTTCCAGAGCGGCATCCGGCACACCTTCCCAGGAAGTATAGTCTTTCAAAACCTCCAGCTTCACCTTGTAAGCGCTGCTTTCAGCCGAAAGAGCCTTGACCCGCGCAATGACCGTCGAAAGATCGAAGGTTTCAACGGTCACGCCCATACGCTGCAAAGCAACTTCGTCATAACGCACAGTTTTGAAGGCCGAGGTGCGAGCCCCAACCGCCCCCACAACCAGGTGACGGAAACCATTGACCACCCGGCACATCCGGTCGAAGTGATCAAGATTAACCCGGAAGCGTTCACTGCCAGGGCTGACCACGTGCGGCTTAAGCGCCGTAAATTTTAGATTGTGCTGGTGAAAAACATCCATGATTGAAAACTTACCGCAAAAGGCATCACGTCGGAGTGTCGGTCCCATTCGGTCAAATTCGTCGGGGTAAGCCTGCACCAGGATCGGAACCCCGGCTTCTTTCAAAGCGGCCACGGCTCCATTTTCATCCCCGAAGTTTGGCAAACTTAAAATCACGCCATCAAATTTGCCCTGGTTTTGCCTCAGAAAATTGGCAAAAATCTGGCCTTCCTGGGGAGTCTCGACCGCTCCGTAACGAGTGGCTTCCGCTTCCAACATCAAAACTTCGTGTCCGGCGGCTTTGAGAACTTTCGGAAGTTCTTCCCTTGCTTCAGCCTGTAACGAAGCCGGGAAGAAACCACGGTTACCGAAATAGACGGCAAAACGAGATTTTTGTGCCATAATTTTTTCTCCTATTGAGACTTCATGATTCGACAGCAGCCTGACCCCGGCTGCCAAAGATTTCCATCTGTTCAGCCACCACACCCGCAACGCTTTCTCTCACTTCATTGAGCATCAGCGGGTAATCATTGTAGCGCTCTCCAGCCGTGCTCAGGTAGCGGGTGGTTGTTTGAATAGCCGCTTCAGACATTCCGGTAAAGAAATTAATCTTGGCAATCCCCAGTGAAATTGCCTGGCGGAACTCAGTCGCCGAAATACCTGACCCCCCGTGTAAAACCAGGGGAATTCCGGTCACATCACGAATGGCGCTCAGCCGCCCAAAATCCAGATCCGTTTCCCCTTCGTAACGCCCGTGTGAGTTGCCGATCGCTACTGCCAGTGCATCGATACCGGTTTGCTCCACAAAGATTTTGGCTTGCTCAATATCGGTATATTTGGCCGGATCCGCCTTGCCCATCAAGCCGCCGCCCTCTTCGCCCCCCACCGCGCCCAATTCAGCTTCAACAGAAATATTCCACGCATGACACATCTTCACCACCTCACGGGTTTGGCGAATATTTTCATCGAAATCCAGCTGTGAGCCATCAAACATGACTGAAGTGAAGCCGTTGGTTATCGCCCGTTCAATCGTGCTTATCGTTAGTCCATGATCCAGGTTGAGAGCGATTTCAAACCGTTCCTGCCTTGCAATTTCCTTGATGGCAGGCACAATGTGTTCCATGCTCACAAAAGGCAAATGAACCTCCGCGATGTTTAGAATAACCGGCGAGGCTGAACGACGGGCCGCCAGGGTAATTCCCTCCAAAAATTCGAGATTGATTACATTAAACGCCCCCACAGCGTATCCTTTTTGATAAGCTTTATCCAACAGTGTTTTCAGTGTCACCAGCGCCATATTTTACCTCTCAACAAGTTCTAAAAATGGAAATATGTTTCATTAAAACGTTTTAATGGTTATAATATTTATAATTAAAACGTTTTAATTTGTCAAGTGTTATTTGATACTTGCTTGATACTACATTTAGAAAACGGAGAGCTTTGATGAAATCCACGGTTCAGGATGTCGCCCGGCGGGCAGGAGTCTCAGCAGGCACAGTTTCAAATGCTCTCACCGGCAAACGGCCAGTTGCTCAAGCAACTCACCAACGTATCTTAGCCGCCATGCATGAACTGGGCTACCAGCCTAATCTCATGGCGCGCGGGCTGGTCAACCAACGCAGCCATGTACTTTCCATCGTCATCAACGAATTACACGATCTTGGTTTTTATGGGTATTCATCGGCCCTCAACGGCATACAGGTCAGGGCCAACCAACTGGGCTATTCGCTCATGCTCCATTTCGTAAATGGCTCAACAGAACAGGAGATTTTTGCCACCCTCGACCAAATCCGCTCCCGCCAGGCGGATGGCATTATTTGGGCCATCCACGAAATCGGAGAAAATCGCGCCTGGGTACGCGATATTCAGCCCGAAAACTACCCCCCCCTCTTGTTTCTTCACATGCACCCTGAACCAACTCTGAATGTAGTTTCAATTGACAACCAGGCTGGAGCCAGTCTGGCAGTTTCGCACCTGATCGAACAGGGCTGCCGCACGGTTGGCATCCTCACTGGTCCACAAGATTGGTGGGAATCTAAAGCCCGGCTGGCAGGCTGGAGACAAACCTTGCAGCAGGCCGGGCTGGAGGCGGACTCGTCACTGGTCGTAGAAGGAAATTGGCTGGCTGACAGCGGTCAAAGCGGCATGGAATTGCTCTTGAAGCAGCGGCCGGACCTCGATGCAATTTTCGCCTGTAATGACAGTATGGCCCTGGGCGTGATCCATACCTCCCGTCGCCATGGCCTCTCCATTCCAGAAGACCTGCTCCTCGTCGGCTATGATAATACCCCCGAAGCAGCTTCCTATTGGCCGCCGCTGACCTCTGTTCATCAGGGCTTACTGCAATCAGGGCAGATAGCAGTCGATGAACTCCACCAAATCATCGAAGCTGCGACAGATGAGCCAATTAGTCCCCGCCAACATATACTCCAGCCTGAATTAATCATCCGCCAAAGCTCACTTCGTAAGAAAGATACCCGGCGGTAACCCTCACCCATCTTCTTCCATTCCATCAGATAGGGTAGTGCAGCGGTTTTATCGCTCCAACGCAAACCCAACTCCATCTGCAGATTGCGCAATTCGACCGTAATCAGCCCGTTTTCTGCGGCAGCTGGCTGGTGAATAAAACCCTGTTTCCCACAACCACTGGATACATAATTTGTAAAGCTCCTGACAATGCTTTTTTAGTTTTTATGTACCGTGCCCACAATTGACGCCCTATCCTAAAACATGTAAACTTACACCACAAGCAAATGCTCCTTTTGAAGAGCGCAAGGGTGTGCTGTGCGAGCAGACACATGGAAGCGTGGTTGTGTGATGATAAAATCGGGTGTAAGGAATAAACGAAAGTGATATTTGACCGTCAAAGCATAAAAAATACGCTTGCGAAATTCTTGTTGCTCCTGCTGCTCGTTTTCTTTGTACTGATCGTTCTAGCCCGCGCAAATCCATTATCATCCATTCCTGGCCGCGATGGCGGTTTTTTTCTTTATGCCGGCAGTCAGATTCTAAAAGGCAAATTACTTTATATCGATGTCTGGGACAGCAAGGGCCCCGGGATTTTTTATGTAAATGCCCTTGGTTTGCTGCTTGCCAAAGGCTCCCGCTGGGGGGTTTGGTTCCTGGAATTCCTGGTGGCGATCACTTCGACCTTGCTTGGTTACAAAATCGCAAAAACAGAGTGGGGGCACGGCGCAGCACTTCTTGGGGCAATGATATGGCTATTTTCCTATAATATTTTCTTGGATGCCGGCAATTTCACCGAAGAGTACTCCCTTTTATTTAGTTTTTTGGCAATTTTTATTTTTTGGAAAATAACAAAATCCACCATTAATCATCTTGCCGGATGGATTTTGTTGGGTAGCCTTCTCGCCATTAATTTCTTGTTCCGGGCCAACAACATTGGGGTAGTTGTTTCCTTAATGGGAGCTTTTGTTATCACGACTAGTTTATCGAAGCAATATGCGCGAATGGTAAAACCAATTTTGGGGTTTGTTGCCGGGATAATAATAGTTTTTGGACTGGTCGCCATTTATTTTTTATGGTTGGGGACACTGAAGGACATGATCCAGGCATCGGTTTTTTATAATACCAATTATGCAGGCGAACATTTTAATCTTACCAGTACGGTAGAAAAAGCAATTCGAGTGTTGTACCCTGGCATATATATACCTCTGCTTGGGTATCTGGCAATCGCCTGGCTTTTTTTTAAAAATAAAACGATCACGCCTCTTTTGCTGTTCGCTTTGATCAATTGGCCAGTAGAGATGGTATTAAGCAGCCTTTCAGGCAGAACGTATAACCACTATTATATTTCTTGGTTGCCTGCCATCTGGCTGTTAAGCGCTTTTGCCTACCCTGCTTTTGCCAAAAAATTATTATCATCTGAAACAACCAACATGATAGAAAAAGTCCCCTGGATAATCTGGATCCCAATATTGTTATTAGGATCGACAAATCTGTTGGCAACAAATCTGGATTTATATTGGAATTCTTTCAATCGTCTGACTATTAAAAGAAGTGATGGGATTGAAATGCGCAGCCCAATCGCCAATTATGTACGTGAAAATTCAAAACCCGAAGATACATTTTTGGTATGGGGTAGTAATGCTGGCCTCAACTATTTGGCCCGGCGCGATTCGCCTTCTGCATACATCTATTACCCGTTGCTTGTGGATTCCCCCTATACGAAAAGTATTTCGGATCAATTTTATAATGACTTAACCACCAAAAAACCGTTATATATCGCCGATCTCTACAGTTGGTATCCTTTTGAGATCCTGTCTATCGATCCCGTTAATCGAGATGAACAGATAAAGGTTGGCAAGGGCTGGCGGTATATGCCTGCAAATGTCAAGGATGTTTTTGCTTTCATTGAAAAAAATTATATCCTGGAGAGAAAATTTGGTCAGGTGCTGATTTATAAATTGAAAAAGTGAGAAACTCTGCCAGCCTGATCCCGCGTTCCACATGATTGCAGGACTGAGAATACGATCAGCCTTGAACAGCCGCGATTGGATTGATAGTAAAATTAAGCATAAGGGATAACCCCAAATGACCGTTGAACGCCCAAAAATCATTAATATTTTTACGAAATCCTTGCTGATCCTGCTGCTCGTTTTCTTTGTACTGATCGTTTTAGCTCAGGCAAATCCACTAAATATACTTCCAGGCCGCGATAGCGGTTTTTTTCTTTATGCCGGCAGTCAGATTCTAAAAGGCAAATTACTTTATATCGATGTCTGGGACAGCAAAGGCCCCGGGATTTTTTATGTGAATGCCCTTGGTTTGCTGCTTGCTAAAGGCTCCCGCTGGGGGGTTTGGTTCCTGGAATTTCTGGTAGCGATCACTTCGACTTTACTGGGATACAAGATCGCAAAAACAGAATGGGGTCATGGCGCAGCGCTTCTGGCAGCAATGCTTTGGCTGTTTTCATTAAACGTTGTGCTTCAAAAAGGCAATCTCACTGAAGAGTATTCTCTCTTGTTTAGTTTTTTTGCAATTTTTGTTTTTTGGAAAATAACAAAATCCAGCCAGCCGCAGCTTGCCGGATGGATTTTGTTGGGCAGCCTGCTCGCCGTCAATTTTTTGTTCCGCGCCAACAATATCGGGGTGATTGTTTCTTTAATGGGAGCTTTTCTTGGCACAAGCCTTCTATCAAAACAATATGGGAAAATCATCAAGCCCATTTTGGGATTTGCGGCGGGCATTTTGATAGTTTTCGGAATCGTCACCGTATATTTTTTACGGTTGGGCATTTTTTATGAAATGATCCAGGCCTCAATTTTTTATAATTTTTCCTATGCAGGCGGTAATTTTAATCTTATTGCCACTTTAGAAAGAGCGATCGAGTTACTGGGTTGGGGATTGCTTGCTCCATTTCTTGGTTTTTTGTCAGTCATCTGGCACATCCTGAAAAAGAAAACCCTGGCTCCCTTACTGCTATTCGGATTGATTAATTGGCCGGTTGAAATGGTTTTAAGCAGCCTCTCGGGCAGGATGTACATCCATTATTTTATTTGTTGGTTACCTGCCATCTGGCTGCTAAGCGCTTTTGCTTACTCTGTCTTTGCTCCAAAAATTTTTTCAGATGAAATGGTTCGCCTAATTGAAACAGCCCCCTGGCTGGTTTGCGTTGTAATTGCTTTTTTTGGGTTTAGCCTGGTTTTGAATAACCTGGGTTTGTATTGGAATTCGTTCAATCGCCTGGCTTTTCAACGAAGCGCCGGGGTGGAAATGATCAGTCCCCTTGCCAATTACGTTCGCCAAAATACACGACCAGAAGATACCGTTTTGGAATGGGGGATTAATAGAGCCATTAACTTTTTGGCCCGTCGGGATGCCCCAACCGCATATGTTTATTACCCTTTGCTGGTCGAATCAGCCTTCTCAAATCGAATCGCCGATAATTTTTATCAAGACCTTATCAAGAAGAAACCGATGTATATCATAGACAATTATGCCAGGAATCCAGACAATATTCTGTCAATTGACCCGGTTATCCGGGCCGGGCAAATTTCCGCGGGAAAAGGCCAGCAATACACTGCTGAAAACATCACGGCTGTTTTTGCATTTATAGAAAATAATTATTTTCTGGAGAAAACAATCGACAAGGCTCTAATTTTTAAGCTCAAAAAATAAAAGCATCGAACTGTATAAAAAGCGGTTCAGGCGTGTTTAGCCAGTGCCAGGTCTCATAAACTCGTAATCCTGGGCCTTAACAAAAGTCTCGAAAAGTCGTATCACATACTTGCTAAAAATTTCAGCCCCTGGCCAAACTGGCCAGGGGCTGAAATATAGGTGCTTTCAGTTTTACGGCTCAACCGGGAAGAGCGAGATCGAAGCCGTCCAGAGTAACCCATCCGGGCCTGCCCCAGCCGCAAAGTTGGAGATAAAAGTCGGGTCAGCGAAGGTACCGCTCCAGGCTCCGCGCGAGCCAGACCATGCACCGCGTGATGAAGTCCAGGTGGTGTAACCGCCGCTCCATGCCCCGCGCGAGCCAGACCATGCACCGCGAGAACCGCTCCATGCACCCCGTGAGCCAGACCAGGCACCGCGTGAACCAGACCATGAGCCGCGTGAGCCAGTCCAATCACCAATGTTACCAGACCAGGAACCCCGTGAGCCAGACCAGGAGCCGCGCGAACCAGACCACGAACCGCGTGAGCCGTCCCAGCTGCCGTAGCCGCCGCCAGTCCAATCGCCGTATGGATCATACAGGCGGTATAGACCAGTTTCTTCATCGTAGTAAGAGTAACCTTCGTAATGATCGGTTCCAGCGATGTCGGCCTGGATGTCCATGCCTTCGTTCGCAGAGCCGCTGATTTCGGCGGTAAAGACTGCATCCGGGGCATTCGCGCGGCCAGCACCCTGCTGCCACATGCTGTACAGCGCGTTGGTGGTAACTGCATCCACCCAGGGCAGCGAAGTGCCCATCAGGCGCATCTTGACTTCGTTGTTGCTCAGCGCGGGGTTGTTCGAGATCACCAGCGCCGCAATACCAGAGACAACTGCGGTAGCCTGCGAGGTGCCTGCCAGACTGAAGTAGTTATGCTTGAGCTGGTTAGCCGGCATTTCCTTCGCCAGCTTCGAGCCTTCGGGTACCAGCGAGACTATGTGACCGCCGGGGGCGATCAAGTCAGGCTTGACAAAGCCATCAAGCGTCGGGCCAGCGCCAGAGAATTCGGCGATGTAATCATCATCGAAGTTGGCCGGGGTGTAGTTGTCGGTGAAGGCACCCACTGTTACAACGTACGGGTTGTTACCGGGCACGGTGATAGAAGAAGGTTCCGGGCCGCTGTTACCGGCGGCGACGATCACGGTCAGGCCGTTGGCCCATGCAACCGTCACAGCCTGGTTGAGCGGGTCAGCCCAATAAGCCGACTGCACCGGGGCGACGATTGACATGTTGATCACGCGGATGTTGTACTTGCTTTTGTTCTCGATCACCCACTGCAGGCCATTGATGACTGATTCGTAGGTTCCTTCCCCGTTCTCATTCAGTACACGCACACCCACCAGTTTGACTGCCGGCGCAACGCCGTTCCAGTTGCCATCCGCACCCTTCTGGCTGTTGGCGATGACGCCAGCCACATGCGAACCGTGCCCGTTGGGGTCTACCGGTTTGCGGCTGTTTTTGATGAAGTCTTTCCAGGCCACAATCCGCCCGGCTTTGTTTTCAACAGATTTGGTCAGTCCTTCCAGGTCGTTGCTCATGCCGGTATCCAGCACTGCCACCGTTACGCCCTTACCGGTTACGCCCTGCTGCCAGGCCAGATCGGCGCCAACAACTTCGGGATAATCGCTGGAGGGAATACCCTTACCCTTGTCCTTATCCTTATCCTTATCCTT